>ERZ773258.911-NODE-911-length-28845-cov-3.582286_pt1 | contig 28845 bp, 30 predicted proteins | sample MGYA00511962_ERZ773258 | MGnify/ENA primary metagenome ERZ773258 (study PRJEB29015, sample SAMEA2737755) | human gut metagenome | biome: human gut; feature: human-associated habitat; material: faeces | place: China | collected 2012 ... | reverse complement strand
CTCCGAGCTTCCGATGCCCCGGTAATCGCCCACCACGTAGCAGTAGCCCCGGGTGACAAAGTACTCGATGTCCCCGGCCTCGATGGAGGCCTCAAAGATGGACCCGCCGAACTCCTGCTGAGGAGTGGGATAGTGCTGGCAGTCCTTTCCGTACACCGAGATTGTGAACAGGCCGGGAAAGGCGCCGGGGGCGTCCGGGCGGTACACGTCTACCGCCAGCTTCACCCCGTCCCGCGCCGTCACCATCACGTCTTTTTCGATGATCATCTTGTATTGGGACTGGGAGGAAACAGCTGCTGTCTTGCTCATAATACCGATTCCTTTCTCTTTTAGATAACGGGTTCAAACAGTTCTTACTTAAACCATACCATGACCGGAGGGATATGTAAAACAGATGTCAAATCCTTTGTTACAATCAAAATTTGTACATCACTGGGACTCTCCGGCGGGGCGGCTGGCACCTTTATCTGCCACCGGCACAAAGATTCGCTTCCAGAACAAAAGCATTAGTGCCATCGCGAGAATCAGTGACAGGCCGTCGGAGATGGGACCCGCCCACAGGGGACCCTCAATCCCGAAGACCCGTGAGAGACACAGCACGCCCGGAATCCGGAAAACCAGCTGGCGTGCGAGGATGAGAAATGAGGACTGCGCTGGCTTGCCAAGAGCCTGGAAGAAGACCCCTGTCACCATGCTGATCCCCACAGACCAGCACAGCAGCAGGTAAATCTGTAGGCACTTGACCGCGAATTCATGGTAAAGCGCCGACTCCGACCCGAAGAGGGCCACAATGGGGTCGGGCGCAAGCTGAAAGAGGAGCCAAGCGGCAGTCATGATGGCCGTCGCACTGATCAGGGCTATGCGCAGCGTCCGCTTGACCCGCTCGTACCGCCCGCTGCCATAGTTGTATCCCACAATCGGCTGCATACCGACGGCCAACCCCACCACCAGGTTGTTGACTAGTTGATTGACCTTCATGGTCACCCCCAGCGCCGCCAGCGGAATATCCGCCCCGTACCGGGACAGCGCCCCATAGGTCACCAGCGCATGATTGACAACATAGATGACAAAGACGGCGGACAGCTGGGTCGCCAGACTGGGCAGGCCCAGCAACAGCACGCTGCCGACCGTCTTGAGGCGGGGAACGAGGCAGGCCCGCTCGAAAACCAAGCTCCGGAAGCGCGGGAGGCAGATCAGGAAATAGACCGCGTTGAGTGCCTGGCCGATGAGGGTGGCCCAGGCTGCCCCCTCCACGCCCCAGTCAAAAACAAAAATAAACAGCGGGTCAAGGACAAAATTCGTGCCGCACCCCATCAGGAGGCCCAGCATGGTGATATGAGGTCGGCCGTCCGCCCTCAGGAGGGACGAGACGGTACAGCACACGGCTGAGCAGGGGTAGCCCAGGGCGATGATTCGACCATACCCCATGGCATAAGGCAGGACGGTATCGGTGGCGCCGAAAAGCCGGCAGATCGGCTCCAGGCACAGCAGGTTGACGACCAGGAGCAACACCCCCACGGCCATCGTCAGAACGATGGCATTTCCGACACCGCAGGCGGCCTCCTTCCGCTCGCCGCGTCCCAGCTTCAGGCTCATCCACGCCGCACAGCCGTTGCCAATCATCTCACCGAGGGACACCAGCAGGAGCATCATGGGCAGAATGACATTAGTCGCGGCATTGCCCAGGTAGCCGACGCCCTGGCCAATGAAAATCTGATCCACCATATTGTACAGGGAATTGACGACAAGGGCGACCATGCTGGGAACGGCAAACCTGAGCATCAGCCTCCCGATGCTCTGCGTGCCCAGGGCATCCGTAACGTTGTGTTTCACACTTGCATCTCCTAAAATTTGACAGTTTCACTTCCGTCTCTTCCGCCCCAGCGATGGACAAGGGCCGCCGCAGCGTAAACCACGTATCGCTGCGGCGGCCCCTCACCCAAACGGGAGCAACATATCACTTTAAACGACAGGGAAGAGAAGGGCGCCTTAACAGCGGCGGTTAAATATCATAGCAAATTCTGTATGCGGCGTTGGTGGCATCGCCGATGACGCCTACCTGCTTTGCGTCGCCGATTACATAGGTCTCAGGCACCAGCTCGCACAGGCTGTCCACTTCCTCCCGGTTGATCCGAAGGCCGAAGGCCAGAACAAAGTCATCTGCCTCCACCACAATTTCGCTGCCGTCGGTGGCGGCGCAGACCACCCTGCCATCCTCAAACTGCTTGACACCGGTGCGCTCCAGAATGGTAACGTGGTTTTCCTCCAGCATGCGCATCAGCGGAGCCCGGTGGAAGAACAGGATGGGGCCAAACATCTCGTCTTTGGACTTCATGTCAATTACAGTGACGTCCTTCCCCTGGAGGGCCAGATTCAGGGCACACTCCAGGCCGCTCATGCCGCCGCCGCAGAGCACCACCTTTTGACCCAGCTCCACCTCGCCGCGGTCCACCTCAACCACTCCATGCACATGTGCGCCGTCAATACCTGGAATGGGAGGGACGATGGGCTGGGCACCGATAGCTACGATGAGTGTATCGGGGGATTCCGCCAGGACGGTGTCAGCGGTGGCCGCCTTGCCCAGCTCAATCCGGGTGCCCGATTTCATGGTCTTGTGGATCATGTAGTCGCAGTAGGCCCGGTGGCCGTCCTTCATGGGCAGGGCTCCGGTCTCGGGGAGCCGTCCACCCAGAGTGTCGGACTTCTCGTAGAGCACCACCTCATGGCCCCGCTCGGTGAGGATCTGCGCGGCCTCCATGCCGCCGGGACCGCCGCCCACCACCATGACCTTCTTCTTTTTGATGGGCGGATAGAGCCGGGGATAGCGGGACTCCCAGCCCAGACGGGGATTGGCGGCGCAGCCGATGAGATGCGTCTCATCAAAGATGTTGCGGGCACAGTACATACAGCGCATACAGGGACGGATGTCGTCCTCCTGCCCACGCTGGCCCTTGAGCACCAGATGCTCGTCCGCGAACAGCGCCTTGCACATGGCGCATATATCAGCCTTGCCGGAGGCAATGATCTCCTCCGCCTGCTGGAGGCTGGAGATACCGCCCACCACAGACACGGGGATGTGCAGCGCCTCTTTGATTTTGGCGGCGCACTCCACATTGAGGCCGTGGGGCATATAATAGGCCGGCATGGTGTGGCACATATAAATGCTGTTGAACTTCAGGGTACCGCCGGAGACGATGACCATGTCCACATAGGGCTCGATCTCCTTGAGGAAGGCAATGCGCTCCTCCAGCGTAGTGCCGTTGGGGATGCACTCATCCCCCGCCACGCGCACCTCAATCTGCGCCTTTCCCTTGGTCACCGAGTGAACCGCCTTGATCACCTCGATGGGGAAGCGCCAGCGGTTCTCGGGGGAGCCGCCGTACTCGTCGGTGCGGTGGTTGTAGGCCGTGGACAGGAAGGCGGAGAGCAGATTGCCATGGGCCAAGTGAATCATGACCATGTCGAACCCGGTGCGGACACAGCGGTCGGCCGCATCCCGGAAATGCTCCACCACCTCTTTGATTTGGGAGACGCCGATCTCCTCATAGAGATCGGGGTTGTGGAACTTGGGGATCAAGGAGGGCACAAAGGCCTTTTTGCCTTGGTCATCCAGATAGCGGCGGTAAGCCCACTGACCGGCGTGGCTGAGCTCCACGGAGATCTTGCAGTCCTCCTCATGAACCGCCTGGGTCAGCAGACGCAGACCAGGAGTGTCGTTCTCCGAGAGAATGGACAGGCAACCGCAGAAGTCTCGTCCCCGGTCAAAGTCCACCGGCGTGGAGCCAATGCTCACGAGGCCCACGCCGGTCTGGGCCTGCATCCGCACAAAGTCGATTAAGTCGTTGGTGACGGCGCCCGTGACAAAATCGGCGTGGTTGGAAACCATGGGGGAATACTGGATGCGGTTCTTCAGTGTCATTCCACCCACCTGAATCGGCTGGTAGACATGAGGAAAGTGGTTCAGTGCCATGGTTGGAACACTCCTTTTCTGGTGTTGGCGATCAGTCCTTTTTCAGTTTGGGGGCGGGCATGGAGCCGTCCTGCACTGCGGGCTTCTCATAGCCGACCCGGTTAAAGTAGTACTCGGGAATGTCCTTTTGATTTTTATAGAACACGAACTGGCAGGTGGAGCTCTGGACATTTTCCTGTGTTCTGGGGTGGACGCGGCGGAAGAGGCCGGTCTTCTCCAGACCCAGCATCTCGGTCACCGGGCAGTGGACGCAGTAGCAGGGGAAGTCGGTGAGGCCGTAGGTCATGGGGCTGGCCTCCTTGATCAGGGCAAAGCCCACCTCGGGGGTGTAGGCCCCCATCTCCATCAGGCGGCCGCCGGAACCGCAGGGGGCCACGGTAAAGATGAACTTCTCGTCATCCTCCTCGATGGTCATAGGCTGGTGGACATGACCGTGGAGAGTACTAGCGGTGTGCATGATATGGGCCTTCATATCACGGTATTTATCGTCGCCATTGGCGGGCTTGAGGGCGATCTTCATCTCCAGCGTGTGGGCCTCACGCTCGGCCTCTTCCAGGGCCTCGGCACCGTATTTGTTGTAAATATGGGTGTGCAGGCCAGCAATCCAGGCGGTGGCACCGTCATGGAGAAAAGCCAGCTCACCGTACATCTTGTCAATCAGGTCCTTAGCTTCCTGATAGTTGCCTGCATCAATAGCCTCCTTGGCCAGATCCTGGGTCTGTGCAGCCATGCGGTCGAGTTCTTCCTGCGTAAAAATGCGGCTCATAAATCAACATTCCTTTCTCAATTATGTCAGAGCGGCCCTCATTCTGCAAGAGGGTTGGGGAAGTGCGCCGCGCCGGGGTGGGAGGAAAGGGAGTGAAAACCACCCCGGCGCAGGCCTCCCCGGGTAATCAGAAGGGTACTCCGCGCCTTTGGAGAGACGTTGGAACCCGCGGGGCAAGCTTACATGGTCACATCCCAGTACTTCAGCTTGATGTCGTCGGTCACCATCTTGGCGTTGTCGATGGCCAGCTGGGTGGGCCGGGCGAAGGTGCACTTGCGGCTGACCCAGCTGGAGCCACCCTTCTTCAGGGAGGCCAGCACCTCAGACATTTTCAGCGCACTGCCGATGACGTCGGCCACGGGTACGCCGTCTACCTCATTGAAACCGTTGGGATACTGATCCTCTACACCGATGCCCACGCGCATGGCGCAGGCAATCAGGGAGCAGGCGGGAAGCAGAATCTCGGCGCCGGCCTTGATCAGAGGCTGGCAGTCCCGCTTAAAGGCCTCGATGGCGGGGCCGGCGTCTACCAGCACCTGATCCTGCTCGGTGGGCGTCAGGCTCAGGGGCACGATGCCGGCGCAGCGCTTGGTGAGGCCGTAGCGCTCGTTGCGCTCCTCCTGGCCGGGGATGTTGAAGGAAGAGATGTGAACAATGCCGAACTTGTTGGCCATGGAGGCGGCCAGCAGCATGGAGGCCTCGCCAATACCCACCACCGGGATGTTCAAGGCCTGACGCATCTCCCAAAGCATGGTGTCGCCAAAGCAGTCAATCACGACAGCGTCGAAGCCCTCCTCCTCGGCGTTCCGAGTGGCATAATACACACCCACGGAGGCCAAGTAGTCCATATAGGCGTAGTTGCAGGGGTCCTGAGAGGTCAGGCCCCACTCGCAGAAGCGGTACACCACCTCGGTGTCCGGGGACTTGACCAGCTCCACATTCTTGTGGAGGAGCGGCACATAGGCGTTCTTGAAAAACTGGCTGGCCTCGGAGTTCTCCTTGGCGGCTGGCAGATTCATGTACAGAATTTTCATAGCGTACGGCTCCTTTCCAATAATCCGGTATTCTTGCCGTCAGTCGTAGAAGCTGGGGGCAAAGATCAGACTGCCGGCTTGGTCGGGCTCGTGGCCCAGCAGCACCAGGGCGCCCTGCTCCCGCAGAGCCCGCAGACGGTCAATCGCGATCATGCTGGCCTCGGTGCTCCACAGGTGGCCGCCGGGAACATCGTGCTCGTCAAGCTGCTCCTTCAGGCTGGCCGCATCGGCGGCCAGCACCACCTTGCCAGTGTTGGGCAGATTGACAATAACCGACTGGTGGCCGCGGCTGTGACCCTTAGTGTCAATGCAGATCACCGACTTATCGCCGAATACGTCATAGTCCGCGTTGTCCTCCAACTCAATATAGCTGAAATTCCGGCAATCCTTATAGTCCGCAAAGGTGTAGGGCCCTCCCACCGGCAGGCGCTCCTCGGGCCACCAGGCCTCCCGCATCTCCTCCCGGCGGACGATGTAGGCGGCGTTGGGGAGAAAAGGCATACCGCCGCAGTGGTCGGCGTGGAGGTGGGTCTGAATGACGAAGCGGACATCCTCCGGCCGATAGCCCAGCGCGGCGATCTGCCGGTCAATGCGCACGTCTTCGGGGACATCCATGCCGGGCTGCTGGAAATCAAACCAGTGCTCCTTGCAGATGCCTGTGTCCACCACCGTCAGCCCCTGAGGGTGGTCGATGAGGTACATGTAGACCGGAAAGGTGAAGGGTGCGCCGCTGGGGAAATGGGGGGCAAGACCGGCCTTGTCAGGGCAGGTGATGGAGCCCGCCTTCAGGATATAAAGTTTCATCGCATGCGCCCCCACCTTTTTAGTCGTAGAACTCGGGCGCCTTCTTCAGCTCCTCCCACTGCTTGGGGCAGTGGCCCATCAGCACGAGGGCGCCCTCGTCCCGCATGGCGCGCAGCCGCTCGATGGCCTTTAGGCCGCACTCAGTGCTGTAGATGCCCCGTCCAGGCGGAACCATCAGATCCAGGTTCTCGGGGAGGCTGGCGGCATCTGCAGCAATGATAATCTTGCCGGAGTTGGGCAGATTGACAATGACCGACTGGTGGCCGCGGGTGTGGCCCTTGGTGTCGATGCAGATCACGCTGCCGTCTCCAAAGACATCGTACTCCACGTTGTCCTCCAGCTCCAGGTAGTTAAAGAAGCGGGTGTTCTTGTAGTCGTCGAAGATGTAGCCGCAGCCGCCCACGTTACGGTCCTTGGGGAACCACGCCTCCTTCATCTCCTCCCGGCGGACAATGAAGGTGGCCTTGGGCAGGTTCTCCATGGCACCGGCGTGATCGCTGTGCAGATGAGTCATGATGACGTACTTCACGCTGTCGGGGTCATAGCCCAGCTTGATCAACTGGCGGTCAATGCGGCACTCGGGCTCATCGAGGGTGTCGGGCTTCATCCAGTCGGGAAAATGCTCGTAGGAGAGACCGGTGTCCACCACCACCAGGCCGTCGGGATGGTCGATGACATACATGGGAACGGGGATCTTGATAAGCTCGTTGACCCCGTGGCCCGGGGTGATCCGGGACTTGTCGGGGTTGAAGAGAACGCCGCCATAAAGAATATAGAATTTCATTGCTATCGCTCCTTATCAATCAATTTTGTGGGTAAACAGGTGAGTCAGATGCGTATTTCGAAGCAGGCTAACCAACAGCCGACAGGCCAACCCAAATCGAACAACACGTCCGGAAGAAATATTTCGAAATCCCGTACACAGATCAGGGGACAGCCCCATCACCTCCTATAAGCGCTGAATGTAGTCAGAAGCGCAATTTGCGGCCACCCGGCCGGAATGGCAGTTGTTTGCATTGCAGGAGGCAGGGACGCTGATGGTGTAGGTCTCGCGGTAGAGCTCACAGCCGTCGGTTCCGATAGCGTAGAGTCCGGGGATGACTTCGTCCTCGGTGTTCAACACCTCCATCCTGATATTGGTATGGATACCGCCTATCGAGCACATATAGGCGATATTGTGACGAAAGATGTAGTAGGGTGCCCGCACCAGCGGGGTCATATACTTGAGGGACTTGCCGAAATCCTTGTCCTCACCGGCGACGCAGTAGCCGTTGTAGGTCTCCAGTGTGGCGGCCAGTGTCCCGGGATCCAGCCCCATGGCCCCGGCACATTCCGCAATGGTGTCGCACACAGCAATGTCAGGGCCCTTGTAGGCCGACACATCCGCCAGAATCGTAGCCTTCAGCCCCGGAATCATGGCCTCTACGGCATCTAGGCCGTCGCAGTCAATGATGGTGTAGGATTCTCGCTGCTGCTCTACGGCGTTGGCCTGGCAGCCGCTGGTCTCCAGCGCACAGTCCTCCCGGGCAAAGCGAACGGCATCTTGATTCACCCACATGGCCGGACTCTCACAGGTGAGGAACTGCAGAATGGTGTCTCCTAGAGGGGCCAGCCCCTTGGTTCCCACGCCGCAGAGGAAACAGCACTTCTGGCTGATATCCCGGGCGCCGACCTCCACCGCCATGTTCAGGCCGTCGCCCATGTGACCAGGGCCGCCGGCATACTCAATGCGCCTGCGATCCTTGCCACGCGCCGCCAGCATATCCAGATTTCCGGCGTAGCCGCCGCTGGCCAGAATGACGGCCCCGCAGCGGATCTCCAGCGTACTGCCGTCCTTGCGGTCGGCCACGATGCCGGCCACACGGCCGCCCTCCATGATCAGCCTGCGCCCCCGGGTGTTCAGGAGGAACTGGGCCCCCTGCTCCACTGCCTTGCCGTGGAGGGCCTTGGAGAAGCCGTGGCCCCGCTTGCCGGAGAACCAGTGGAAGGCCGGAATGTGTCCGAAGGCGTTGTACCGATCCACCACGCCGCTGAAGGGAACACCGTTGTCCATCAGCCACTGGAGGTTTTCCGCGGAGTGGTCGTACATATCCTTCCAGAAAGTCGCGTCAATACGATAGTTGAAGAAGGACGCCTCCTTGGCGAAGAGATCCTTAAAGCTGATGTCAATGCCCGCCGCCTTCTGCATATCGGAGCCGCAGGCAAACATGCCCTCGGTCATCAGGCCGTTGCCGCCGATGAAGCCGTTAACCTCCAGCACCAAAACCCTGCCGCCGTTGGCGCTGGCCTGCACCGCGGCGCATAGACCGGACGCGCCGGCGCCTACAATGACAATGTCCGCATCCATCAAGCGGCGCCGATCCTCAAATGCTTCCACGGGAGACGGTACCGCCCCAGCGGGTCTAGCGCCGCTGTAAAAACCTTTCTTTTCCAACATCTTCTCCTCTCCTATCTGCCGTTTCGTTTTCCTACCTTCAATGTAATGCGAGGCATCTACAAAGTAAACCAGTTGTTAGTACACTATGTACAACTATCACCCCTCGTCAAATTGCATAAATTAGTTGAATGAAACACATGTGGGGCACTGCCGCAGCGGCAGTGCCCCACATGATATTTGCGTTGCTCAGGCAAACCAGCCCAAGGTGGGATAACCGATGACGAGCAGGAGAATGAAGAGAATCAGCATATACAGAGCGCCCTGTTTGATGAAGTCTTTCTTCCGGACCCAGCCCGTCTCGCATTGACCGTACGCCAGGGCGGCGTTGGCAGAGGCAGAGGGCAGTAGGATGCCAAACTCGCCGGCGTGGGTGATCATGACCAGCAGTGCAATGCCGCTGTAAGCCAGCTTGTCGCTCATCATGCTGATAACGGCAGTCAGAACTACGCCTACGACCATACCGTCCAGGAAGTTGGTGCCCAGGATAGCGATGAGGATAAGCACCGCATAGCAGGCCAGGGGGCCCATGTTGGTGATAGGAGAGATAATATTGGTGAAAAACGCCGCGATACCCAGCGATTGATCGGTCAGGCAGCCGCAGAGCACCATCAGGGCAGCCACCATGGCGATGATGGACCAGAACACGTGCTTGGAGAAGATCTCCTGGAAGCTGACGAAGGGCGTGCCGTCCTTATTGCGGAGGGCCATGGCGATAAAGAGCACCGCGAAGCAGGCACCGATGGTGCCGAAGCCGCCAATGAAGGAGCCCATGGGGATAAAGGAGGGCAGGAGTACCAGGATGACGAAGATAACCAGCAGAACTAGGGCGATCTTCTGGTTCTTCTCAAACTTAGGAGCTTCGTCAGCCTTGTAGTTGAGCAAGGGTGTGACGTCGGGCCGGAAGATGAAGCGCATAACCAAGGTCTGGATCAGTGCCAAGCCAACGCAGAGGATCAGGGAGGTGATGACATAGGCGCCCACATTATAGGTGGGGTCGCCGCCGGCGGCGGCGTAGACGCCCAAGTTGGTAGCCCAGACCATGCTGAAGGGCATAGCAGTAGTGATGAGACCGCTGAGTCCGGCGATGCCGATGATCATCATGGCGGGCCACTTATCAGTCTTCTTGAAGCCCACGGACTCAGCGATGTTGATAACGACAGCCCAGAGGACGATCTCAACGGGCATGGGGGTGATGAACAGGGAGGGAATCAGGCAGGCCATCAGCAACAGGAAGGTAAGCCGCCAAGGATGTCCGTTGGCCCACTTGGCGCTGGCGATCTTCTGAGCCAGAATCCTGGCCAGGCCGGTCTGCTGCATGATGCCGCCGACGACCAGCAGACCCAGGAGCATGGGCACCACGAAGTTGCCGCAGGCCGAGACAATGGCGTCCTGCGCCGTGGTGTAGCCGGTGAGGGCCAGGAAGAACATACCGCCAATGGCCGGGAAGGCGGCGTCCTGCATCGCGACGATGCCGTAGATAACCGCGATGAGGATACCCAGGATCTTCATGCCAGTGTCAGTCATGGGGGCAAGGGGAGGCGCTACCCAGAAGATGAGGATGATCACAAGTGAGATGATGCTGTGGATAATATGCTTCTTTGTGAGCGCATGCATGACATTCATCTCCTATCTCTCTTTTCAAATTTTGCCTTTGGAACAAAATGTACTGCCAGCTCCCGGATATCTCCGGGGAGAGACGGCTTTACTGTACAGCCAGCAGGCCGCCATCCAAGTTGTAGTGCACACCAGTGATCTGCACGCCGGCTGGGGAACTAAGGTAGACGCACAGGGCGCCGATCTCCAGAGGCTCGCCAAAGCGGTGGCAGGGTAGACCGTCGGTGATCTCTTCCAGCACTTCTGGAGGGAGATCTTTGTCCAGCGCGGAGTGGATGGGGCCGGGCCGAATGCTGTTGACCCGGATGCCCTCATCCCCCAGGCAGATGGCCAGATACTTGGTGAAGATATCCACGCCGGCTTTGGAGACATTGTAGGGGGCGTTGTGATGGGTCTTGCTGTGGCCCACAAAGACGGCACCGCAGGAACTGATGTTGATGATCTCGCCACCCTTGCCTGCCTCCACCATCTTGGGAGCAATCTCATAGATCATATGAGCGGTGCCATGGAGGTTAATGTTGATGACCCGGTGCCACTCGTCCAGTCCCTTGTCGCTGAGGAAGGGCTGAGTAGTGCCCACACCGGCGTTGTTCACCAGGACATCCACGTGGTCGAAGAACTCAAAAACACCGGCGCAGGCGGTCTTGACATTCTCATGATCGGCGATGTTGCAAGCAAAGCAGGTATGTCGTCCGCCGAAGGCCTTCAGTTCCTCGCAGACTGCCTGGGCGGCGGCCAAGTTGATATCAAAGATAATCACATTAGCACCGCTCTCGGCAAACGCTTTGGCGATTCCATGTCCAATTCCGCTGCCGCCTCCAGTAACGACAACGTTTTTTCCCTTGACACTGAAGGCATTCTGCATACTGGTGAGCGGCGCGGTCAATAAGTAATCCATCCTTCATATCCGTCCTTTCATTGATATAAGTCAGTAGGCTCTGCCCTAATGGATCGACAATATTTAGGAACACCTCTGAACTTATCCCGCTATATGGAGCACGATCTGCTCAACGTTGAGAATACAGGTAAGCTAGCCGGCTGTTCTACTTTTAAGATACCTGCTCTATGGCCTTATTTCAAACAGAAAGTGTTACAAGATCTACAAATCTCATTTGTACTTGTGGCCATCTTCTGTGCAAACAGTTGATGCGGAGCGGGGTTAAGGCTGGTGCAGTACGCGGTGCCGGGGGTATCAGGCCTCAGTAAATTAGTAAAAATCCTTCTTGTAAAACAGTACACTTGTGTGATATCCTATGTGTGATCAAGTTGTGCATACCTTACAGTCAGAGAGGGAGGGCGTCTTGTGGAATTGCGACAGTTGGAGTATTTTATTGTGGTTTGCCAGGAGTTGAATTTCGTCCATGCTTCTCAAAAAATATCGATTTCACAACAAGCTCTGAGTAAATCTATTCAAACGTTGGAGGATGAGCTTGGTGTCCCTCTTTTTAAACGACTTCCTCGGGTTTTGGAGCTTACCAAGTATGGGGAAATATTGCTTGAAAATGTGCAAAATGTACTTTCGATTCTGCGCAGTACGGTTAGACAGATTGATCAACTCAAGCAAAATGAAAGGAGTCTTCTCCGCTTTGCCTTTACGGATGGAATAGAGGATTATCAAAAGTTAAGCGGATTTATGACGATGTATCCTGAGTATCAGCTATCCTCTGTGGCTATGACAGATAGAGAAATTGAAAAAAATTTGCTGTCCGGCCAAATTGATTTTGCCATTTCCAGTGCAATCGGTACGAATCAAGCGTTGAACTATAAGGTGTTACACTCCTATAGAGCTTTTCTGATTGTCAATAAAAAGCACCCATTAAGCCGGATGCAAACACTACAAATCTCTGATTTGCGGGATCAAAGCTTTATATTTGCGCCAAGTGACTATAATGTTGGAACATATTTTTATGAACTGTGCAGAAAGGCGGGATTTGTACCGCGGATTATGCACCATACGGGTAATTTGAATTATATTGTACAGCTTATCTCGACTCAGCAGGGCGTGTTCCTATGTCCGGAGACCATACAACCTTATTTTAAACACACAGACCTACAATCAATACCACTGGAGACCGACCAGGCAATTTTCTCAGTATGCTTTGTGACCCATAAAGGGATAGCGCTGCCGAGAAGTATTAGTCTTTTTGAAGAATTTTACGCAGATCTGTTTAAAGAGAACGGTTAATCTGAAAAACACAGAATACTGGAATTATTTCAACATATACAAATCCATTAAGGTATATCTGCGGAAACTGAAATCCCTTTTTCAGTATCTATTCCATCAGTTCCGGTCACATATGAACTCTGTTCTCAGGAGGTGCTTCCGATAAGTCACTCCCCTATGAATGCCCTCATGGGGCACAGGCATAGGGTGGTGTTACTCCGTTGTGACAATTGCTTGTGCGCTTGAGCAGAAAAGCAGGAGACATAGTTTTGGAGCCTTTCCGGGATTGCCTTGTGGCAGGAAAACAGACTAATTCGATCGATCCCTGAAAGAGAAGCACACTCTTAGATAAAAACTCTAATCTAAGATGCATACAGTATGAGAGGCAAATGGGGCGTCGATTTTGTTCTTACTCTGGAGGAGGTGGATTATATACTCAAGGAGCTAAGACCGGGAGAGCGGCGGCGCATCTTCAAGCTGGTGGGCCGTGGTATCCTGGCCGGGCCCTTGACTGACGGGAACTTTACAAGGAGGGCACACCCAATGGGGCCCGGCGGCTGAGTGCTGCCGGGTCTTCTTTTGTGCCTCCCCCACCCTCCGAGCGGGAGCAATGGGGGAAAGTGACCGGAGGGGGGCGGTCTTTCCAATAGAGCGGTTTTTTGAGGAAGGGGGTAGAACCCATTTAGGGGGATGTGTGTATGTGCAGGGGGCCGCGTGGTGTCGGCAGCACTTCTCAGGTTTGAGGCGCTGGTGGAGGGTGGTATACGCCCGCAGAGAGGAAAATGGTACTCCTCACGCCGGTCTCCCTGGGCACGTTGTTCCTCAAAATGAGGGGGAGGGGGGCCTGCATGGACGGCGCTTTCAGGGTCGATGTGCGCCCCACAATGGGGACACGTCCTGTAACAGCTCATTTCTCATAGCCTCCTTACCTCGCAAAAATAGCAATAATAGCAATAATGTGCCCAACTTCCATTTCTGCTATTTTTGATACAGTGGGTTAATTCTGACTTTTTCGGTTGGCCGTCCCCGCCTACCGTTTTTTATGATCTCGATGGCGATGTATCCGCGCTCCACTAGCACCCTTAGTCCTGGCCCCATGTCCTCCACTTGGGTTAGTCTGCCTTTGCACAAATCGTATAGGTCGCGCTTGCTTATCTCTGTCCTGCCGTCCGCCTCCAGGCACTTCAAGATGTACTTTGCATCCTCGGTGTCCTGTCCCTCAGTGATACCCATAATCTGAAACGCCGCCCTCATCGGAGACAATACCCATTTTGCCGTCGTTCACCGCCATGAGGGAGGCCAAGGCTTCCGGGGTGGTATCATCGGCCAAAAGGCGCAGGGGCTTCACAGCCTCCCGCTCCAGGTCGGCAAGCTCATACTGCAGCTCCGTGATATCGTCCAGGGTGACCGGTTCTCCTTTTGACGGTGTGGGCTTCGCGGCCAGTTCTTTCAGGTTGGCGATCTTCTTGGCCAGCACCTCACGTTTCGTTCGGTACTCCTCCACCAGGGGGGCGCGGCGCTCATTTTCCTCTTTCTCAAAGGCGTATACAGGGCGCGGCATGAGAGCAAGGGCCGGGGTCTTCCTATCTGAGGGACGGGCCACAACGGCAGCGTACAGGTTAAGCTGCTCCAGCCAGCCGGGCTTGGGGTTAATGATAAACTTTCCCTGAACGCACAACGCCACCACTGCCAGCCCAGCCACCGCCGTCATATCAACCGCCACCTGTAGGTTGACCGCCGCCGCCTGCGCCATGTCCCGCAGGACGGGCGGCAGGCACTCCACAGGGAACGCGGGGAGTTTGGATGTGTCTGGGGGTGTAAACGGCTCAAAAGGAGCAAAAGCGTACCCGCCGCCCCCTGCTGGGGAAAAGGCCCCCGCCTCTTCCTGCTACCGGTACTCCGCAGGGTCATACCCTCCGGCGCGGGTGCCCACTGCGTTCTCGACTGTGATTGCTCTGTAGGTACTGCCCGCCTGGGGCCTGTTCCACTTCTCCCGCATCAGGCCGGACTGACGGAAAAGGCGATCCACCCGCCCCGCGTCCCCGCGGATCCACCACGCCAGGGCGTTGCACAGGGCCATATCGGCCTCCGATTGCGAAGGGTAGCCTGTGGCCCACAGTGCGGCAAACTGCGCCCCGCCCTTGCCCCTCTTGGCTTCTCTATCAACGTCAAATCGTCCAGCTCCACCGGCCCGCTCGGCGTGACTGTGTGACCGGGCCGATGTCGGTGAACCGACGTCGGCCCTTTATCCTAGTACTAAAATTGAACGCCCCCAGGGAGCCAAAAACGGACTTCCTGGAGGCGCTCTTTCTCTGTAATTGATATTGCCCCAAGGGGCGCTGGACTGTCCCGGCCCTCCTGGTTTTCACTTTCTGCCCACACGCGGCGCAACACCGCCGAAACTGGGCGGCAGGAGCCACGGGTCCCCATCCCCGCCCTGAAAGCGGCACACAGGGGCTTCCCTGGGTCATCTGCCCCCTTCCGGAATGGGTGCGGGCTGCGTCCGCAAATACGCCAGGCTGCCGCTTGCGGCAAGCCAGGCGCCCTGCTTGCCCCTGCCCGGGAGTGGTAAAACTGCACCGACGACAAGGGCTGTCCATAGTACATAGTGGAAGCCGGTGGCCAAGCAGGCGGCATTCCTTCATGTCGATGCCTGACCTATTGGGCTGTTTGAGCGAGAAGCCAAAGCGAGTGTGGGGCAGATTAATTCCCCAGCGTCTCTTGTGCCGTACCCACCAGATCTAGAAGGCTGGTCAGGCGCTGTTCCAGGACATACTGTTCCAGGCCGCTCAGAATAGTGCCGGCGGCATCCGGATAGACAAACTGGGCGCTGCCCACGCCAACGGCAGAGGCGCCGGCCAGGATGTACTCCAGCGCGTCCTCCCAGGTACAAATGCCACCACTGGCGATAATTGGCAGATGAATGCGCTTGTAGAGTTCCCAGGTACGCAGGACACCTATGGGCCGGATCGCCGGGCCGCAGATGGGCCCCTGGCCGTTACCCAGCGCAGGCCGCCGGGTACGCCAGTCGATCTTCATGCCCAGCGGGGTATTGGTGGTATAGAGGGCATCGGCCCCAGCAGCCTCGATGGCCTGGGCCACCTCCAGATAATTCTGGAAGTTGGTGTTAAACTTGACGAACACGGGTAGCTCCGTGGCGGAACGAACCGCAGATACCAGGGTGGAAGCGGCCTCGGGATCCCGGCTATAGAACCCTGCGCCATGTGTCACATTGGGGCAGGCGGCGTTGAGCTCCAGTGCAGCGATTCTTCTTCCAAAGCGCTCCTGAACCTTCTGGCACAGGTTTACATAGTCCTCCACCGTGTCGCCGCCCACGCTGACGATGATCTGATCCCTGTCCAATGCATCCAGCACCTTGGGCATGATATCCGCAAAAAAGGCCTCCATTCCTGGATTCTGCAGGCCGATAGAGTTGAGCACTCCAGAGGGCACCTCGCACACCCGTTGGGGGCGGTTTCCCACCCTGGGAGCGGGGGTAAAGGTCTTTAATGTGACTGCGCCATAGCGTGAGAGATCCGTATAGGGGGCCAGTTCGTATCCGTGTCCAGTACAGCCGGAGGCCCCGAACACCGGATTGCGGAAGCGTGCCCGTCCCAGCTTCACCTCAAGGGTTTTCATCGAAGGCCACCTCCTCTCCAGCAAAGACAGGGCCGTCCTTGCAGACTTTCTGATAGGTCAGGCGCCCGTCTGCGCGGATGGCAATGGCACACCCAAGGCAGATGCCGATGCCGCAGGCCATACGGCGTTCCATGGAGAGCTGGCTGGGTATACCGTGGGCGGCGGCTGTCCGGGCGGCGGTTTCCAGAAGGCCTTCCGGTCCGCAGGCAAAGAGGATGTCCGCACCGTCCAGCAAGGGTTCCAGCGCGGCAGTCAGGGTAGAGCGGTTTTCCGACTCGGCAATCTCCAACTGCTCACGCAGGGGGAGGGCCTCCAGCAACTGGTGATCCCGCCGGGGGGAGAAGAGCAGGCGAACCTGTAGTCCCTCCTCCAACAGCCGGCGGATCAGCAGTTCCAGAGGGGCCAAGCCGATACCGCCAGCCACCAGTACACATGTTTTCATGCCCGGATTCCACCAGAAGCCGCGGCCCAGCGGGCCCAGTACGTCCACTGTGCGGCCGGGCTCCCATGTCCGCATCCATTCCGTGCCCCGCCCCACGGACCGCACCAGCAGGGAAAAGGTATCCTTTCCGTCGGTGTCAAACAGGCTGATGGGCCGCCGCAGGAAGGGCGTCTGGAAGCCATCGGTGAGCTTCAGCTCCACGAACTGCCCTGGCCGGGCGGCCTGAGCCACGGCTGGACAATGAAAGACATAACGGGTGTCACGCTCAGTCACCGGGTGTATCTCCAACAGCGTCGCAAGCATAGCGCACCTCCTCAGATACGGGCCGCGCCGGAGTCGCGGGCGGCCTGGGCCACGGCGGCGGCCACGGCCTTGCCCACCCTGGGGTCGAAAGCGGCGGGGATGATGTAGTCGGCCGTGAGCTCCTCATCGGAGATTAGCCCCGCCAGGGCCTTGGCTGCCGCCACTTTCATCTCCTCGTTGATGTCGCGGGCACGCACGTCGAAGGCACCCCGAAAGATGCCGGGAAATGCCAGCACGTTGTTGATCTGGTTGGGGAAGTCGCTGCGGCCAGTGGCGATCACCGCCGCACCGCCGGTCTTGGCCTCGTCGGGGAAAATCTCGGGGGTGGGGTTGGCGCAGGCGAAAATGACGGCGTCCCGGTTCATGGTCCTCACCATCTCCGTGGTCACCGCTCCCGGTGCGGACACCCCGATGAACACGTCCGCCCCCACCAGCATATCCGCCAGGCTGCCCTGACGCTTCTCCAGGTTGGTCACCCGGGCCAGCTCCTCCTTGATGGGGTTCATGCCCTGCTCCCGGCCCTCATAGATGGCCCCGCTGCGGTCGCACAGGGTGATGTCCTTCGCCCCGGCCGCCAGCAGCAGTCTGGCGATGGCGATGGCCGCCGCGCCGGCGCCGTTCATCACGATTCTGACCTCGTCAAACTGCTTATCCACCACCTTCAGGGCGTTGGTCAGCCCGGCCAGGGTGATTACGGCCGTGCCGTGCTGGTCGTCGTGGAAGATGGGGATATCGCAGCACTCCTTCAGTTTTTTCTCAATTTCAAAGCACCGGGGGGCCGCGATGTCCTCCAGGTTCACGCCCCCGAAGGAGCCCGAGATGAGCTGGATGGTACGCACAATCTCGTCCACGTCATGGCTCCTGATGCACAGGGGGAAGGCGTCCACACCGCCGAATTCCTTGAAGAGGACGCACTTACCCTCCATCACCGGCATGCCCGCCTCGGGACCGATATCCCCCAGGCCCAGCACTGCCGAGCCGTCGGTGACCACCAGGCACAGGTTCCACCGCCGGGTCAGCTCATAGCTCTTGTCCACGTCCCTCTGGATCTCCAGGCAGGGCTGTGCCACGCCGGGGGTATACGCCACCGACAAGTCGTGCCTGTCCTTCACCGGAACAGTGGACACCACCTCGATTTTGCCCTTTTTTTCAAAGTGAAACTTCAGGCTTTCCTCCGCGATTGGGGTCATATGCTCATCACTCATTTCCGTTTTTTCAGCTTCTCTGCTGTCCGCCGGGCCAGTTCGGGACACTGTCCCAGGTACTGCAGAGGATCCAGCAGGGTGTGGATGCGCTCCGCGGTCAGGTGCTGGGACACTACTGGATCGCGGCACAGCTCCGTCTCAAAGTTCTTCCCGTTCTGGAAGGCGTCCACGGCGATGTGGTTGATGCGCTCGTGGGCATGCTGCTTGCCGATGGCGCGGCCCAACTCCAGCATCACGTGCTCTGACTGGGTCAGGCCGCCCAGCCGGTTCAGGTTGGCCCACATATTCCCCTCGTTGACCCGCAGACCCGAGAGGAGTGTCTCCGCCCGATCCAGCAGCTCCGCGGCGGCCAGAAGGCCGGCCTCAATGTGTTCCCGCTCCCCCGCGAAGTGCATGAGGTTGCGTTCGTGGTCCACCCACATCATCTCCTGGACAGCCCCGTTGTGGTAACGGATGTCCCGGGCCAGGCTCATCATGTGCTGGGAGGCGGTGGGGTTGATTTTGTGGGGCATGGTGGAGGAACCCACCGTCCCCTCGGCCCAGGGCTCACTGAGCTCGGCAGTCTCGGTACCCATCAGCAGATAGACCTCCTGCGCAATGCGCCCCAGGCAGCCGCTGATAAGGGCCAGCTCTCCCGAAAATTCGGCGAAGCGATCCCGGGCTACGTGCCAACAGATGCCGGGCACGCCCAGCCCCAACTCCTCCGCCATGCGGGCCTGAAGAGCGTCTCCATCCGTTCCAAAGGACACCATGGAGCCCACAGCGCCGGAGAGCTGAAGCACCAGGACACGTTCCCGGCTCTGATCCAGCCGGTCGATAGCCCGCTGCAACTCGTCGGCCCAGACGGCGGCCTTGTAGCCGAAAGTGATGGGCAGGGCCTGGATATTATGGGTACGCCCCATCATAGGGGTATCCGCATAGCGCTCACACAAATGCAAAATGGCGTCCCGGATGGCCAGCAGCTTGGGCCGGCCCAGTTCGAACATTTTCTTCACTGCCAGCATGAGGGCAGTGTCCATCACGTCCTGGGTGGTGGCCCCCAGGTGGATGTACTGGCCGCTCTCCGGCCCGGCCGCCATCTCCAGCAGACGGAGCATGGACACCATGGGGTGCCCGGTCTTCTGATAAAATTCGTCGTAACGGGATAGATCCAGCTTTTCCACGCAGGCAGCGGCGGAGATGTCCTCCGCCGCCTTTTGGGGAATGATCCCCAGCGCCGCCTGGGCATTGGCCAGGGCAGCCTCCACCTCCAGCCAGCGGGCAAAGCGCCCGTCCCGCTCCAGCGTTGCCGTGACGGCGGGCAGAATGGCCTCCATATTCCCGCCCCCTTATCTGCTGTTCCCGGCTGTGATCATCTTGCCCCAGCCAGCCTGGCCGTCCACCACGCCGTCCGTCATGACCACCCGGCCGCGAACGACGGTGTTGGTCACCGCGCCGTGCATTTTGCGGCCTACATAGGGGATGGTCTGGGTCTTGGTGTACACCTTGTCGTGCTCGGTGATCTCCCACTCCCGGTTCAGATCCACGATGGTAAAGTCGGCGTCGGTGCCCGGCAGGTTGGAGCCCTTGCGGGGGTACATGCCAAAGGTCTTGGCGAAGTTGACAGAGGTGACCTCCACCAGCTTCTCCAGGGAGAGATCCCCCTCGTTGACGTGGCTGACCAGCAGGTGGCCGAAGTAGTCCAGCATGGCGAAGCCTGCACCGGTGTGGAGGGCGTCGTCGGGGTGGTACTCCTCGGGTGCGTGGGGGGCGTGGTCGGAACCGATCATGTCGATGGTGCCGTCCCGCACTGCCTCCCAGATCTTGGCCCTGTCCGGCTTGGCATCGTGATTGAGGTAGATATATTTGCCCGAGTCAATGTGGTAGATCTCGTCAGAGGCGTCCATGGCGGGCATATACTCGAAGGAGGACACGATGGTCATCTCACCACGCTCCTTCAGCATCCGCACCAAGTCGATGTAGCCGGGCATCCAGGCGTGCATGGCATACCACTTCATGCCCGCCTTCTTGGCATAGTAGGACAGCTGGTAGGCCGCGCCGGTCATCTCCTCGTCAGAGTACCACAGGTGGCGCACGTTCTCCAGGGTGAGGGGCTTGCCCTCGGCCTTAATCTTCTCGACCGCCGCGTCGAAGAAATACTTGTCGAAGGGGTGGACGGAGCAGTACTTACCCGTGGCCGCCACAGCCTTGAACGCCTCATAGATGCGGTGGGTATCCAGAGTGCCGGCGGTGGTGTTGTACGGGTAGGTGGCCACTTTCTCGAAGAGTTTGAACCAGGCCGAGCCGGCGTCGGAGATCTGCTTGACATCCTCCGGGGTGCCCAGGGGACAGCCGATGGGGTTGAAATCCACCACCGCTTTCTCCTCGCCGGCCTTGACCTCCTCCAGGTAGGCATCCAGGGTATTGGGCACCGGCTTGATGTTGGGCTGGGGACAGACCATAGTAATGCCGCTGTGGGCGGCGGCCATGGTGCCGGTGTAGAAGTCCTCCTTTTGGGTCAGTCCGGGGTCGCGCAGGTGGCAGTGGCAGTCAATGAAGCCGGGCAACACATACTTGCCGGTGGCGTTAATGACCTTGCCGCCCTCCAGCTCCACGCCGGGCTCCGCCAAGACCGCGATCTTCTCCCCTTTCACGCCCACGTTCAGCTTGTGGAAGCCCTTCTCTGTGTACACGGTACCGTTCTTGATGACCAGATCGAATTGCATGGTATAGACTCCTTTCTGTCAATACACATTCAGGTATGAAAAATACCTCCGGCGCTGCCGCGGCTGTCCCGCCGTGGCAGCGCCGGAAGGAAAGTGGTATTATGCCATAAAGCCTTTGATGATGGTGACGAGGTTATTGATCACCGTAATCATAATAAAGATGTAGGAAATGGTGAGGGCCACCGTAAAGCCCTTGCCGATCCGGTAGCGGCCCATCTCGTCCTTGCGGTTGCACAGCAGGATGGTCATAATGCCCAGGATGGGGGTGTTGATGACGCCGCCGATCTGAGCCAGAGTCATCAGCTGGGCGGGGGCGCCGCCGTAGAGCAGGGCCACCACCATGCCAAATACCAGCATCAGGATGCTGATGTAGTTTTCCGCCTTGTTCTCCATGCCGGAGTCCTTGTCCATGGCCTGGAGCAGCAGGTTGATGCCCAGCTTGGGGGCCATCATCAGAGAGGAGATGGCGGCGGCCAGGAAGCCGATGCCGAAGATGGGACGGATGAAGCTGCCCAGCAGACCGCTGAGGGCGTTCACCAGGTCCATGCCGTTGCTGATGGGCTGGCCGGGCAGCAGGTTGGCGCCCACAAAGAAGCAGCACACGGAGACCACGCCGATGGCGATCACGCCCACCACCACGTCGGTACGCAGGCCGCCGTGGTCGATGTCCTCAACCGTGTACCCCTTTTCCTTGGCCAGGGAAGAGCCCCAGGCGCAGGTGCCCAGAGAAGCGGTGGTACCCAGCAGGGAGAGCATGATGGCCATGCTGCCGGCGGGCATGCCCACCAGACTGTGGGATACAGTGCCGTCGTAGGGGATGCCGGCGGTGCCAATGAGGGAAACTACAAAGATGATGGCCATCACCGCCACCAGAACCTTCATTACATTCTCGACCTTCTGATACAGGCCCTTAAGGAAGTAGAGGGCCGCGCAGATAATCAGGGCAATGACGCCGCCCGCCTTGACGGGGAGGCCGGGAAAAAGCATGGAAATGCCCAGGCCGCAGCCCATGAAGTTACTGATGCCGTAGATGCACTGTCCGATAAATGCAAAGATACCGGCCAACAGGGCTACACCCTTACCATACTTCTCCCGGATGCCCACCATCAGGGGGCGGCCGGTAACAACGGTGTAGCGGTTCATGGCCAGGGAGAAGACCGCACGGAAGGCCAGCATCACGATAAACCACCAGAACAGGGTATAGCCGAAGTTGGCGCCCGCGTTTGTGGATGAGACGATGGAACCGGGACCAATGGTGGTGGAGGCCAAAATGAAGCCAGGCCCCAGAGCCGCCAGGAAATATTTCAAGCCACTTTTCTGAGAAGCTGTATTTTCTTTTTCCAACTCTTTCACCTCTTGTCGTTTCTGTAAGACTGTCTGTGCCCTGCGGTTCAGCGCGCTTTGCCTTGGTATCAGTATAACCGCCCTTCCCCCCGGGGGCAAATGATACATACCTGTACAGCGTTATAACCGCATCGGCAGAAATATTCGGTTGTATACAGCACCATTCACTGCGGTACGGTACCGTTTCACATCCCGAACAGTATGCCCAGGCTGTCCACGGTATCCGACAGCCCCAGTCCCCGCAGGGCGCCCCACAGGCCGCACTGGTTGCTGGTGAGCACCGGCTTGCCCAACTCCTCCTCCAGCGGCCGGATCAGTCCGTCTACGTGCAGGCCGGTGCAGCTGATAAACACGCCGTCCGCCGCCGGGCTATCATACTGCCGGACAAAATCCGCCATAACCTCCGCCGTTACCTTGGGCGTGTCCTGGGACTTGTCCAGCAGAGCGCCTCCCATGGCTGTGACCGTCACACCGATCCCCTCCAGGAAGCGACGCTCCAGGTCATTCACCTCCTGGGAATAGGGCGTCACCACTGTCATAGCGTGCAGCCCAAGGGCCCGGATTGCCTTCTGCACACAGGTGCTGGTGGTGGTAGTCTTGAGCCCGGTCAACTCCTCCAGATGTCCGATCAGTTTCTGGTCAAAATCTTTTCCCTCTAAAAAGCTGCCCGCCGTACAGCTGAACAGAAGCAGATCTACCTTCGCGCTGTCGGCCAGCATCTTGGCCGCCGCATCGATATAGCGGTTCATCTCCTGTAGCCCCGCTACAGAGATGCCGAACAGGGGTACCCGGGTAGTGAGTACCGCCACCCCCTCCGGCTTGTAACGGTTGAACTCCAGCTCCGTGGAGCTCCCCGGCGCCGGGGTAATGAGCCCGATCCGCCCCCGCCAACCATCCACATAGGGCAAACGGGATACATCCATACTCTCCCCTCCCTGCTTTTCTTATGAATGATAAACGCTCCGCTTCTGCCCAGCCTCAGCCAGGCTTGTCTAACCACTGTCAACACACCCAATCGACGGGCCCTTTGTCCTCTGGCCGGCCCGTTTTTGGAAAATCCACCGGATTCCTGCGGAAACTCCCTTTCCAAAAATCAAGCCTCCTCACTGCTGGGCATATCGCCCATGATCAAGCAAGCCCTAACAGGTGCAGAACAGAGCGCCCAGTCGCTTCTCTATAGGCGGAACTCCCAGCGCCCGCAGGCATCCCCACAGGCCCACCTGGTTGTTGGTGAGTACTGGTTTTCCCAGTTGCTCTTCCATGGTTTGAATTCGATCCATCACGTGCAGGCCCGAGCAGCTGATCAGCACTGCATCTGCCTGGGGGACGTCACTGCGCCGAACCAAGCGCTCCACCTCTAGTGGCGGGATGGACAGGATATCCCGGGGCGAGGTATATCCGAAGCCCGCCTCCGCCGACACGGAAAGGCCGGACTCCTCCAGATACCGCTTCTCCAACTGGTTCAACTCCGGTGCGGAGGGGGTGACCAGCAACACACTCCCCACACCCAAGGCGCTGGCGGCCTCCACCACACAGTGGGCCGAAGTAAGCACTGTCGCATGCAGCGCCTGGCTGAGTCGCCTGGCCTGGGCCAGATCCGCCTGCAGTCCCTCTACAAAGCTGCCCGCCGTGCTGCTAAGAAGAATCACGTCACAGTAAGCGTTTTCCGCCAACATAGCTGCGGCCTCTTCCACCCCCCGGTTCATGGCCCGGATCCCTTTCGGCGTAGAGCTAGTCAGCGGAGTACGGGTGGTCATAACCGCCACGCCCTCGGGCCGGTAGCGGTTAAACTCCGCCTCGGTGGCGTTCCCAGGCGCCGTGGCCACCAGCCCAATCCGCCCCCGCCAGCCGTCTACAAAGGGCCTGGATGAATTTAGGTGCATAGATGGCTCCTCCTTCTCCAATTCACTGATATTCTTAGCTTAATACCGGATAGAAGGCCTCCGCAATTGATACATGATTATACATGGTTGTACTTTAGTTCCAAATTGTATACATATGTATCCTTTTGTTGACTATTGACACTCTTCTGGCTGGATTTTATAATATAAAAAATAGTAGCGGGCAGCCATCCTGCCGCAGGAGGTAGAATCGCCCATGGATCCACAAATTCAGATACTTCGTACTCAGTTGGTGGAGAAAAAACAGGCCAGCGACACGCTGTACTGTACCATCAAGGAGGCCATTGCCACCGGCCTGTTATCCATGGGTACCCGCCTCCGGGAGGAAGAACTGGCCGAGGTATTCGACGTATCCCGTACACCGGTGCGGGAGGCTATGAAAAAGCTGGAGATGGAGCAATTGATTCAGAGCAACAGCGTGAGCGGCTCCACGGTTCGTACCCTGTCGGTGGATGAGTGCCTAGATACATTGGAGGTACTGGAGCTTCTGCGCGCTGCGGCCTGTAATTTGCTGATAGGCCGCATTCCACGCTCACTCCTGATGGTATTGGAGCAAAATACCCGCAAGGGAGAGCACCTGAAGGACTCCTTCCAACGCTACGAGAACAACGCGGAGTTCCACGATCTGCTGGTCAAGGCCACTGGGAACTCGGTATTGGAAAAGCTGAACCAGCAACTCTCCTTTGTTGAGCGGATGATCAACCACACTGTGCTCCCGGTGCACTACGCAGACAACTATGCCGAACACCACCGCGCCTTGGTTCGTGCCATTGTGGACAACGATCAGGACGCGGTGCAGGCGGAGTTGGCTCACAGTAAGGAAAAGGTGGATGAGTACATGCGGCGGATTGTCCGGGCTTTCCTGGACATTGACGGACTTTAAAAAGGAGGAGACGGTATGCGGGAGATCAGCGCCGGCGCGGTGACCGAGGCGGTGGCCCGGCTGTGCGTGGCGGCCAACACCCGTCTGACGCGGGACGTGACGGAGGCCATCGCCGCCGCCCGGGAGCGGGAGGACTGGCCGGTGGCCCGGGAGATTTTGGACCGCATTATCGAAAACGATGCCATCGGGGACGGCGTCCCCATCTGCCAGGACACGGGCATGGCCTGCGTATTTCTGGAGGTGGGACAGGACGTGCACATCTCCGGAAACCTTCGGGAGGCGGTGGACGAGGGGGTGCGCCGGGGCTACACCGAGGGCTATCTGCGCAAGTCGGTGGTAGCCGACCCCCTGGACCGGGTGAACACCGGGGACAACACCCCCGCCATGCTCCACGTGGAGCTGGTGCCCGGCGAGAAGGTCAAAATCACCGTGGCCCCCAAGGGCTTCGGCAGCGAGAACATGAGCCGCATCGCCATGCTTCGCCCCTCCGACGGGGTAGAGGGGGTCAAGCAGTTTATCCTGGACGCGGTGGAGCAGGCCGGCCCCAATCCCTGTCCCCCCATCGTGGTGGGGGTGGGCATCGGCGGCTCCTTCGACCAGTGCGCCCTGCTGGCCAAGAAAGCCCTGCTGCGGGACCTGGGCAGCCACCATGCAAAGCCCTTCTACGCCGCCTTGGAGGACGAGCTGCTGGAGAAAATCAACGCCTTGGGCATTGGGCCCCAGGGCTTCGGCGGCCGCACCACCGCCCTGGCAGTGCACATCGAGACCCTGCCCACCCACATCGCCGGCCTGCCCTGCGCGGTGAACATCAACTGCCATGTGGCCCGGCATCAGACGGAGGTGTTGTAGCATGGCCAGACATATCACCGCCCCTCTGACCAGGGAGGCCGCCGCCGGGCTGCGGGCGGGAGAGAGCGTATTGCTCTCCGGAACCGTCTATACCGCCCGAGACGCCGCCCACAAACGGCTGTGCGCCATGGCGGCGGAGGGCAAGTCCATGCCCTTCCCCATCCAGGGCGCCGTGATCTACTTCGTGGGGCCCACCCCTGCCCGGCCGGGGCAGGCCATCGGCTCTGCCGGACCCACCACCAGCTACCGCATGGACGCCTACTCGCCTACCCTGCTCCGTCTGGGGCAGCTGGGCATGATCGGCAAGGGCAAGCGCTCGGCCGAGGTAATCCAGGCCATGAGGGAGACCGGCGCAGTCTACTTCGGGGCCATCGGCGGAGCAGGGGCCCTGCTGAGCCGGTGCGTCAAGTCCGTCAGGATGGTGTGCTATGAGGATCTGGGGGCCGAGGCTATCCGGGAGCTGGAGGTGGAGAACCTCCCCCTCACCGTGGTCATCGACAGCCAGGGCAATAACCTCTACGAGACCGGCCGGGCCGCCTATCTGGCCTGGCGTGAGCAGGAGAAGTAAAACATTTCCTCTATGTTTATGAAGGATGCCCTGCCTAAGAACTTTTTTGTTTATCTCCGTGTCAATTTCTGAGGTAGATTAGCCTTCTTGACCCAGGAGCTGACTCAGAACAGGAAACATCCCTGCGGAGCGCATACGGCCTCCGGGATTTGGCAAATTTCCGGAACAAAAAGGGCTGAAAAGCGACCAAAATCAACGGATTGAACCGCCGGCAGCAACTCATAATCCGGAGGTCACAGGTTCAAATCCTGTCCCCGCAACCACAAAATTTCCCTAGAACCGCAATGGTTCTAGGGATTTTCTTTATTTTCCCATTATTTTTACCCCACAATTTAGCGCACATATGGCGCACAGTGTTATCCCCCTTTGACGGCATAGCCTTTGCCGCTGCGCGATGCAGCTCCAGCGTCCCCCACCTTGGAAATTTCGCTTGTCCTTGGGGGCAATACCAAGTATACTGTATGTAAAATATCAGGCGGTACAAGATAACGGTTTGCTGTCATCATCTCCGGAAATAATCGATAGGCCGCGAGTGAAACAAAACCAGTATGACGTGCGTAGATGAAGAAAGGAAGGAAATGAAAAAACGCGGTATTCCCCTGCTCCTGACCATAGTTCTAACGCTGGGACTGACCGCCCCGGCCGGGGCGGCGGACACTGCGGGCGTGACCATGCTGGTGCGCCTGATGGGCAAGGAGCAGAACGCCAAATGGAGCACAGCGGAGATTCCCTTTACCAATGTGCCCAACTGGGGTCTGCCCTACGTCCGGTATTCTTACGGCAACGGCTACACCAAGGGTACCTCGGGCACCACTTTCGGCAGCACGGCGGTGCTGGACGCGGCCCAGTACCTGACCCTGCTGCTCCGGGCCATGGGCTATGAGGACGGGACCGATTTCCAGTGGGATTCTCTCTGGACCCTGTCCAACCAGCCGGGCTTTACCGACTATGATCCCGCGCATCCGGGGGCCTTCACCCGGGGCACGGCGGCGGTGTAGGCCTGGAACGCCATGACGGCCGAGACCAAGGGGGGCGACCCTTTGGCGGACCTGCTGCTCCTGGCGAAAGCCATCGATCCGGAGAAGGGAAACGCCGCCGGTCTCTTCCACGGCAAGGGCGGGATCGCGTTCGTGCGCAATTATTTGACCCTTGATCTGTATGGGGCCGGCTTGGACTTGTATGTGGTCGGACTGCCCGACGACGCCGCCTACCTGGAGGTACTGGAGCGCGACCCCGAGGCGGGGACCTCCACCGTCCGCGTTACCTTCCACGCCTCCGGCCGCTTCACACTCTACGCGGAGACGGAGGACGTCAGAGACGATCTGGAGCTGATCGTGGACGAGGCGTCCCCTGAGCTTCGGATCAGCGGCCCCGACACGGTCCACGCCGGCGAGTGGATCAGCCTTGGCCTTTGGCAGAAGCACTTTGATGAAAATCTGGGTGTGCGGCTATGGGAGAACTCCAACCCGGAGGTAGCCAGACTCCAGGTCACCAGCAACAGCATCAACGGCTTGAGCGCGGGCCTGGACAGCCTGAAGCCTGGCGTCACGACCGTCACCGCCATTCTTACCGACGGCCGCTCCGCCTTCAAGACCATCACGGTCACCGAGGCCCTGGCCCCCATGGAGCTGTCCCTGCCCGGCTTCCCCTGCACCGTGGAGGGCTACGGCTCCTCCGGAGAGCTGGCCTACCGGGTCACCATCACCGGAGCGTCCTATGATTACGACAGCAGTGAGCTGTATATGCGGGTGCAGGGCACGGTGGACTACGCGGCCCCCGGGATCTCGCAGATTCTGATCTATTTCACGATCACCGACGACGCCACCGGCGAAGAGGTCGATATGAGCACGTCCGACATCATTCTAGAGGGGACCGAAGGGGCGTTCCGATACGTCCCCTCCGGCTACAGCGCCGACGCCTATCCCACCCTTTACGACGGACATACCTACACCCTGAGCTTCCACTGAGCCGGGACCGGGCTGGGCGGCGCGCCACCCTGGCAGCAGGGCGGATACGGCAACCCCCATAACGGCAAAACAGCGCAGAGGGCGCGGACGATCTGTCCGCGCCCTCTTGTATATCCCCAAGGGCATACAGCCTCCTGCCGTCGCCCTAACTGTTTTAGCCTAAGCCTTCCGCCGTTAATCACTTGTTGTTGTCGGCTCACTGCGCTCGTACCGGGCTGCCTGGGTCAGTTTCTCCGCCTCGGCCTCCAGC
>ERZ773258.893-NODE-893-length-29289-cov-13.997948_pt1 | contig 29289 bp, 28 predicted proteins | sample MGYA00511962_ERZ773258 | MGnify/ENA primary metagenome ERZ773258 (study PRJEB29015, sample SAMEA2737755) | human gut metagenome | biome: human gut; feature: human-associated habitat; material: faeces | place: China | collected 2012 ... | reverse complement strand
GGCAAAAGAAAAACCAGAGGTTTATTCCTCTGGCTCTTTTGCCTTACATAGTCCGATAACAGTTGCTTCTATAACGGACAGTTCTTTGTCGTCTAAATTGTCGAGCTGTGCGTCTAAGCGTCTGCGGACGGAACTTTTCTTGACCTCATTGTCTGGGAATATGTACTCGTCAACCGACACATCGAACATTGTCACAAGCTGAATGAATAACTCCAGACTTGGATATTGCCCCTCATTTTCGATTGCCTGCAAGTGTCGAGGGTCGTAATCAACGATGCGGGCAAGTTGCTCTCTGGTCATACCTCTGGCTGTTCTGGCTCTCTTAATAGCCTGACCGATAGGCGTAAAATCGAAGTCAAAATTGTTGTTCCTTTCGTCCATAAGCTCACCACCTATTCTCTGAAAATCTTACTCTTATATTTTACAGAGATGTGGCTTCTGATTAAACGATGTGAAATCTCTCTTAATAGGATATATAATCCCTTGTTACAGGGCGTAAAAATTCATATTTGCAGACTTGTATTCTTCGGACAAACGAAGTATACTTTATAAGTGTTGGAGGTGTGATATGGACTATATGACCACAAAGGAAGTTGCTGTAAAATGGAAGATTTCAGATAGACGAGTATTGCAATATTGCAATGATGGACGAATTGACGGGGCAGAAAAGATGGGCAATACTTGGCTCATTCCTAAAAATGCCAAGAAGCCTGAGGATGGACGCTTTAAGCATAATTCATCAAAGAAGCAAAAGGAGGATATAACTTCGTGACAGATTATAAAATTATGATTGTCGATGATGAGCCAGATATTTTAGACTTACTTGAAAAAGCTCTTAACATAGAAGGGTATTACAACATTATCAAAATTAACAATGGATTTACTGCGGTGGATGTGTGTAAAAAAACACAGCCAGATGTTATCGTATTAGATGTTATGCTCCCTGACATTAGTGGGTATGAGGTGTGCAAGCAAATTCGAGCATTTTCACATTGTCCGATTTTATTTTTATCATCCAAGAATGATGAATTAGATAAAATACTTGGTTTGTCTGTTGGCGGTGATGACTATGTGACAAAGCCATTCAGTCCAAAAGAAATTGCTTATAGAGTAAAAGCACAATTACGCCGTGCTGAGTACAAGCATACATCATCTGAAAATTATTCTGTTAAAATTGGCGATTTGATGATAGATACTGAAGGTTGCAAAGTGATGAAAGGCAATAGCACTATTGAATTAACAGCACGAGAATTTGAAATACTGAAATATCTGGCAGAAAACAAAGGTAGAGTAATTAGCCGCGAACGCTTATATGAAGCAATTTGGGGCGAAGATAGTTTCGGATGTGATAATACAATAATGGTACACATTCGACACTTGCGTGAAAAGTTAGAGGATAATCCCACAACTCCCCAATATATTATAACGATGAAAGGATTAGGCTATAAACTGGTGAACCCATATGAAAAATAAAAAGAATATCAATCCATTTTTTCGGCTGTTCGGTCTTGTAATTGTTTTGGTTTCAGCTTCAATAATTATAGGAATAGGTCTCTTTTATTATATTTTTTCAATTCCAGAGCCAGAAGGGCTTAGTTTAGCCACTTGGCCAAACAGGTTTACAGACAATTTTTCTGCTTGGTTAGAGGAAGAAAATGGAGAAATCATAGTGGAAAATAAAGGAATGGAATACTTAAATGAATATGATTTGTGGTTGCAAGTGATTGATGAAAATGGACAAGAGGTTTTTTCTTACCATAAACCAGACAGCTATCCTATGCACTATTCTGCTTCGCAGCTAATGGAGTTTCATACAAGTGATTATGATAATAAATATACGGTTTTTGCAAGTAATTATGAAAGTTCGGAGCAAACATACAGCTATATTATTGGTTTCCCTTACGCAGTTGGTAAATATATGATTTATTATAACGGTGAGAATATTAGCCGCCTTTCGCCTATATTTCGCATAGGGATTATACTCATTTTAGGTATTGTTTTTGTATTCACACTTGCTTATGGATTGTGGCTTTCAAAGCATCTTGAAAAAATCACAAGAGGTATTCAAAATATTAGTCAGCGTACTTATGTTCATCTTGCGGAAAAGGGGTTGTTTCGTGATGTCTATATAGTTTTGAATGAAATGAATACTGAAATCCGTCATAGTGATAATTTGCGAAAAGATACAGAAAGAGTACGCAGAGAATGGATAACGAATATAACTCACGATGTAAAAACTCCTCTCTCTCCTATTAAAGGATATGCAGAGCTACTTGCAGAAAATAAAATTTCTGAAAATAGCACTATACAAGAGTATGGAAAAATCATATTGAAAAATGCAGATTATGCAGAGAAGTTAATCAATGACCTTAAATTAACTTATCAGTTTGAAGCAGGTGTAATTCCCTTGTCTATGCAGAAAATTCATCTTGTGCGTTATATTAAGGAATTGGTTATAGATATTATCAATGACCCTGCTTTTTCAACCCGCAATATAGAGTTTGAAAGCGTAGCGGATGATATTGTCGTTCATATTGATGATAAATTGTTCCGTCGTGCCATAGGAAACCTTATTATCAATGCCTTGACGCATAACCCACCAGAAACAAGTGTGATAATTTGTGTGGAAAGAAGTGGGCAAGATAAGGTGTCCATTATTGTACGAGATAATGGAGTTGGTATAAGTGATAAAGAGCAATCCGAGTTATTTGAACGATATTATAGAGGTACAAATACCCAAGAAAAGCCAGAAGGAAGTGGTCTTGGACTTGCGATTGCAAAACAAATTATATTGCTTCACGGAGGAATAATTACTGTAAAGAGTAAAGTGAATGAAGGAACAGAGTTTACAGTATCAATACCCATTAAGCAGTAAATTAAGGTTAAATTAAGATACAGAAAAGCCCTGCCTAAGATAGATGATTTATGCTATTAAGCATAGGTCATCTATTTTTATGCCTATGAAAAAACAATAGGAGGTTATCTGTATGGAATTACAGTTACGGAATTTGAGTAAACAGTACGGAACAAAATGTGCAGTAGATAATGTAAATGCTAAATTAGAGCCGGGAGTGTATGGACTACTTGGAGCAAACGGGGCAGGAAAGACAACGCTGATGCGAATGATATGCGGTGTTTTGAAACCGACTTCGGGCGATATTCGCTTAAATGGAAAAACAATAAATGAGCTTGGCGAGCAGTATTATACTCATTTAGGTTATATGCCGCAGGATTTTGGTTTCTACCCTGATTTTACCGCCCGTGAGTTTATGCTATATATGGCGGCTGTAAAAGGACTTGATAAGCGAGTGGCAAAAACTCGTACACAGGATTTGCTTCATATGGTAAATCTGGATGATGTGGCAGATAAAAAAATCAAATCTTATTCTGGTGGTATGAAACAGCGTTTGGGGATAGCACAGGTAGAATTGAATAATCCGTCTATTTTGATATTGGACGAGCCGACTGCGGGACTTGACCCGAAAGAGCGTGTGCGTTTCCGCAATCTCATTTCAGATTTTGCAAAGGAGAAAATCGTTATACTTTCTACTCACATTGTTTCAGATGTTTCTTATATTGCAGATACAATCTTACTGATGAAGAACGGTAGCTTTTTGTTGCAAGAGCCAATGGCTACGGTTACAGACAATATAAGAGGAAAAGTGTGGGAAATCTTAGTTGATGAACGAAATGCTGATGAATACAGCAGAAAGTTTTCTGTTGTAAATTTGCATCACGAAAATAACAAGGTAAGGCTGAGGATTATAGATGAAATTGCACCGATGGATGATGCAATTGCTGTAAGTCCAAGTTTAGAGGATTTATTTTTATATCATTTTGGAGAAGAAACACGGGAGGGAAAATAAAATGTTGGTTAAGTACGAATTTTTAAAAATATTGCGTAAAAAATCCACACTAATCATTATGGCAGTCAGTTTGATTTTAACGGCATTTCTTTTTGGATTACCTATTATACAATTTCAAACCTATAATCAAGAAGGTGTAATGAAAGGTTTTGAAGGTATTGAGTATCAGAAAACACAGTATGAGGATATTTCTGTTTCTCTGACGAATGAGTATATTGCAGGAGCAATTCGTGAAGTACAAGAGCTTTTTGAAAATTCTGATAATGTAGGCTATGACGGATATGAACAATTTTTAATTGATGACGCATATTGGGATGGTATTGCGCCGAGAGAAAGTTTGCTCAACCTGATTGCAAAAAACTATTCAAATCCAAATGAGAGCGTTAGCTATAATACATTAGTAGATTTAGATGTTTCTAACGGTACGGACTTCTATCAGGCAAGACAGGAAAAAATTGAAAAGTTATTAAACGATTCTTCTCGTAAATTAACGGAAGAACAAAAGTCCTATTGGTTAGATATGAACAGCAAAGTTGAGGAACCTTTTCAGTATGGCTACTATAAAAGTTGGGAAACCATTATAAGTTGTTTTGAACTATTGATGTTTTCGCTGTTGGCTGTATGTATTGTAATTGCACCTGTATTTTCTGGCGAATATCAGGCAGGAACAGATGCAGTAATTTTGTCAGCAAAATATGGAAAAACAAAACTGACAACCGCAAAAATTGTGGCTTCCTATTTGTTTGGTTTTGCAGCATTTACACTTCATATCATTGTCGCTTTTGGGTTGCCGCTTGTTGCATTTGGTGTTGATGGATGGAATTTGCCATTGCAAATCAACGGAACTACTGTTCCTTATCCTTTAACATTTCTTCAAGGAACACTTGTCAATTTAGGAGTGATTTATCTTGTATTGTTTGCCATGATAAGTTTAACTCTTTTACTGTCAGCGAAAATGAAAAGTCCTTATCTTGTGCTGATTGTACTCGTTCCTGTCCTGTTCATTCCACTATTTGTTTCTCCTAATGGAACAACAGGATTATACAATCTAATACTGTTCCTGCTTCCATACCATTCTACTGTGCCACAGTTTGGTCAATATATTTCTTATCAATTTGGGAGTTTGGTTTTGGATATATTTTCTGTTAGGGCAATTTTGTACGCTACGCTGACAGTAATTATGCTTCCGTTAGCAAAACGATTTTTTAAGCAACATCAAGTAGCATAGAAAGGTGAGCTATGAAAAAGAAAAAGTGGATAATCATCGGAATTATAGTAATTTTGGTCTTTTTGGTTTGTGGGATAATTTTGGTTAGCCAATCACCCAAATGGTCTGAAATGTCATTTGAAGCTATTGTAAAAGAAACTGTTATACAACCTGATGGTGAAAGCAGACTGATTGTTGAACGAACAACCGAAATATATAGCAACCCAATAAACTCACTTGGTATTAGTGAGAATACAAAGTTATTTGATGCCGATGGAAACGAAATAATAATTAGTAATTTCCAACAAGGTGATGCCGTTAAGGTAATATTAAAGAACGCATTTACAGAAGAAACCCCGTTCTACTATCCGATAGTATATGAGATAAGGCTTATTGATGTAGGTAAATAATTTGGATTAGCGTTACAAGCCCACCAAATAAAAAAACGAGGTTTTTGGTGGGCTGTATCGCCACGCCCAAATAAAATGCTGGCAATTCATCTCTCCAAACCCGTTTTGAGTTTGGAGGGATTTTTTATGCGATGGTCGAATATGACCGCAATGCTGCTCATTAGAAGCAGCTACTATTTACGGAGTGTCACAGTGGAGTGAAGATTATCTTTTAGAAAAAATCATCACTCACTCGTGGCACTCTTATATTTTAGGAGTAGAGATTACATCTCTTAAACATAGAAGTTTTTACGCTTATTGCCGTAGAGGTCTTTGTACCTTTGCGGCTTTTTGCTTTTTTGTTGGTTGTCGTTCTCCGCCTGCCAATCTGGATTTTCAAAAAATTCAGATTGGAGGAAACGATATGGCATACAACAAAGCCAGAGAAGAAAAGAAATGGCGGCTCTGGAAAGAAGCCGAGGAGAAGCAGTTACGGAGCTTGGGCGTTAATGAGGACGATATAGAAAAGCTCCGTGTTCACGATTGGGCGATTTTTAATTCAGACAGACGGTATTATCAGCGAGTGCAGGAAACAGGTACATATCTTGACGAGCTTGCTGAAGATACTACACAGCCCGAAGTCAAAACGGTTGAGGATTTTCTGGACAGTATCGAAAATCAGCACCTCTATCAAGTTTTGATTAAGGTGGACAGGCTTACATTGCAGATTGCTTTGATGAAGGTACAAGGATATTCAACCCGTGAAATTGCGGTGTATCTGGATATTACTGAAAAAGCTGTTTACAGAAGAATGGATAGGCTCAAAGAAAAATTAAAAAAGTTTTTTGAGTAGAGGGGAAAATTGAATATTCCCACGGGCTACAGGGTGAGAGGACAAAAAACCTCTTACCCTGTTTTCCTTTGTGTGGCGAAAACGGGATAGCTCCTTGACAATCGAATACCCATTCGCCAAATACTTTCTCTTTGTGATTGTGATGAGCATAAGCGTGTGTAGCGGTACGCCACGACCTGCCAAGCGGCAGCGAGCGATTGAAAGGTGGTGAGCCTATCTTTACCGACTCAAAATATCGGGCAGCTCCCGATTTCGCCATAACCCACAAAGAGGATAATGATACTCCCGTCCAGTCACAGTCCGAGCGTGAAAAAACCGTCGCAGGCAATGAGGGCGGCTCTGTCAGAACGACAGTTGGGGTGGAACTCCCGTGGCGTCAGTTCGCTGCTGACCGTTTGGCGACTTCCCATAGCATTTCGGGGTGTCGAGGACAAATTGAAATGCTTCTATCATATCAGCCAAACGAAAGTCGGTCATAAGAACAGAGATATTGTTAAGATATTTCCGACCTTAAATACTTCCTTGCGTTTGGCTGCCTACATAGGCAGAACTCATCTGCCTAAATCCAGATGGGAGGTCAAACACAATGGAAAGAATTATTAAGCGTGGCGACATTTACTATGCGGAGCTTAATCCCGTTATCGGCTCAGAACAAGGCGGCACAAGACCTGTACTTATCATTTCCAATGATATAGGAAACAAGCACAGCCCGACGGTAATCATTGCAGCAATTACGAGCCGGGTACACACAAAAGCAAAGTTGCCCACACATACCGCAGTAAGTAATTATGAAGGACTTGACAAGGACTCTGTTATCCTGCTTGAGCAGATACGGACGATTGATAAGCAGAGGTTAAAACAGTATATGGGAATGATGCCCAATAGCATAATGGCAAGAGTTGACAAGGCTCTTGCCATTAGTGTTTCTCTGAAAGGAGGTCAAAATGGATAATATTAAAGTAGATAAATATACCGCAGCTCTGAAACTCATTGAGATACTTCTTGAAAAAGGGAAAATAAATCAAGCCACATATACAAATATCGTGAAGCACAACAATTCGCACATTTCACAAGCGGCTTGATAATAGGTAGAATGTAATCAGCACAGAAATGGAGGTATGCTTTATGAATACAGCAGTAAATGAATATAATTACCGATTTAAGCTCACAGATTATGCTCAGTTTGATAGAAATAGAGCCAGAAATGTTGCTATTTATGGTCGTGTATCAACAGAACACGAAGCACAGTTATCTGCATTGGAAAATCAGTTACAATGGTATGATGACCAAGTAAAATATCATCCGAACTGGACGGTTTGTGAACGATATATTGATGAGGGTATCACGGGAACACAGGCAAAAAAACGTCCTGCCTTTTTGAAAATGATTGAAGATGCTAAGCAAGGTAAATTTGATTTAATTGTTACCAGAGAGGTATGCCGTTTTGCACGAAATGTTGTGGATACCCTTGTTGTTACAAGAGAGTTGAAAGGCATAGGCGTTGAGGTGTTTTTTATCGACGATAATATTTGGACAATGGACGGAGATGGAGAACTGCGGCTATCTCTTATGGCAACATTGGCACAGGAAGAAAGTCGCAAGACTTCCGAGCGTGTAAAAGCAGGTCAGAAAATCAGCCGTGATAATGGTGTTCTCTATGGAAACGGTAATATTTTAGGATATGACCGTGTTGGAGATACCTATGTTATCAATGAGGAACAGGCAGAAACAGTCAGAATGATATATGATTTGTATCTGCAAGGTTATGGCTCGATGAAAATCGCAAAGATTTTGACGGAGCGAAAAAGGAAAACAGCTTCTGGACTTATAAAGTGGAGCGTTTCAAATATTATGAGAGCGATTAAAAATGCCACCTACACAGGAACAAAGTGTTACAACAAATCCAGAAGCAATAATTTTTTAGAGCAGAAGCGAATTAACAATCTTGATATGTCCACTTATGAATATGTTGAGGGAGATTTCCCTGCTATTATTTCTCAAGAGATATGGGATAAAGCACAGGCAATAAGGGAAAGCAGAGTAAAACCTGTATGTGTATCGGCAGGAAAAAACACACATAGTAAGCGTGATTCACGAGATATATGGGTCAACAAGCTGCGTTGCTCCTGCGGCTCATCATATCGTAAAAACAAATGGCATACGAAATTGGACGGAAAAACCTCTTACGGTTATCAATGCTACAATCAGCTTAACAACGGAATTAAACGGAAAAGAGCTGAAATCGGTTTAGACACTGAGGGATATTGTGACAGCAGAATGATAACCGATTGGAAACTTGATTTTATGGCAAAAGCTCTGTTAGAGCATCTCTGGACAGAGAGAAAAGAGTCTGTACTGATTGCGTTAGACCTTATTAAGTGTTATTATAAGGAAGAAAAATCTAACGAAACTCAATCCGATACGGTAACGATACAGGCGAAATTGGATAAGGCAAATAGCAGACTGACTAACTTGATTGCTATGAGAGCTGATGGAGAGATTTCCAAAGACGAGTATCAAGCAATGAGAAGTCCTGTCGATGAAGAAATCAAGAAACTTCAAAAAGCACTTGATGAAATTCCACAGGAAAAAAGCAATCCGAAAGGATTGGATATAGAGGGTATCCGTTCTACTCTGAACAGCCTTGTTGATTTTAGTGGTAGCACTATCAGCCACGATGTTGTCAATCAGTTTGTATATTTGATAACACCAACATCGGATACTACATTTGATTGGTATGTTAATCTGAATGGGACAGCAGATGTGAAAGCGACCTTTACAGCGGAAGGCAGAAAGAAAAACTGCATTATCAAATTGGAGGAAATCGAAAAGATTTCCTCGGTACATAGGGGAGAGAATGAGGACAATGCTCATTTCATTAAAAACCCCCATATTTTTACCTATCTGCACAGGCTGCCATCCGCGAACAGCGCCAATAAAAAGCTGACGCAGTAGCGTAGGCAAAACAACTGATATAAATACGGTCACACAGTCCCTTTGGATTGTGTGACCGTTATTTTTCGCCCATTTTAAGCTGAATACACCGCAAATCAAGCCGCTGGTTTCACTACGAAATCAGCGGCTTTTTTCGTTCCCAAAAAATTTTTTGAATCTGTATTGTAAATACAGAATTGTCATGTTAGAAGGACATAAAAGTACAGATGTATTTTTAATACAGAATGAAGGTGAGACGACGCGTTCCTGTTTTCTGTTCGGCCATGCGGACGCGCCGGAGGATTTCTGTAGTTAATCTTGCTTGGGAATGTGCCGCCCGGAAGATGCTGCCTTCCAGTCGGGAAAACACATTAAATAATAGTCACATTCGTCGCACGCAATTTCGTAATCGGGATTCTCCCCGTTGTGCCTGCATAGCTCGCCGTGAAAGCTGGGCGTCAGAATCTCCTGCTGATCCTTTTCCTCACCGTGCATAATACATCACCCCTCTATATTATGTACGAATATTTGGACATACGCAAGCCCCAATTTTGCGGATATACTTTATTTACTGGAAATCCGCTCAGGGGGTGAGGAAATTGATCAGCTATGAACCGCTGTTTCGGACGTTGAAAGAGAAGAATATTTCCTCATACCGCCTTGAGAAAATGGGCTTTGCACGAAGCACCTATTACGCAATGAAGGATGGGAAGAGCGTTTCGACAAACACCATTGACCAGCTTTGTACGTTGCTGGAATGCGAAGTCTCTGACATTATGAAATTCGTGCCGAAACAAAAGTGAAGCTGCACTGCGTCCTCTGAATTTCACAAATCAAGGGGGGTGGTATTGTGATCAGCTATGAACCCCTGTTCAGGACGATGAAGGAAAAGGGTATTACGTCATACAGACTGTTCAAAATGGGTTTCCCGCAGTCGAATTACTATGCCATGAAGCACGGAGAAAACGTGTCCACCAATACCATCAACGAGCTGTGCATCCTGCTGGAATGTGACGTATCCGACATTATGAAATTCGAGCCTGAACAGAAATAAACGTCCCGGACAGGCGTAGTCCGGGATTTTTTCAGCCAAAAGGAAGAGCCCCCGCTTTCATTGAAAGCGGGGGTCGTTGCCTTTGCCGGTCAGCGGATATCATACACAGACTTAACCATCAGATTCTCCTCCAGCGCATCAACGCTGCGGGAGGTCTGCACCGTCACGCGGTAGGGGGCGGGGGTGGTGAGGGCGAAGAAGTTGTCGGACAGAACGCAGTCGAAATCCCGGAAGTCCAGGAATACGCCCTTGGCAAATACGTCGGCCTGAACGGAAATTTCCGCTCCGCCGGGGATGGGGATGACCCGGACGTCAAATGCCGGCTTGCGCCACCGGAAATGCTTGGCAGGCACCGGCAGCTCCGTCTGGCGCATGAGGAAGCGACCCTGCTCGTCGTACAGGTCGGCATACAGGAAGGTATCGTAGGGGTCGGGGGAGTCCACCCGGTAGGTCAGCACGTCCCGGGAGGACAGCGCTTCCACCTCCACGTCCTTGCCGGTTTCCACCAGCACGGTCAGATCGCCCCGGCACATGGCCAGGTGGACACGGCCGCGGAAACCGGCGCGGGTCTCGTTGGCGATGTTGACGGTGAGCGACCCGTTTTCCAGAAACAGCCCCATGGCCACGGGGGCGTAGAACTTCCGGGCGGCGTAGTGCAGCGCCTTGTAGCGGCCGAAGCAGTCCACGCTGGACCAGGAGGCCACCGGCCAGCAGTCGTTGAACTGCCAGTAGGTCGAACCCATGCAGTACCCCCGCTGACGGCGGAAATGCTCCACGCCATACTTGATGGCGTCCGCCTGGAGCAGCTGAGACGCGTACACCAGATTCTCAAAGGCGGCGGGATACAGGTAGTTGTCCGCCAGATACCGCAGGATTTTCCCGTTGCCGCCCCGGCACTTCTGATGGTTCTCCATGACCCGGGAGAAGCAGTTCAGGTCTTCCTCCCCGACGAAGGTGCGGATGGTTTTCATGGAGGGGAAGCTCTCGAAGCCGTATTCGGAGCAGAAGCGGAAGCGCTTTTGCCGGTAGGCGGTGAAGGGGACGCCGCCGTGCCAGACCTCCCAGTAGTGGGTGTCGCCCTTGGCGGGGTTGTCCGGGTCGTCGAAGCCGCCGCCGGAGGAGGGGCTGGACGGCCAGTAGTAGGTGTCCGGCGCGTAGGTCTCACACAGCTCCGGCAGCAGATGGCCGTACAGGCGGGTGTAATCGTCCCGCACCAGCTGGTTGTCCCGGGAACCCCAGTTGATGACGCCGCTTTCCATCTCGTTGTTGCCGCACAGCAGGGCGAGGGAGGCGTGGTGGTGCAGCCGCTTCAGGTTGCAGATGGCCTCCTGAGTGAATTCCTCGGCCATTTCCGACGTCAGATAGATGTTGGCGCAGGCGACCATGAAGTCCTGCCACACCAGCAGGCCGTATTGATCGCACAGCTCGTAGAAGCGGCTGTCGGGGTAGTACCCGCCGCCCCAGACCCGCAAAGTGTTAAAGTTGGCGTCCACGGCCTGACGGACGACGGCTTCCCACCGCCGGTCGGTGATGCGGCTGAGCAAATTGTCCATGGGAACCAGATTCGCGCCCATGGAGAAGATCTTCACGCCGTTCAGCACGAAGCAGAATTCGCTGCCCTTGCCGTCCGCGTCCGGCTCCGTGCTGACGGTGAGGGTGCGCAGGCCAAGCCGCTTGTGGCAGCGGTCAATGACCCGGCCGCTGCTGACCAGCTCCACGTCCAGGTCATAAAGGGGCTGGTCGCCGTAGCCTCTTGCCCACCACAGCTTCGGATCGTCTACTTTGATCATGCCGTGGCCGTCCTTCAGTAGAACGCGCTTGCCGTCGAGGATCGCATAGATTTCGCACCCGGCGCGGCATTTGGTGGTCACGTCCAGCTCCACCGAGACATTGCCGTTTTCGTGGTGCTGGCGGACGGCCACGCCGTCCAGACGATCAACGTCCCACCCGTTCAGCTCCACGCTGCGGAAAATGCCCATGTCCGGCAGGGTGGGACCCCAGTCCCAACCGGATTGGTACATGGCCTTGCGCAGATGGGCGGCACCGGGGAGGGTGTCACCGTCGTTCATGTACAGGTAGTGCTTGTGCTGCTGCCGGGCGAAGTAGCGCCGGGGGGACTTGAATTCCAGCCGGAGGGTGTTTTCCCCGGCTGTCAGCAGGGGCTTGACCTCGTAGACATACTCCCGGTGCATATTTTTGACCTTGCCCAGCAAAGTGCCGTTCAGGTAGATATGGCAGATGGTGTCAAGCCCGTGGAACGTCAGCTCGATATGCTCCCGGGCAAGCAGGGCGGGCGGGGCGGAGAAAACGGATTCAAAAGTGCAGTCCTTTTCGGCCAGATATTGCAGCTCCCGCTCGTTTGTGCCGTAGAAGGGGTCGGGGATCTTCTTGTGGTCGTAAAGCACGCTGTACATGGTGCAGGGCGCTTGGCAGGGCAGCGGCTCGCAGCCGTCGTAGAATAGTGTCCAGTTTTGGATGTTCATGAAATCTCCTCCGGGTTCGGGGTTTGCTGTTATTATGGCGCAAAACGCCGGCGGTTTCAAGCCCCAATCCTCCGAAGCGGCCGTCAGGGAAGAAAGAAGGCCGGAAACCGCAAATTTCGCAAAAAAAGGATTGCCAAACGGTGCAAAGCATGTTATAATGCTCCGTGTGTCCGGCCGAAGGGCGCCGCGCCAACATTGGGATGTCGCCAAGCGGTAAGGCACCAGACTTTGACTCTGGCATTCGTCGGTTCAAATCCGGCCATCCCAGCCAAATCTGATCCGCTAGCTCAGTTGGCAGAGCAACTGCCTTTTAAGCAGTGGGTCCGGGGTTCGAATCCCCGGCGGGTCACCAGATCCCGGTGCGAAAGCACCGGGATCTTTGTATAATGCCATTTGTTTGGAAGGAAAAGGCCACCCGGAAATTGGATGGATGGCCGGAAAACAGGTCAATGGAGCGTATCGGTAAAGATATGCTCCACTTCCCGTACCGGAGCGCACCCCCCTGGCTCTCCCTTTGGGAGAGCTGTCACCGAAGGTGACGGAGAGGGCGCTGCACCCTGTTTTCCCCTCTCCGGCCTCGCTTCGCTCGGCCGCCGCTCCCATAGGGAGAGGCAAGGGGGGCAGTTCATGATCCCGTTTGGCTCGCCGGGGTTTTGCCACCCTGGCCACCCAGCCGTTTAAGAAACTCTTAATCTCCCCCTATATTGACAAATTCTGAATTATGGGTTATCCTAACCGTACTAGTACAGATAATACAGTTAAGGAGGAATACCATGGTACACTTGGATTACCGGGACTCCCGGCCGATCTATGCGCAGATCGTGGACGGTTTCCGGGAGCAGATTACCGGCGGCGTGCTGCGGCCGGGAGAGAAGCTGCCCAGCGTCCGGGATCTGGCCGCCCAGCTTGCCATTAACCCCAATACCATCCAGCGCGCTTACCGGCGGCTGGAGGCGGAGGGGTGGATCGCCACCGTGCCGGGAAAGGGCTGCTTTGTCTGCGGCGACGGAGAGATCAGAGATCGGGAGAAAAAACGGCTGCTGCTGAGCTTCGACGAGGCCGCCGCGGCGCTGCTGACCCTGGGCGCGAGCCACGGCGAGCTGGTGGCCAGAATCGAGAAGGGAGACCATAGACATGCTTGAAATGAAGAATGTGACCAAGACCTTCGGCAATTTTAAGGCGCTGGACGACCTGACCCTGACCGTCCCGAGCGGGCGGGTCTACGGCCTTGTCGGCCCCAACGGCGCGGGCAAGTCCACCGCCATCCGGCACCTCACCGGCATCTACCGCCCGGACAGCGGCGCCGTCACCATGGACGAGCAGCCAATCTACGAAAATCCCGCCGTGAAGGCGACCATCGGCTACATCCCCGACGAGATTTTCTACTACCCCTCCGCGACGCTGGAGGATATGCGAAGGTTCTACCGGGGCATTTACCCCACCTTTGACGATGGGCTTTTTGACAGGCTGTACGACGTATTCCAGCTTCCCAGGCGGACGCCCATCCGCCGGTTTTCCAAGGGAATGCAGAAGCAGGCGGCGTTCCACCTGACCGTCTGCACCCGCCCCAGGACGCTGATTCTGGACGAGCCGGTGGACGGCCTGGATCCGGTGATGCGGCGGCAGGTCATGGGTCTGATTCTCTCCGACGTGGCGGGGCACGGCACCACGGTGCTGATCTCGTCTCACAACCTGCGGGAGCTGGAAGACGTGTACGACTACGTGGGCATCATGAACCGGGGCAAAATGCTGCTGGAAAAGAGCCTTGCGGATTTGCAGGGCAGCACCGTGAAGCTGCAGCTGGTGGGCGATGCCCCCAAGGAGCTGGACATCCTCAACGCGTCCGTTTCCGGACGCCTGAGGACCCTGATCGTCCGGGGGGAGGCCGAGGAGGTCGGCGCGAAAATGGCGGCGTGCAAGCCCGCGTATTTTGACGTGCTGCCCCTGTCCCTGGAGGAAATCTTCATTTATGAGCTGGGAGGCGTGGACTATGAAATCAAAGACATCCTTCTTTAATAAGACCGTATTCCTGAAGAACCTGACCCGGTTCGCCCCGGTGATCGGGGGATACACCCTGTGCCTGGTTCTGGGAATGATGATGCTGTACCAGGACAATCGGGATATGGGACGGACGTTCTGGTTTGCTTCCCGGATAGCCGGGAACCTTCAGCTCATGGGGCTGGTGAACCTGCTTTTTGCGCCGCTCGTCGCCATGCTGCTGTTCGGCGACCTGTATAACGCCCGGATGTGCAACGCTCTGCACGCCATGCCCGTGCGCCGGGAGACGCTGTTTCTGACCAATGTCGTTTCCGGACTGCTGTTTTCCATGATCCCCACGGCGGTGATGGCGCTGCTGTCCGTGCCGCTGCTGAACGCGACCGTGGTGACAAACGCATGGCAGATCGCGCTTTTGTGGTACGCCGGCACCAACCTGCAATTCATCACCTTCTTCGGTGTGGCGATCTTCAGCGTGTTCTGCACCGGAAACCGCTTCGCCATGGCGATGGTGTACGCGGTTCTGAACGGCGGCGCGTATATTCTCTACTATATTATCAATACCCTTTATACGCCCATGCTCTTCGGCGTGGTCACGCCGGACAGGTGGGCAAGCCTGCTGACGCCCGTGGCGAGTATGACCAACGGCGAGTATGTGTCCGTGGAGGATTTCTCTCAGCTGTCGCAGCGGTTCTACGGCCGGGAAAACGAAATGGTGGCGGCGTTCAGCGTTGACGGGGGGAAGTATACAGCCCTGCTGGTCTATGCGGCGGTGGGCATCGTTTTTACCCTTGTCGGGCTGCTGCTGTACCGGAAGCGGAACCTGGAATGCGCCGGGGATGCCATTGCGTTCCCCGTTTTGCAGCCGCTGTTTCAGCTGGTCTGCGCCGTGGTGGCCGGTACGCTGGGCGTTATGGGCGTGGAATCCTTCTTTGCATCCAAAATTGGCGCCGGCATGTCCATGATGTATCTGCTCCTGTTCTGCGGCGGCGCCGCCGGATGGTTCGGCGGAAAGATGCTCCTGAAGCGCACCACCCGGGTGTTCCAGCTGCGCAGCTGGGTCGGCCTGGGGATTCTGACCGCCATGGTCGCCGTGAGCCTGGTCGCTACCCGCTTTGACGTGCTGGGCATTGAGGATCGCATTCCGGACGTGGAGGACGTCAGCTCCGTGACGCTGAATTTTGACGGCCTGGAGCTGACAAGCGAGGAAGACATCCGGAGAATCACCACCCTCCACGCCATGGCGCTGGAAGACCGCATCGAGGACTACGACAACTACCCCCTGGCCTACATCCTGCACCGGGAGGAAAAGGAAAAGCACCCGGTCGTGCCGGAGGGCGGCTTCGTCTACGGCGAGGGCGGCTATAACGCGGACGGACCGATGCTGACCGTGGACGCCATCACCCTCTATTACAAGCTGAAAAACGGCCGCACCATGACCCGTAACTACAATATCTGGGCAAATCTGGAGGAGGGCAAGATCGTAAGCGAGTACGCAAGCCGCTGGGATGTGGTATGGAAGTGGGCGCGGTACGGCTATTGGGACGACTTTGACCCGGCGAGCATTACCTCCATGGATATCGGCAGCGTGACTCTGCATGAATATCAGATCACGCCGGAGCTGGTGCAGTCTCTGCTTGCCGCCGTCAGGGCCGACTGTGACGAGCGCACCATGACCCAGAGATCGGCGTATCACCGGGGGTATTTTCTGGAGTACGATCCATACAGCGAGGAGTATTACAGGGCAAAATCCCTGGGGATATCCCTGTGGTCGAACGGCGTTCACTATGCCACCGGCGCGTACCTGAGTGTCTTTGCCGACTCCGCGCATACGCTGGAATGGATGCGGGAGCACGACTGCCTGACGGAGGAGGTCGTGGAGGAAGCGCCTATTGTGCTGAACTAAGAGGAAAACAGGATGAAAAAGAAACTATGTCTCATGCTGGCGGCGGGGCTGCTGCTTCTTTCCGCCTGCGGCGGGAAGAAAGGGTCGGAAACCGCCATAGCGCGGAACCCGGGCAGGGTTCCGGCAACCAGCGTCGACGCGGAAGCAACGGAAGACCCCACACAGCCGGAAACCGCCGCCCCTGACCAAACGGCGGAGGATTCCCCCGAACGGGCGGCATATGCGGCATATTATGCCAGCTGGCTTCCCGGCTCCCCCGGCTCGGAGGGCAGCATCGGGGATTTCAGCCCCAAATATGTGGACTTAGACGGCGACGGCGGGGAGGAAATGCTCATCTGGAGCACGCGCTACGGCTTCCTTTACGAGGTCGTGGTGCAGGCCGACGGGCAGACGCAGTGCATATACGGCGGCGGCAGCTATCCGGAGGATGACCCCACCGTGGGACTTTACCTGTGCGAGGGGAACCTTCTGGAAAAGGACTGCGGCGATTTGCAGGGCGTCCAGCTGAACGAATATTACCGGGTGCAGGACAAGCAGCTTACGATGGCGGAGACCGTCATGGAGAGCGCCGACGGGAAATTCTATTGGAGCGAATCCGGCGGCGCGTCCGGCCTGATGTGGACGGAGATCACCGAGGCGGAATACAATCGGATTCGGGAATCTTACGTCCGGGTGGGCGTGCCCCGGAATCCCCTCCCGGAGAACGTTCAGGGCGTCCGGGAGGAGGAAGAAGGCATCCTTCTGGAAGTGATTCAGAATCAGAGAACGTTCTTCTCCGAGGAATACCTCGACGGTACATTGGAGGAATATTGCCAGAAGGCCGGTGAGGAGCTGGGCTTCGACGTCTCTGTCACCCGGTACGCCTTCGTCGATATGGATGGAGACGGCGTCCGGGAGGCGGTCGTTGACTTCCAATACGGGGAAAACAGTCAGGTCATGTGTATTGTTATGAAGTACGTCAGCAAATTCTCCATGGTGGACGGCAGGGAATTCTATCACCGGCAGCTGTCGAATATCAAGGAAGACGGAACCTTCTCCTATTCTGGTGGCGCAAGCGATTCCGGCTGGGCAAAACTGCACTGGAACTGGCTCACCTATCAATGGGAGACAAGACAGGCAGGAGACGGCGAAGGCAAAACCGATATTCAGTGGCAAACCTATCCGGCAGCTCAGTAAGAGCGGAAAGGGAACACAATGAAAAAGAAAATTTGTCTTATGCTGGCGGTGATGCTGCTGCTTCTTTCCGCCTGCGGCGGAAAGAAGGCGCCGGAGACCACGGCACCGGAAGAAACGGTTTTGCAGACGGAGGACAGCGTATCCATTGAAGCGCTGGCGGCACCGGAAGACCCGGTGCCGGTCAACGCGCCGGAGGCCGAGGGCGTCCCCATCGATTTCCGGATGATTTACCGCGGCTTCACGGCGGTACCTCCGGACGACACGGAAAACTATGAGCGCTTCTGCGGCTACGGAACGAAAATGATCGCGTCCGAGGAAGAATGGAGCGCCTTCATGGCGGCGTACTGCCCGGGGATTCCCTATTACGAGACGTGGGACTTTTCTCAGGATGTTCTGGTGACGTCGGTCAGCCACGGGGCAAAACCCGGCTACAATCAGGCGGATGTCATCACTTCGGTGAAATGGAACGGAAGCTATGTCGTCACGGAATACTCCAACGACCCCGCGAATTTCGTCTACGCGCTGAATCCCATGTCGGATGAAGTGATGATGAATTTCTACATAGAAGTGATTGCCGTAAGCCGGAAGGACGTCGGCATGTAATCAGGCACACAAGCCCGGAATGCTGTATTTTTGCATTCCGGGCTTGTGTTTTTGAGAGGAATCTTTTATAATCAAATCAACAATGCGAATGGAGGGCTGAGCATGGAAAAGCATCAGGTGTTGACCGTTCTGGTGGCGGACGATGAGCCGGAGCTGCTGGGCGCCGTCTGCCAGCTGATCGACTGGGAATCCCTGGGCTTCCGCCTTGTGGGTCGCGCCGGGAACGGGCTGGACGCGCTGCAGCTGGTGGAAGCGCTTCAGCCGGATTTCCTGCTGACGGATATCCGGATGCCGTTTATTTCCGGGACGGCGCTCACCAGACAGGCGAAGGCCGTCCAGCCGCTGCTGCAAGTGGCTTTCCTAAGCGGCTACGACGATTTTGAGTACGCCAAGGCCGGCATCGAGGACGAGATCGTGGCGTATCTCCTCAAGCCCATCAGCATGGCGGAGCTGACGGAGGAGCTGCGGAAAATCCACGACAAAATCGAAAAGCGCCTTGCCAGCCTGACCCGCCCTCAGGGCGGCGCGGAGGCGCTGCGGATGGTCACGGCCACGATGCTTTTGGACGAGTACGCCCGTCCGGAGCCGTCCGCCGCGGCGGAATCCCTGCGAAGCGCCGGAATGGAAATCCGGGGGGACGAGCACATCGTGGTGGCGGCGTTCAGCCTGCCCGACGGGGCGCACCCGGAGCTGCTTCCCATGGCGGAGCGGATTTTCTCCCGGGCGTTTTCCTGCTGCGGATTTTCCAGCGGCGACCGGACGGTTCTCCTGCTGGCCTCCGGCAACGGGTTCGGGCGGCTGTATGCTTCCCTGGACGAGCTGCGGCAGGCCACCCGCCGCGCTTTGGGCGCCGAAGCGCTGGCAGGCTTAAGCAAGGAGTACGCCTCTCTCGGCGAGGGACACGCCGCTTACTTAGAAGCCATGGAAGCCCTGAAAATCGCCCGCAGAGGCGGCGGACTGTACGCCGCCGGGGGCTGGGACGACATGGCCATGCTCTGCGCCCGGGCACTGAAGATCATCGAGAAGGAATACATGGACGAGGAGCTGTCGCTGCAATCCGTCAGTGAGCGGCTGCACATCAGCGCCAATTACCTGGGCGCGAATATCAAGAAATTCTACGGCGACACCTTCATGAACCTGCTGATCCAGAAGCGGATGGATGTGGCGCTGAAGCTGCTGTGGGGCGGCAGCAGCCGCATTGCCGAGGTGTCCCGCCGCTGCGGCTACGCCGACCAGAGCTATTTCGGCTACTGCTTCAAAAAATACTACGGCAAATCCCCGGCGCGGATGCGTCAGGAGCAGAAAGAGGCCAACGCATGAAGAAAAAGGGACTCAGCATGAATCTTATCATGGCGCTCACGCTCACGGCGGTTGCAGTGAGCGTGCTTCTGTGCGCCAATCTGGTCTTTATGCAGACCTATCGCCGGACGCTGCTGCGCAACGCCGAGACCACCAGCCGTCAGGCCATCGCCCAGGCCGGCAGCACCATGAACGAATACCTGGAGAATATGGACGACGCGGTGACGCTGCTGACCGGCTACTTGGAGCTGCCCGCGGAGGAACGGGAAGCCCGGTTCGAGGCGTTTCTGGAGATCCGCGCCGATGTGGTGGCCGTCACCACCTACGACGCGGAGGGGGAAATGCGCAACTGCTACAGCCTTGGCCGCCGTCTGCGGGAGGATATTCTGCAAAACCTCTCCTTTGACCCGGACAAGCGGGAACTTTATGAGGGCGGCTATATATCCGCGCCCCACGTCATGTCGATTTTCGCGGAGGATTACCCATGGGTCGTGACCATTATCCGCCCTGCCACCACCGGGGAGGGGGAGCGGTACATCGCCGTGGACGTGAGCTGCTCCAACATCTCCACCTATATCAGCGGCGTGGGCATCGGCCAGCGGGGCTACTGCTTCCTGGAGGACATGGAGGGGAATCTGGTTTACCATCCCCAGCAGCAGCTCATCTATTCCGATCTGAAAAGCGAGAACACCGCGTTGACCGCCTCCCTCCCCGACGGGACGCATGTGGAGGGAAGCACCATTTACACCGTCCAGACCCTGGAAAACGGCATCTGGCGGGTGGTGGGCGTCAGCTCCTTTCAGGAGCTGATCACCGACGGCCTGCGGGAGATCATGCGTATCACCCTCATCGGCGCGGTGTCTATTTTAATTGCGGCGGTGCTGCTGAGCCTGATGCTCTCCCGGGTGCTGTCCAGTCCCATTCACGATCTGGTCGTCGCCATGCAGAGCTTTGAAAAGTCCGGCGAGGGCTTTTCCTACGAACCCGTCACCGGCGTCCGGGAGGTGGAGAACCTGTCGGCGTCCTTTGACCACATGGTCAAAAAAATCCAGAAGCTCATGGCCACGGTGCGCAGTGAGGAAGTCAATCTGCGCAAGACGGAGCTGAAAGCCCTACAGGCGCAGATCAACCCCCACTTCCTGTATAATACCCTGGATTCCATTTCCTGGATGTGCGAGCAGGGAAAAAACGCGGAAGCCGTGGTGATGGTCAACGCCCTGGCGCGGCTGTTCCGCATCAGCATCAGCAAGGGGCACGAGCTGATCCCCATCCGCAGCGAGGTGCAGCACGCCCAGAGCTATCTGCAAATCCAGAGCGTGCGCTACAAGGAGCAGTTTTCCTACCATTTTGACGTTCAGGAGGACTGCACGGAGTACCTGTGCAACAAAATCACCCTCCAGCCCATCATCGAGAACGCCATCTACCACGGCGTCAACGGTCTGGTGGACGAGGGACATATTGAAATCCGTGTCCGCGCCGAGGGAGAGGACGTCCTCTTTACGGTGGAGGACAACGGCGTGGGCATGGAGCCGGAGCAGATCGAGGAAATTTTCCGCCGGAAGCCCGACGGAAAGTCCGGCATCGGCATCAAGAATGTCAACGACCGGCTGAAAATCTGGTTCGGAGACGCCTATGGCATCACCATCGAAAGCGTCCCGGACGAGGGAACGAAGGTGACGGTGCGGATGCCGAAGGTGCGGGAGGAGGCGGAGCATGAAAAGCATTAAACGGATCGCCGTGTTTCTGGCGCTGCTGGTGTGCCTTTCCGGCTGCGCCGGTACGCATCAGAGCAGCGGGTCGTACAATATTTACCTGATTGCCAAATCCGCCACCACGGAGTTCTGGAAATCGGTTTTTGCCGGGGCGAACGCCGCGAAATCCGAGTATAACGTGCAGCTGACCATCCTCGCCCCGGACACGGAGGAGGATTTTGAAGCACAGAACGACTACATCCGCCAGGCCGTGGCCGACGGAGCGGACGCCATCGTCTTCTCCGCTATCAGCTACACGGAAAACGCCGCTGCCATTGATGAGGCCGTGGCCGCAGGCGTCCGGGTGGTGGTCATTGACAGCGACGTGGATTCCAAAGGCGTTTCCGTGCGCATCGGGACGGACAATATCGCCGCCGGGCGCATGAGCGGAGAGGCCGCGCTGAAAACGGCGCAGGAAAAAATCGTTGTGGGCATTGTCAACGCCTACGCCGAGACCCAGAACTGCCGGGAGCGGGAGCAGGGCTTCCGGGAGGTGCTGCTTGGGGACTGCCGGGTCAAGGGCATTTACGCCGTCAATGTTTCCACCGATGCCCTGGAAGCCCGTCTGGCGGCGGAGAAGCTGCTGCGGGAGCATCCGGAGATCAACGTGCTGATCGGCTTCAACGAGCCGCTGGCCGTGGGCGTGGCTCAGGCGGTGGACTCCCTGGGGCTGACGGGGCAGGTACACGCCGTGTCCTTCGACAGCAACGTCAACTGCATCGAGCTGCTGCAAACGGGGGCGGTGGCCGCCCTGGTGGTGCAGAATTCCTACGCCATGGGGTATCTGGGCGTAGAAAAGGCGTGGCAGGTTTTGCAGGGGGAAAAATTCGATTCCACGGCGCTCATCGACACCGCGACCACCATCGTCACCAAAGAAAATATGTTTACCATGGAGAGCCAGAAGGCCATGTTTTCTTTCGGTTGATCGGCATACTTGCCATTTTTACCGGCTCTTAGGGCTTTTTGCACAAAAACACGGCGCGTTTTTTGGAGGCGGCAAAATTTTTTGAGAAAATCCGCGAGGAAAAATGACTGTGAAAAAAATCCGTATCTGATACAATATAGTCACGGTGAAGCCAACCCGGCGAAACCGAAAAATGAATTTTATGGAGGAAAAAAGCAATGAAAAAGGCACTTGCACTGCTGCTCGCGCTTGTCATGGTGATCTCCATGGCCGCCTGCGGCTCCAAGACCACCCCCAGCACTACCGCCGCTACCACCCCCGCTCCCGCAGGGAACGAGACCGAGGCTCAGGTCGAAGCTTCCGAGCTGAAGGTCGGCGTGTTCTACTACACCTTCGCCGACACCTACATTTCCAGCGTCCGCACCGCTCTGGACGCACAGCTGGACAGCCTGGGCGTTACCTACAACAACTTCGACGGTAACAACAACCAGACCACCCAGAACGAGCAGATCCAGACCGCCGTTACCGACGGCTACAACCTGCTGGTCGTCAACATGGTCACTTCCGGCTCCCCCGACGTTGCCAACGAGATCATCTCTCTGGCGAACGGCACCCCCGTTATCTTCTTCAACCGCGCCATCGAGGCTGACGGCGAGGAAGGCACCGTCCTGAACGCCAACGATAGCATCTGCTTCATCGGCACCGACGCTCCCGAAGCCGGTCACCTGCAGGGCAAGATGGTCGGCGAGTATCTGCTGGCCAACTGGGATACCGTTGACCTGAACGGCGACGGCAAGATCTCCTACGCCATGTTCAAGGGCGACGAGGCCAACGTGGAAGCCATCTACCGCACCCAGTTCGGTGTTGAGGACGCCGACGCCGTCCTGACCGCTGCCGGCAAGCCCGCTCTGGAGTACTTCGACGCTTCCAACGCCTCCAAGTACCAGGTGGACCTGGGCGGCGCCTGGAGCGCACAGGCTGCTCTGGACTACATGAACACCAACCTGTCCCAGTACAACGAGGCCAACGGCAACATGATCGAGCTGATCATCTGCAACAACGACAACATGGCTGAAGGCGCTATCTCCGCTCTGGAAGCTGCCGGCTACAACACCGGTGCCGAGGGCGTGACCACCATCCCCGTGTTCGGCGTTGACGCTACCGACGCTGCCAAGGAGCTGATCGCTGCCGGCAAGATGACCGGTACCGTCAAGCAGGACGCCGAGGGCATGGCTGCCGCCATCGCCGATGTCGTCAAGGCTACCGGTGAAGGCACCGCCATGGCTGACGCCGTCGCTGCCACCGCCGGCACCAACGCCGAGATGTACTCCATCGCCGACGGCATTGCCAACAAGCTGTTCGTCGCCTACGCTGCCTACACCAAGTAAGTTATAAACCCAAAAGGGGCAGCCGCTGCTGTGTCGGCGGCTGCCCTTCACAGCTAAGCATGCTAGCGAAAAAGGAGGGGAATCCAGGTGGAGCAAACCGTACTGCTCCGGATGACGGATATCACAAAAACTTTTCCCGGCGTCAAAGCGCTGGATCATGTCAGCCTGGAGGTCAAGGCGGGCACCGTACACGCGCTGATGGGCGAGAACGGCGCCGGCAAATCCACGCTGATGAAATGCCTGTTCGGCATTTACGCCAAGGACAGCGGCCATATTTATCTGGAAGGCCGCGAGGTCAATTTCACCAGCTCCAAGGAGGCGCTGAGTAACGGCGTCGCCATGGTTCACCAGGAGCTGAATCAGGCGCTCAAGCGGACTGTCATGGACAATCTGTGGCTGGGGCGCTATCCCAAAGTCGCGGGCTTCATTGTGGACGAGCACAAGATGCTTCGCGATACCAAAGCGATTTTTGAAGAGCTCGGCATCGACGTCGACCCCCATCGGGTCATGAGTACGATGCCGGTTTCCCAGCGTCAAATGGTGGAGATCGCAAAGGCCGTCTCCTATCACTCGAAAGTCATCGTATTTGATGAACCCACGTCCTCGCTGACCGAGGAAGAGGTTGAGCATCTGTTCAGGATCATCAACATGCTCCGGGACCGCGGCATGGGCATCATCTATATTTCCCATAAAATGGCGGAGATCAAGCGCATCTCCGACGAGATCACCGTCATGCGCGACGGCCAGCTGGTGGCGACCCGTCCGGCGTCGGAGCTGGAGATGAACGACATCATCCGTCTCATGGTCGGCCGTGAGCTTGGCAACCAGTTCCCCCCGAAGACCAACAAGCCCGGCGAGGTCTACCTGGAAGTGGAGCACCTGACGGGACTGTACAATAACCTGCGGGACGTTTCCTTCACCGCACGGCGGGGCGAGATCGTGGGTCTCGCGGGTCTGGACGGCAGCGGCCGGACGGAGACGCTGGAAACCATGTTCGGCGTCGCCACCCGCAAGAGCGGCCGCATTCTGCTGGACGGCAAGGAGTGCAAGAATCTGAATCCCCGGCAGTCCATCAAGAACAACTTTGCCCTGCTCACTGAGGAGCGCCGGGCGACGGGTATTTTCGGAATCCTGGACATCCGGGAGAATTCCGTCATTTCCAGTCTGGACAGGCACAAGCGGGCGGGCTTCGTCCTCAGCGACAAGTCCATGAGGAAGGACACCCAGTGGTCCATCGACGCCATGCACACCAAGACGCCTACCCAGGAGACGAAGATCCGCAGCCTGTCCGGCGGCAACCAGCAGAAGGTCATCATCGGCCGCTGGCTGCTCACCGCCCCGGATGTGCTGCTGCTTGACGAGCCGACGCGGGGCATCGACGTCGGCGCGAAATACGAGATTTACCAGCTGATCCTCGATCTGGCAAACAAAGGCAAGACGGTCATCATGGTTTCGTCCGAAATGCCCGAGCTGCTGGGCGTGTGCGACCGGATTCTCGTCATGTCCGGCGGACGGCTGGCCGGTGAAGTCGATGCAAAGACAGCAACGCAGGAGGATATCATGCGTCTTGCGGCGAAGTATGTATAAGGAGGCAGCGGTATGGCAAATCCAGTCAAACAGCTTCAGAGAAAGAGTGAAGAATACCAAAGACTCGACAAGGCGGATCGCCGCCGGTTCTGGTCGGACGGTATCCTGAATAACGCGCTGTATATTCTGATGGTCATTTTCATCGTCTATACGGCCATCAAGAACAAGAACTTCCTGTCCGCGGGTTCCATTGCGAACATCGTTTCCCTGGTGGCGGCGTCGCTGCCCATGGCGCTGGGTATCGCAGGCTGTATCGTCCTGACCGGTACCGACCTGTCCGGCGGACGTGTGGTCGGCCTGACCGCGGCTGTCGCGGGCGCACTGCTGCAGGATCGCACCATCTCCCGGAAGCTTTTCTCCAACCTCCCGGCCATTACCCCGGGTTGGATTCTGCTGACGATTCTCATTGTCGTCGCCATCGGCGCGCTGATCGGTATGGTGAACGGCTTCTTCGTGGCCAAGTTCAGCCTGCACCCCTTCATCGTGACCCTGGCCACCCAGCTCATTACCTACGGCCTGATCCTGATCTTCTTCATGCTCAACGGCAACAACGGCCAGCCCGTTTCCGGCCTGTCCCAGGAGTATAAGAACGTGGTCTCCGCACCCATGCTCCAGTTCGTCACCGGCTCCGGCGCGAAAATCTCCATCCCCTGGTACGTGCTGTACGCGGTCATTTTCGTGGCGTTGATGTGGTTCATCTGGAACAAGACCGCCTTCGGCAAGAACATGTTCGCCGTCGGCTCCAATGCCGACGCGGCCAAGGTCTCCGGCGTCAACGTGTTCTGGACGACCGTTATGGTTCACACCCTGGCCGGTGCAATGTACGGCGTTACGGGCTTCATTGAGGGCGCCCGTATCAGCTCCATCACCCAGTCGGCGGGCCTCAACTACGAGTGCGACGCCATCGCGGCCTGCGTCATCGGCGGCGTTTCCTTCGTCGGCGGCACCGGCAAGATCAGCGGCATTGTCCTGGGCGTGTTCGTGCTGCGGATCATCTTCGTGGCGCTGTCCATGCTGGGCATCGACCCCTCCATGCAGTACATCATCAAGGGCGGCATCATCCTGGCGGCCTGCTCGCTGGATATGCGGAAATATCTTGCCAAAAAGTAAATCATGCGTTACAATGGCGGCAGATGGAATCCATCTGCCGCCATTGCAGAGAAAAGAAACGGCGCAGACTGAAACAATCATCGGTTCCCTATGGAACCGGCACAAGGAGCATCCTCATGGCTATGACAACGGAAACTGTTTGGGCAGCACTGGATTCGCTGCTGGATTACGGAAAAAACTGCGGCCTTCTCCATCCGCTGGATGAGACGTTTGCGAGAAATACGATTCTTTCTGAGCTGCATCTGGAAAGCTACGAAAAGCAGGAGCAGCGCTTCGACTTCCCGGCGTGCCTGGAGCTGCTGTGCGACTATGCCGCCCAGCAGGGCATGATCGCGGACACCGTCGCGGAGCGCGACCTGTTCGACACGAAGCTCATGGGCTTCCTGACGCCCCGCCCCTCGGAGGTGGTGCGGGAGTTCCGGTCGCGCTATACTCAGTCCCCCAAGGCGGCGACGGACTATTTCTACACCCTGAGTCAGGACTGCAATTACATCCGCCGCGACCGTATCGCCAAGGATGAGCGCTGGACGGCGGATACCAAATACGGGAAGCTGGAAATCTCCATCAACCTGTCCAAGCCCGAGAAAGATCCCCGGGACATTGCGGCGGCGAAGCTGAAAAAGGCCTCCGGATACCCCAAGTGTCTGCTCTGCCCCGAAAACGTGGGCTACGCCGGAACCATTTCCCACCCGGCGCGGCAGAATCTGCGGGTCATGCCGGTAATGGTGAACGGCCAGCCCTGGGGATTCCAGTATTCGCCCTACGTTTATTATAATGAACACTGCATCGTCATGAATTCCAGGCACACGCCCATGGTCATTGACCGGGGAGTGTTCGACAAGCTGTTCTCCTTCGTGGAGCAGTTCCCCCACTATTTCCTGGGGTCCAACGCCGACCTGCCCATCGTGGGTGGCAGTATATTGTCCCACGAGCATTTCCAGGGGGGGCATCACACCTTCCCCATGGAGAAGGCGGAGAAGGAGTTCGGCTTTACCGTTCCCGGCTTTGCCGATGTGGACTGCTGCGTGGTGAAATACCCGATGACGGTGCTTCGCCTGAACTCGGAAAACAAAGACCACCTATGCGACCTGGCGGGCAAAATCCTGGCCAAGTGGCGCGCCTACAGCGATTCGGCGGCGATGATTTTCGCGGAAACCGACGGTGAACCCCATAACACCATCACTCCCATCGCCCGTATGCGGGAGGGAAGGTATGAGCTTGACCTGGTTCTGCGGAACAACCTGACGACTAAGGAGCATCCCATGGGGCTGTACCACCCCCACGAGGAGCTCCATCACATCAAGAAAGAGAACATCGGCCTGATCGAGGTCATGGGTCTTGCCGTTCTCCCCGGCAGACTGAAAAAGGAAATGGCCGACCTGCGGGAAGCCCTGCTGAAGGGGGAAAACCTGCGGGAGAACGAGGCGCTTTCCAAGCACGCCGACTGGGCGGACGCATTTATGCCACGGCACCCGGAATTTGGCGAAGAAAACGCCGAGGCGATCATTCAGTACGAGATCGGCCAGGTGTTTGCCCGGGTTCTGGAGTGCGCGGGCGTTTACAAGTGTACCGAAGCGGGCAGAGCTGCCCTGAAACGATTTTTGACGGAGGTTCAAAATGGCTGACACCTATCATTTTTCCGCCCCCGGCCGCACGGAGATCGGCGGCAACCACACCGACCATCAGCACGGCTGCGTGCTGGCGGCGGCAGTTGACATGCAGACCACGGCGGAGGTCACCCTCAACGGTACGAACATCATCCGGGTGGATTCCGAGGGCTACAAGCCCGTGGAGATCGACCTGAACGACCTGGAGGCCAGAGAGTCCGAGAAGAACACCACGGCGGCACTCATCCGGGGCGTGGCGGCGGCGTTTGCCCGGCGGGGCTATAAGCTGGGCGGCTTTGAGGCCAAGGTCAGGTCCACCGTTCTGCCCGGCTCCGGCCTGTCCAGCTCCGCGGCCTTCGAGGTGCTGATCGGCCGTATTCTCAACGGCCTGTTTGCGGACGGCAAAGTTTCCGCCATTGAAATTGCCCAGATCGGCCAGTACGCCGAGAATGTCTACTACGGCAAGCCCTCCGGCCTGATGGATCAGATGGCGTCCAGCGTGGGCGGCCTGGTGTACATCGATTTTGCCGACCCGAAAAACCCCGTTGTGGAAAAGGTGGACTACGATTTTGACCACAGCGGCTACACCCTTTGCACCATCGACTCCGGCGCGGACCATGCCGACCTGACGGACGAGTATGCTGCCATGCCGGTGGAAATGAAGGCGGTGGCGGCGTTCTTCGGCAAGGAGGTTCTCCACGACGTGGACGAGACGGCGTTCTACCGGCACATCGCCGAAGTCCGCAAGGTCACCGGCGACCGGGCGGTTCTCAGAGCCATCCACTTCTTCAACGAGAACCGGCGGGTAAAATCCCAGGTGCAGGCGCTGAAGGAGGGGGATTTTGACGCATTCCTCCGCCTGGTCAACGCCTCCGGCATGGCGTCCTGGACGCTGCTGCAAAACGTGACCCCGGCGGGCTATATCCAGAAGCAGGACATGGCGTTCACCATCGCTCTGTGCCAGCAGCTGCTGGAGGGAGAGGGCGCCGTCCGCATCCACGGCGGCGGCTTCGCCGGAACGGCGGTCGCCTTTGTCCCCAACGACAGGTTCGATCGCTTCAAAACCTGCGTCGAGCGCGTTCTGGGCGAGGGCCACTGCCACAAGCTGACGATTCGTTGATACTAGGGCAGCACCGCACAATTGCGTCTTCGAGTCTCAGCCGCCTTTTTGCCCCAC
>ERZ773258.889-NODE-889-length-29371-cov-3.099024_pt1 | contig 29371 bp, 24 predicted proteins | sample MGYA00511962_ERZ773258 | MGnify/ENA primary metagenome ERZ773258 (study PRJEB29015, sample SAMEA2737755) | human gut metagenome | biome: human gut; feature: human-associated habitat; material: faeces | place: China | collected 2012 ... | reverse complement strand
GCAACGAGCCGGAACTCAGCGCCATCCCATCGTCATCAGGAATCCGATCATGATCAGGGCGAAGCCGATGCCGAGGTTCCACGCACCGATGTTCGGAATCGGCCAGGAACCGGACGGGGAGAGGTAGTACACCACGCACCAAATCAGGCCGATGATCATAAACGCGCAGAACAGCGGCACGAACCAACGCGGGTTCGACTTGGTGCCCTTAATGGTTTCTTCAACGCGCTTGGTGTTCTCCGCCTGGCGGTTCATCATACGCTGCATCTGCGGGGTCAGCGTGGCCTTATCGGCAGTGGCGTTGAGCACGGCCTGCACCTGCTCCATATTCACGCCGTAAGCCGCGCCTTCCTCGGCAGAAGCGTTCTCTGCGTTCTGCTCGGTGTCTTTGCTGGCGGTCTCGTCAGCAACGGTGCTGGATGAGGTCTCGCTCTGCCAGTCCTTCTGGTTGTTCGAGTCGGTTTCGTGCAGCTCTTCGTCAGCCATCAGCATAGTCTCCATTCAATAGGCTAAAAGTCATAATAGTGGCTACACTCGAAAGCGGCGACCAGAGTCGGCAAGAAGACAGGAAATTCATGGCCAGACATGTAGGTAAGCACGGTGCACGGCACTCCCTATGGGGTGGTGTCGCGGTATTCGTCGTCATTGCCTTGACCGGTTTTCTGCTGAGCACCAACGTGAGGGTCAATCGTACGGTTGCCGCCACCAACGATACGGCCGATCTGGTGGAGCAAGGCGTGGACGAGGCCAACCAGCTGCAGCAGGACGTCAGCGATCTGACCAAACAGGTCGCCAATCTTACGGACGCGCTCAAGGCCGATGGCACCGATGGCACCGACAGCACACAGAACCAAGGCAAGGACTCCAGCAATGTGGATTCCAGCCTGATGCTGCCCGCGCTCAGCGGCAGCGGCGTAACGGTAACGCTGGATGATTCTCCGTTGTGGGAGAACGCAGTCAACAACAACGGCACGACCGCCAATATCAACGATTACGTGATCCACCAGCAGGACGTCGAATCGGTGGTGAATGCCTTGTGGGCCGGCGGTGCCGATGCGCTGATGATTATGGATCAGCGGGTGCTGTTCAATTCGGCGGTCATCTGTTCCGGCAACGTGCTGTCGTTGCACGGTAAGAAATACTCGCCGCCGTTCACCATTTCCGCGATTGGTGACCCTCAAAGACTTCGCGCAGCGTTGAACGACTCCGAAGCCATTACCATTCTTAAGCAATATGTGACCGCGTTTGGCATTGGCTACAAGGTGGAGAATGCCGAGGACCTTCAGTTCCCCGCTACCGCCGCCTTGCTGCAGCAGTTGAAATATGCCACGGTCGATACGTCAAAGACCACAGATGAGGAGCAGACTCAGCAATGAGACACGGCAGGCACAACAGCGGCGTACCGGCGCCCATTGATCTCGCGTCCGTGTCGGACGTACAGCCCTTCCCCGAGGACGATGCCGCACGAATGGCGGCAGACCCGGCCAACGCCAGTAGGGCAAGGTCCCGTCGTGCCGCAGTACGCGGCGCGTCTTCGCCCCAGCGGAGCCCGGTCTGGCAGGCACTCGGCATCTGCGCCGAACTGCTGATTACCGCTGCCGTGATTTGCGCCCTGTACATCGTCTGGCAGATGTGGTGGACCGGTGTCGAGGCGGAGCGAGCCCAGAACGAAACCACCCAGTCCGTCGACTGGAGCGACCCCAGCAACAACGGGGGAACGGTCACCATCGCCAAAGCCCAGGAGGGCGATGCGCCGGTACAGCCGAAAGACGCGAAATATGGCGACTTGATTGCGCAGATCTACATTCCGCGCTTCGGCTCCCAATGGCACCGCAACATCGTGGAAGGCACCACGCTCGAGCAGCTCAATCGCCACGGTCTGGGCCATTACGACACCACCCAGATGCCGGGGCAGGTCGGCAACTTCGCCGTCGCCGGCCACCGCAACGGCTACGGGCAGCCGTTGGGCGATGTGGACAAGTTGCAGGAAGGCGATCCCATCATCGTTCGTACCAAGGATTACTGGTACGTCTACCACTACACCCGGTACGAGATTGTACTGCCCACGGACGTGCATGTGATCGCCCCCAATCCGGAAGACTCCACTGCCAATCCCACCAAACGCATGATCACACTGACCACCTGTGAGCCGAAATACTCCACCCCCACCCATCGATGGATCAGCTATGGTGAGTTGGCGTACTGGGCCAAAGTGTCCGACGGTGTGCCCAAAGAGCTGGCTACTACTGATTCGTCCGGTGCAGTGATGTTCTCCACCACCGAAACCCCCTCGATCGCTTCCCGCATTGGCTCGCTGGACAAGGTGGTATTCGGCGCGCTGGTAGTGTGGCTGGTTCTGTTCATTGCCGCTGCGGTGGCATGGCGCTGGCCGGTGCTGCGCGAGATTCGCGCGGGTGAGCGTCGCCGTCCGGATGCCAGCATCTATGGCGGACTGTTGCGTCTGCAGCCCGGCGTGGCACCGATTCGATGGTTGCTGCTGGCTCTGCTGCTGTTCGCAGCCGCCGCGGCGCTGTTCCAGTGGGGATTCCCTTGGGCCGCCGCCAATATCCCATTCCTACAGCAGATGTCGAACTTCGTGGCAGCGAGCTGACGGCATCCTAGTACTATGGCTTGCAGTACACGTCCCTCAAGGAGAGCCCTATGACCGATTCCGCGCATATTTTGGTGGTGGATAACTACGATTCCTTCGTCTACACGATCGTAGGCTATCTGCAAACCCTTGGCGCCACTGTTGATGTGGTGCGTAACGACGCTATCGACCCAGCCGCGCCGGGTGTACTGGACGGTTACGATGGCGTGCTGATTTCTCCCGGCCCTGGTGCTCCGGCCGAATCCGGTGCCAGTGAGGATATGATTCGCCTGTGCGCGGCCAGCGGCGTGCCGATGTTTGGTGTGTGCCTGGGCTTGCAGGCGCTCGCTGAGGTGTACGGCTGCACTGTGGACCATGCGCCCACCATCATGCATGGCAAGACCAGCTTGGTGGAACATATCGATGACGAGATTTTCGAGGGCGTGGCCAACCCCATGACCGCCACCCGCTACCATTCGTTGGCCGTCGAGCCCGATTCGGTGCCGGATACGCTGGTGGTTACCGCGTGGACGCAAGGCGACCACATTATTCAGGGCGTGCGTGTCAAGGGCAAGCCGATGTACGCCGTGCAATTCCATCCCGAATCCGTGATGACGCAGGACGGCTACCGTCTGCTGGCCAACTGGCTTAAGGTCTGCGGCCAAGACAACGCCGTGGCCAAGTCCGCCGGCCTCCAGCCCAAAGTTACGAAGTAGCTTTTCCGCGCGGCGATACTCTCCCCGGAATGTGTCGCTAGAACGAGGCTTGCGTACTGGTTTTGCGACGCTTCCCGGGATTGTTGCGCTGGGATAGCTCTTTATACAGCAAAGGGGAGGGGCGCAGAAGCCCTTCCCCTTTGTGTTGCGTGTATGTGTTGCGCTATTTGCGTTGCATATGCGCAACACATACACGCCCGGCGCTTACTTGCTACTCACCGGTTCACTCACCGGTTCCGCCCCCGTTGCCAGTACCGTTGCCACCGTCTCCGGTACCGGTACCGCCGCCAGTGCTGCCGGCCTTCGTGGTAATGGTGACGGTCGATCCCGCATCTACCTGGCTGCCAGCGCCAGGATTGATGCTGACTACCACAGCGGTGCTGCCGGTTGGACCATTGGCCTGAGCCTTGAGGCCCACGGCCTTGAGCATGAGTTCGGCGGTGACGTAGTCAGTGCCAGCGGTGATATTCGGCACAGCGACCTTCTCCTTGCCCGTGGACACCCAAATGGTGATGAACCCGCCCTGTGCGATGGAAGAGCCCGAATCAGGGCTTACACGGGTAATCAGACCGGCCTCCACCGTATCGGAGCTCTCCTGCTCCACAGTGAAGCTGAACTTGCCCTCATACTGCTGTAGCACGCTGTCCTTCGACTGACCGACCAAATTGCTCGGTACGGTGGTCATGCCGGAAGAAACATATATGGTGATGGTGGTGCCCTTGGGAACCGACTGACCGGCGGCAGGATCGGTTTTCGTCACCATATCCTTGGCGATGTCGGCGCTGTCTTCGGTTTTGACGGCGGCGTTCACCTTGAACCCGGCGCTTTCCAGAATGCTGCGCGCCTCTTCCTGGCTGCGTTCCTTGACATCCGGAACCTGAGTGGACTGCGGGCCTGCGGAGAACCACACCTTCACGGCAGATCCCTTGGCCACCTTGGAGCCGGCGTCCGGGCTCATCTTGGTGCAGGTGCCTTCCGGCTCGGTGGAGTCGGTGTCTTGCTTTTCGGTCATCTTCAAACCCGATGCCTTGAGTTTGAGCTCGATGCTGTCCTTGGATGTGGAAGCGTTGCACACCTCAGGGATGGTGACGGTGTCTTCCGAGGACTTGTTGCCGGAGCCGTTCATGGCGAACACGATGCCCACAATGACAAGCACTGCAACAATCGCTGCGATCACCGAACCGATGATGATCTTCTTGCGCTTCTTGGCCTTGGCCGCCGCCGCACGCTGCTGCGCACGGGACTGCAACGCCGCTGAGTTGGCACCATTGGCCGGTGGAATCTGCTCGAACTGACCGGTCACCGGGTTGAATGCTTGGGTGGGTTGCTGATGCGGTTCCACCGGCGTGGTGGGCAAATCACGTTCGGCTTCCTTGCGGGCCTTCATATTCGACAGGTCCGTCAACGGGTTGAACGCGGCCGCCACCGGCACGCCGCCGTTCATGTAGGTCAGGATGTCGGTCTTGAATTCGGAGGCCGTGGCATAGCGATTCTGGCGGTCCTTGGCCATGGCCTTGGCGCAGATCGAATCCCACATCTTCGGCAGCCCCGGCACCACGGCGGATGGCGGCGTGGCGACTTCGGAAACATGCTGGTAGGCGATGGCCACGGCGGAATCGCCGGTAAACGGCGGGCGGCCGGTGAGCATCTCGTAGAGCACGCAGCCGGCGGAATACAGGTCGGAACGCATGTCGACGGTCTCGCCGCGCGCCTGCTCGGGAGAAAGGTACTGTGCGGTGCCCACCACGCCCTGCGACTGGGTCATGGTGGCTGCGGAATCGTCCAGAGCGCGGGCGATGCCGAAGTCCATGACCTTGACCACGCCCTGCTCGGAAATCATGATGTTGCCGGGCTTGATATCGCGGTGGATAATGCCCATGCGATGCGAATAGTCGAGCGCGTTAAGCACGCCCAACATCACCTGTTCGCAGTCGCGCTGGCTGAGTGCGCCGTTGACCTTGATGATGTCGCGCAGGGTCTGGCCCTTGACGTATTCCATGACGATGTATGGCAGACGCTCGGCATCGCCGCTTTCGGAAGAAACCAGTTCTTCTCCCGAATCGTAGATGTTCACGATGTTCGGGTTGTTCATCTGGGCCACGGCGTGTGCTTCGCGGCGGAAACGGGCCAGGAAGATGTCGTCGTTGGCCAGATCGGCGCGCATGATTTTCACGGCCACGGTACGGCCCAGACGGGTGTCAAGAGCCACGTGGACCTCGGCCATGCCGCCACGACCGATGAGCTGGCCAAGCTGGTAGCGTCCGCCGGCCAATGCGGTGGGCATACTGGTGCTCATTGCTTATTCCCTCCCAATCTTGAGGCCGGGGCCTCCAAAACAATGCGTGGCGTGCTGGTCACTCGGCGCGGCAGTCGATTGCCGGACGTGGCCATGGCGGTGTCGGCCATTTCGGTCTGCTGATCCAGCAGACGGCGTTCGATGCGTGCCAGCGTACGGGACACCACCAGCGCGTCTTTCGGGCGATCCAACGGGTCCTTGGCCAGCATTGACATGACAAATTCGCGTAACTGGACGTCCACCGAGTCCGGCAGCGGAGGCACGGGATTGTTCACGTGCGCTGCGGCGATATCGACCGGAGTGGTGCCGGTGAACGGACGATGCCCGGCAAGGCCCTCGTACGCCACTACGCCCAGTGAATAGATGTCCGATTGCGGCGTGGCCTGCTGGCCCTGCGCCTGCTCGGGGGAGATGTATTGTGCGGTGCCCACCACCATGCCGTCCTGGGTGATCTGGCCCTGACCCGTGGAGTAGCTCACACCGAAATCGGTGATTTTCACTTCGCCGGTGTCGGAAACCATGATGTTGGCCGGCTTGACGTCACGATGAATCACGCCGTGCGAGTGGGCCACGAACAGGCCTCGCGCGGTCTGAATCAGGATGGGCAGCAGTTCGATGGGATCCATCGCGCCCTTGCTGTGGAACAGATCCGCCAACGATTTCGAGGGGACGTATTCCATAATCAGAAAGCCGATGCCGTCATGCTCGTAGTATTCGAACAACGCAGCGATGTTCGGGTGCGCCAGATTGGCGGAATTATGGGCTTCGGCACGCAGACGGCGTAGCTTGGCCTCGGCGTTGGTCATGTCCGAGCGCAGCGCCTTGATGGCCACTTCACGGCCGAGCTGAATATCGTAGCCTTTCCAGACCTCGCCCATACCGCCTTGCGCAAGACGCGAATCAAGACGATATCGGCGGTGAATAAGCTGTCCTTCGATAAGTTTCACTGCTGCAAAGCCTCCTGCATCATCGCGCGCATGATCGGGCCAGCGGCGAGCGAACCGTATACATCTGTGTTATGCACCAACACCGCGACGGCGATTTGCGGATTGTCCGCCGGCGCGAAACCGATCGCCCAGCCGTCGATGGCAGAGTTGTCGGTACCGATTTGTGCGGTACCGGTTTTGGCCGCCACCTTGATGCCGTCGATGGCCAGCTTCGGATTGGCCTCGGACACCACGCTTTCCATCATCGTGGTGAGCTTGTCTGCGGAATCCTTGCTGAACGCATTGGCCATGGTCTGCGGCTTGGTCTGCGAAAGCACGGTGAGATCGGCGGCGCGCACACGATCGACCAGCGTGGGCTGCATCAGTTTGCCGTTGTTGGCGATTGCCTGCGCGACCATCGCCATCTGCAACGGCGTGGCCGTGGTGTCGCCTTGGCCGATGGACGCCAGCGCAAGCTTGTCGTCGGTCGGATCAGAGGGGAATGTGGACGCGGTGGCCGTCATCGGGGTGCCCGTGGATTCGGTGCCGTCAATGGTGATGGTGCTGCCGAACCCGAGCTTGGTGGCCATGTCCGAAACCTTGCTCGCGCCGAGTTTCACGCCAAGCTGGGCGAACGCGGTGTTGGACGACCACGCGACGGCCTCTTGCAGGGAGATCTGCCCGTTGATGCCATCGGCCTGTGCCTCGTCGTTCGGCAACTGTGTGGCGGTTCCCGGCAAGGTATATCTGGAGCCTGCAGGAATCTTCGTGTCCGTCTGGTATTCGCCGGTTTCCAGCGCAGCCGAGGCGACGATGGTCTTGAACGTGGACCCTGGCGGGTACAGCTGCGAGGTGGCGCGGTTGATTAGTGGGCTATTTAGTGGGCTATTTTGGCCCGCAGAAAGTTCGCTGTAGGCCTGAGACGCGGCTTTGGTGTCATGGGTCGCCAGTTTGTTCGGATCATAACTGGGCGTGCTCACCATGGCGAGGATACGACCGGTGCTGACTTCGATGGCCACCGCCGCACCATCGCGCGTACCGAGCTGATCGTAGGCAACCTGCTGCAGCTTGGGGTCGATGGAGGTTTCGATGGACGCGCCCTGATTCGTAGTGCCGGTGAGCATGGCCTTGGCCCGCTGCCAGATCAATGAATCGGCCTCACCGTTGAGCAGCATGCTGCGGGAGGCTTCCAGGCCGCGATCGGCGGTCTGGTTGATGGAGAAGAAGCCGGTGACCGGAGCATACAGCGGACCGTTGGAATAGGTGCGCAGGTATTTGAACGCGTCGTTGACCGGTTCGGATTTGGCCATGACCGTGCCGTCCGAGGCCAGAATGGCACCGCGGTAGGCACCGAGCTGGTGGTACAGCGAACGGGCGTTGCGCGGATCGTTGTTCAGCGCGTTGGCCCGTACCGCCATGATGATGGTGGACGACAGGCCGAGAATCACGAACAGCGCGACCACGGCGGTGAAAAGCTGACGAAGATATTTGTTCATACGCGAGTGCCTCCGTTAACGGGAGGAAGCGGGGGAATCGTGCCGGTAGGCGTGTACGGTTCATCGGCGCCGGCATACGCCGGAGTGGTGGCATCCACAATGGGCTCGGCGATGGGGGCCGCAGCAGAGCCCGCAGAGGTCACAATTGCGGGCACTTCGGGTGCCTCAAGTGTGTCTGGCGCGTGCTTGGTGATGTCCACAATGGGGTCGTCAAACGATTCCGACTCGGACTGCGACGCCGTAGCCGACGCGCTGCGAGGCTGAACGATCGGCTCAGTGGCGCGGGCCCGGGCCTCAAGTTCCTTGTTGCGCAGCACGGCCAAAGCCTCGTACTGGAACGTATCCGAGGTCAGCTCCGGCTCGGGCGCATTGGCCGAATTCGAGATGATGATGAGCAGGGTCGCGAGAATATAGTTGGCGATCAGACTGGAGCCGCCGGCCGCCATATAGGGCAGGGTCAGACCGGTCAGAGGAATCACCAGCGTGATGCCGCCGACCACGGTGAACACCTGGAAGGCCATGGTGAACACCAGTCCGGAAGCGAGCAGCTTGCCGAAGCCATCCTTGATTTTCATGGCGGTGATAAAGCCGGAGGCAATGATGAGCAGGTAGAGCATCAAAATGGCCAGGACGCCCATCAGACCGAGTTCCTCGCCCAGAGAGGCGTAGATGAAATCGGAGTTCGCAAACGTAACGAGCGAAGGATGGCCTTGGCCGAGACCGGTGCCGAGCATGCCGCCTGATGCCAGGCCGAAAATGCCGGTGACCAGCTGCCAGGAGCCGCCGGGGGTCTTGTTGTATTGCTCGTTGCTGAACGGGTGCAGCCAGGCATCGACTCGCTGACCCACGTGGCTGAACATGCCTGCGGCCAGCACGGCACCCGCGGCGAACGCGATCAGACCGATGATGATCCAGCTTTTACGGCCGGTGGCCGTGTACAGCATGGCCACGAACATGGCGAAGAACATAAGCGAGGTGCCCAGATCATGCTGCATGATGAGCACGCCCATCGAGGCGATCCACACCACGATGATCGGGCCGAGATCCTTGATACGCGGCAGCTGCAGACCGAGCATCTTCTTACCGCCCACGGCCAGCTGGTCGCGATGGTCGAACAGGTAGGCGGCGAAGAAGAACGCAAGGAACAGCTTGGCGAACTCGCCCGGCTGGAACTGGCCCAGTCCCGGAATCCTGATCCAAATGCGCGCGCCGTTCACTTCCTGGCCGACAAACGGCAGCATCGGGGCGAGCAGCAGCACCAAGCCCACCACCATCGACACGTAGGAGAAGCGCCGCAGCACGCGGTAGTCCTTCAGGAAGATGATGAGCAGCGCGGAAAGCACGATGGCGATGCACAGCCAGATCAGCTGACGTTGGGCAACCGCCCAACCTTCGCTCTGGTCAATGCGAGCGATCATGGTCACGCCGGTGGCGGTCAGCAGTAGCACGCAAGGCAGAATCGACTGGCTGGCGTACGGCTGGAAGCGCACAATCAGCCCCCACAGCACCAGAAACAGCACTACGGCCAATGCCAGCATGCCGGCGTATTGCATAGGGAATTCGCCGGCGGTGCGCTGGAACATCTGGATGAACGCCAACGCACTGATTGCCATGGCAATCAGCAACAAAGAAATCTGACGTAGACGGGTAGCGATCATTGAGAATCTCCCGTGGCCGCGTTGTCGGCCGCTCCGATACCGGATTTATCCGAGGAATCGGATGAGCTTGACGAACCGGACTTGTCTGACGAGGAGCCGGACTGGCTGGACGAATCCTTGGTGCCGTCCTTGGAATCGCTCTGGGAACTGTCTTTGGAACTGTCCGGGGAATTGGACGCCTCGGCCTTCTTGGCGGCGTCGGCTTCCTGCTGCTTGGCCAGTTTGCGCATTTCGGTGCGGATAATACCCACATGCGACTGCGCTTCGTCCAACGAACCGACTGTGATGCCTTGGCTCAGCTGGTCACGCCATGTCTGAGGCAGGTCCGCGGTGGCGATATTGGTGGTCTGCACTTCGTGCGAAAGCTCAAGTCCAAAGAGATTGGTCGGCACGCCACGATAAATGGCTACGGTGCCGTTGCTATCTCCCACGTAGTAGTGCGTCTGGCTCCACGTGTACGCGCCCCAGCCAGCGCCGGCCAATGCCAGCACGGCAAGAATGCAGGTAATAATCACCGCAAGCTTATTGCGGCGCTTCTTGGTGCGCGTGGCCTTCTTCTGCTCGACCTGCTCATCGCGGATGGCTTTGGCCACATCCGGGTCGTTGGGGTCGGCGGACAGGCGCCCATCCGGCTTTTGCACCACCGGAATCTCACCGGTATCGGGATTGGCTCGTTCACCGGTCTCCTCGCGGACGGTGGACGGCTGCACCACGCGTGTGGACGACGGTTTGGCCGTGGTTTGCGCGGTCTCCGCCTCGTGCGCGCTGGCGGGCTGAATCAATGCTGCGGCGCGCTGGGCGGGGGAATCATCCTCACGCAGTGCGGGCGCGGTAGCCACCGGCTCGTTGACGATGTCGGCAATCGGCTCAAGATTACGGCTGGCGGCACCGCCGACCAACGGCGTTTGGTGCGGCAGATCGAACGCATCGGCATCCAACGCCAACGTGGCATCCGCAATAACGGCCGTGACATTATCGGTGCTGCCCGCCCGCAGTGCCATCTGCACCAGACGCTGCGCGCATTCGCCCTGATCGGACAGCGTGGTCATCGTCTCTTCGATGGTGGAATCTTCCAGCACACCGCACAGACCGTCCGAGCACAGCAGCCAACGGTCGGCGGGGTGGGCTCGGCGAATCGAAATATCCGGGCGCGGGTCAATGTCAAAGTCGCCAAGCACGCGCATCACGACGTTGCGCTGCGGGTGGTTCTTGGCTTCGGACGGGGTGATACGACCGGTGTTGATGAGGTGCTGCACGTAGCTGTGGTCGCACGTGATGCGGCTCAGGTGTCCGTCGCGCAGCAGGTAGGCGCGCGAATCGCCGATATGGGCGATGACCCAGTAGCCGGCCACCAATGCCACTGCGGTAACGGTGGTGCCCATGCCGGCAAGCTTGCGTTCGCGCTTGGCCTTGCCGACGATGGCGTCATGCGCGGCCATAACGGAGGTCTCCATCATGCGGGAGATCGTCTCGACGTTGCCACCGGTGTCATCCTGCTCGATGTGGGCCAGCGACCGGATGGCGATGGAGGATGCCGTATCGCCGCCGGCGTGACCGCCCATGCCGTCGCACATGGCGATGAGATGCTCGCCGGCGAAGGAGGAATCCTGATTGTTCGCGCGCACGGTGCCCACATCGGACACCGTGGTGGAATACAGGAACAGCGGTTGTGAAGCGGCGGATTTTGGCATGCGGCTACCTCAGTTCGAAGGTGGTGGCGCCGATGCGCACAGGAATACGAGCGGGCAGGATGGTGGGGCGGCTGATGCGCTGCTGGTTGACCACGGTGCCATTGGTGGAGTTCAGGTCTTCAATGGCCCACTGCCCGGAGCGCGTGTCACGGTAGACACGGGCATGGTGGGAAGACACGAATTCGTCATCGAGCACCACGGTATTCGAGGCGGCGCGGCCAAGCGTGATGTCGGCTTCGGCCAGCGGCACGGAGCTGCCGGCAAGCGGACCATCGATGATGACCAACAGGGTAGGCTGCGCCGAGGCGGCGGACGACGCGGAAGCGCTGGGCTGGCGATGCGGGCGCGGCGCAGCTGCCTGCGGCGTTTCGGCCTTGGCCTTATGCGCTTCACGCTCACGGCGACGACGCGCGCGCGAAGGTCGCGGACTGAACGTCTCGATGTCCTTGCGCAGCGAACGTACGGCCAGCCAGATGAATATCCACAGCAGGATCAGGAATCCATACTTGAGCAGGGCGAATGTCAGTTCGGTCATAAGTGGACGACTTTCGGGCGTGTGCTCGACTACTCCTGGGCTTGGGCGGAGGCCCAGTACAGGATGCGGGTACGGCCGATGGTGATGGTGTTGCCGTCGAGCAGCGTGGCGGCGGGCACTTGGTGGCCCTCCACGTACGTGCCGTTGGTCGAACCCAGGTCGCGGGCGATCACGCCGTTATCCGTGATGTCGATTTCCAGGTGCTTGCGGGAGATGCCCGGATCGTCGATGACGATATCGCAACCGGAACCGCGGCCGATTACCGTCTTGTCTTTGGTGAGCAGGTACTGGTTGCCGTTCACCTCGAGCACCGGGCTATCCTCGGTCTGCGCATCGGTGGTGACCGGCACGGCATTGCCCTGCACGGATTCGGAGGTGAGGTTGAAGTTGCCCTTGGACAGGTCAAGGTCTTCCTCGAAGATCACGATCACCGGGCCCACGAAGGCGTAATGCTGGCTCTTCGCGTACTCGGTGAGGTTATCGGCCAGTTCGTTGGCCAGGGTCTCGCTACCCCATGCCTCGATACGGTCGAAGTCAGGAGTACTGAGCTTGAAACGGTATTCATTCGGGGCCACCGTGCGGTCACGGCCCACGGGCATGGCCTCGGCGTCAATCTCGCGCTCCAAGGCGCTGGAAAGATCGACAGGCTGCAGGTCTTTGGAGCCAAACTTGGCGAATACTCCGTTGACTGCACCCTCCACGCTTTTTTCAAAACGGTCGAGAACGCTCATAGTCCTCCCTTTCTAATCTTCACCCATCCTACGCGGTGATGGGAATATGAGACAAAAAACCGGTCTTTCACGTGACGATGAGTGCAAAATATCCAAAAATTCAGGGCGGAAATGGGTGCGGCGCACCACCCGAGGTGCTTTACCGGTGGAGCACCTCGGGTGGGATGCGCGTGTTATCGATTTGTCAGGCCAGCGCGTCGCGCAGGAAATCGCGCTGGAGGGTGAGCAGGTTTTCGGCCACGGTCTCGTCATTGGTCATATGGGTGATGCCCGTCAACGGCAGGAAGGTGTGCGGGCGACCCGCCGCCATCAGGGCTTGCGAGAGGCGCAGGCTGTGGGCGATGGTGACGTTGTCGTCGGCGAAACCGTGGATCAGCATAAGCGGGCGCTCGAGTTTCGGTGCGTCCTGCACGATGCCGTTTCGGTAGTAGACATCCGGGTCGAGGCCCAGATAGCGCTCGGTGTAGTGCGTGTCGTACAGCGTCCAGTCGGTGGGCGGGGCGCCGGCGCATGCGGCCTTGAACACGTTCGGCGCGTCCAGCACGGCCAGTGCGGACAGGAAGCCGCCGTACGACCAGCCGATCATGCACACCTTGTCGAGGTCCGGCATGGGAATCGCCTCCCGCTGGCGGGAGGTGGCGCGAAGCGCCGGTGGGTGGTTCTCGGCGTCTGCCTGATCGCCCGCAGCCGGCTGTGCCGCACGTGATTCCACATCGGCGTTGAGCCGGGCGACGGCCTCGGGCAGGGCGTTGACGGCCTCGACCTGATCGGCCAGCGTTACGTCCTTCATATCCTCGAAGATCTCGCGGTCCCATGCCGGGCCGCGGCCGGTGGTGCCACGGCCGTCTGCCGTGACCACCAGGAAGCCTTGGTCGGCCCACCACTGGCCCTCCCAGTAGAAGGACTGCGAGGCGATGACCTGCTGGAAGCCGGGCCCGCCGTACGGCTTCATCAGCACCGGCAGCTTCTCGGCGTGCGCGTACGGGCTTTCCGGGCTCGGCGCGATGATCGCCGTGTACAGCTGGTGCTCGCCCAGTCGCGTAAACGTGACGTTCGGTGTAAAGCCGGGTTCGGCCGCCGTGGACGCGATAGTGGCGCTCTGTTCTCCCAGAATATGCCGCATCTGGGCGCGGGCGGAACGCATATCGCGGCCGGAGACCACGATGCCGCGCTCGCCGCGCGAGGCGGTCCACTGGCCGGGATCGGTCGTGACCGGCGTGATCGTGCCGTTGTAATCGATACTCACCACGTCGAAACTGCGGGCGTCGTGGTCGCCGAATACGGACTCGGTGGCGGCCGCATCGGCCCAAGCGTCCGGCACCTCAGGCGCGATTTCGGGCGCGCGCTGCACCACGGCCAGCACATCCTCGTCGGTCACGGCGAGCACCGTGCGCACGTTCCAGCCAGCCGGCGTGAACGGGCGGCCGTCCATTGTCAGACGGTTGGTGTCCGTGGCCATATCGTTGAGCGAGCACACCAGACGACCATCCGGCGTGTAGGCGGGCGTGCCGTGAACCAGGTCGATCCACTGCTCGTTCGCGTGCTCCTCAAGCACGCGCGTGGCACCCAGCGCGGCCCCATCCGCCTCGACCGCCACCTCAAGCACCTGATCGCGGGTCTGGCGGCGGTTCTGCACCAGCACCAGCGGATCGTGGCCGCGACGCCAGTTCACGGCGGCCACATACTCGTACGCCTCGCGATCCCAATCCACATCGGCGTTGCCGGTGATGCCTGCGTACCGGTCGTTCTCATCGAACGCCAGCGTGATCACGGTCAGATACACGTCGGCATTGCGGGTCAGCGCGCGCGGGTAACGGCGGCCGGCGTCCGGCTTCTCGGGGTCAGCCGGATCGCTGATGTGCCAGGTCGGCTCGTCGGCGGTGTCGAAGGACTCGAACAGCACGTGCTGCGAATCCGGGGCCCACCAGAAACCGTCGTACCGGTCCATTTCTTCGCCGGCCACGAACTCGGCCAGACCGATTTTCCACGTGTTTTCGGCCGGATTGCCGTCCTCATCCTCCACGCTCACGCCGTAGACGGCGGTGATGCGGTCACCTAGTTCGCCGCCGATATCGACCAGCATCAGGTAGCTGCCCGTGGTGTACAGCACATGTTCGCCATCCGGGGCGATGCGCGGGTTCAGCACCGGCGTGTACATCGCCGGGTCCTCATCGAGCCATTCGCCGGCCAGTTCACGGGTGTGCGGCTCGGGTGCGCCGGTCTCGTCATTCCAATCGATGTCGGTCAGGAACAGGCGGCCGTTGATGGTGAACACGATGCGATTGCCGTCGTCATCTGCGGAGTATCCGACGATGCCGGTGCCGCCTTCGCGCGCACGCTCGCGGCGGGCCTTCTCCTCGGCCGGCACGTCCTCGCTGTCGGCGGTTGCGCCCAGCAGTTCGCGCGGGTCGGCCAGCTTGGTCTCATGGTGTTCGCCGGACTCGTCGAACCAGCTCAGCCACAGTGCGGTCACCAGATCCTCGGGGCCGTCGGAGCGCAGGAACAGGGCCCGCGAGCCGTCGCCCACGGTCTGTGCGGAGCGCGGTGCGCCGCAGCCGAAGCGCAGCGTGCGCGCCCGGAGGCGTGGGAAATGCTTGATTGCGTCATTGACATCATTGGTTTCGCTCATACCTCACAACCTACGCGCCTGTGCGGTCAGTGGCGCGCAGGCTTGCGACGCATTCCCGGGAATGTGTCGTGGTGTGGGTGCGAGGTGTGGGCGTGAGGCTTGTCCTAAGATGGGAGCCATGCAGGTGACGATGATCGACGAAAACAAGTACGCCGAAACGATGACCGACGTGGTGCTGCCCGCGCTCGAACAATGCTGCGAGGAGGGCTGGTTCGATCCGTCCGCCGCCGAACGTTCGGCCGGGATCGAGCCGCTGTCCGGCATTATGGACACCGGCGGCCGCTCGGGCCAGCTGCACTACCTGTGCTACGACTCCGCCAAATTCGACGCGATTCGCGAGCAAGGCGCCACCGCCACCTTCCGCGGGGCCATCGTCATCAGCCACGGCTTCACCGAGTTCGCCGAAAAGTACGACGAGCTCGTCTGGTACTTCCTGCTTGCCGGCTACTCGGTGTGTGTACTCGAGCATCGCGGCCACGGCAAGTCCGCGCGCGACGTGGACAACCGCTGCATGGTGTGGATTGATGACTGGCAGCGCTACGTGGCCGATCTGGCCGGCTTCGCCGAAACCATCGGCCAGCAGTACGCGGCCGGCATGCCGCTGAACCTGTTCTGCCATTCGATGGGCGGCGGCATCGGCGCGGCCGTGTTGGAGCGATACCCCACCCTGTTCGACAAAGCGGTGCTCTCTGCCCCGATGATCGCCCCCGCCACCGGCATGCCGCTGGGCGTGGCCCGTGTGCTGGTCGGCGCGCTGTGCGGACTCGGCTTCGGCAAGAAGCGCGTGTTCGGGCAGTCGGGCTTCACGCCGGAATTCTCGATGGAAGGCAACGAGGGCGCTTCCGAAGCGCGTGAACGCTGGTACTTCAAGCTGCGTTGCGAGAATAGCGAATACCAGACCTACTGCGCGGCGTTCGAATGGGTGCGCCAAGCGTTGAAGCTCAACCGGGCCATACTGAATCCGTCCGCCTGCGCCGAAGTGGAGACGCCGGTGCTGCTCTTCCAGTCCGGACGCGACATCTGGGTACTCAATAAGCCGCAGAATCACTTCGTCCAACTGGTCAAGGACGGCGGCGGCGAGGCGAACATCGTGCGCTTCCCCGAATCGCGCCACGAAATCTTCTCCATGCCCAACAGCACTTACAAGCCCTACCTCGAAAAGATCCTCGGCTTCTACGACGACCCCATGATTGCCTGCGCCGCGTACTGATGTAGCTCTTCACCCATTGTTCACCGTGCGGTCACCTTGTGGCCCGACCCGCTTTAGATGGCGGGAGAGCCATGGAATTATGGGCATAATGTCTTCTCTCCGCCGCCGCGGTTGCGGCCGCGGTATGTGCCGGCGTGCTCGCGTTGACCGGTTGCACGGCGTTCAATAATTCCGATGACGGCACAGCGGACGGCAACGGCACGTCCGCCACCACGCAGACCTTCCAGCCGTCCGGCGGCAAACCGACTGCCACCCTGAGCATTGCCTCCGGCTCCGAAAACAAGGAAGTCGCCGTCGCCATCCAGAAAGCGGCCGACCAATCCAACGTAGCCGTGACGATGCACTACATGGGTTCGCTGGAGATTATGAACGCGCTCAAGGCCGGCGGCCAGGATCACGACGCCGTCTGGCCTGCCTCCTCGATGTGGATTTCGATGGGAGACACCAAGCACATCGTCAAAGACGCGGCCAGCACCTCCACCACGCCGATCGTGTTCGGCATCGCCAAATCCAAGGCCGTCAAACTCGGCTGGGCTGACGACACCGGCGCCACCAAGCCCGTCTCCACCGCGGACATCCTCGCCGCGGTCAGCGACGGCAAACTCACGTTCTCCATGACCTCCGCCACGGTGATCGACAGCGCGCTCAACGTCTACCAGACCGCGCTCAGGAAACCCAGCTGGACCATTTGGGTGGTCGATTACTCCGGTTCGATGTCTGGAGAGGGCAAGAACGGCGTGGTCAAAGGCCTGAACGCGGCGCTCGACCCGGACCAGGCCAAGAAGTCGTACATCGAGCCCGCCAGCGGCGACGTGAACATTCTCATCCCGTTTGAAACCGAGGCCCACCGCCCGGTCAAGGCCACTGGCACAAGCACCAGCGACCTGCTGCATGAGGCCGATGCCACCGATGCCCGCGGCGGCACCGATATCTATGAAGGCCTGCTGAGCGCGCTCGACGAGCTGCCCAGCGAGTCGGAAGCCTCGCAATACACCACCGCCATCGTGCTCATGACCGACGGCCGCTCCAACTCCGATCATCAGGATGAATTCGAAAGCGCCTATAAGTCGCGCGGCCGTGATCTGCCGATCTTCTCCATCATGTTCGGCGATGCCGATCCCAGCCAGCTGAAGTCTCTCGCCACCCTGAGCAACGCCAAGGTATTCGACGGCCGCTCCGGCGACCTCGCCGCCGTCTTCCGCCAAGTCAAGGGCTTCAACTGATGCTCCAGGTAATCTGTGGATTCGTTGTCGGACTGCTGCTCGCCGGGCTCGGTTTCGGACTGGTCGGCGGCGGAGTGCCCGGCCTGATCGTGGCCGTGGTACTGGCCGCACTTGGGTATATCGCCGCCTCCACGCTCACCGAGCCGGAGCGACGCATCGGCAAAATGCTGGTTTCCGCCTTGCCCAACGGTCAGAAGACCGCCGATACGATCGACGCGGCGAACGCTCAACTCAACTCGATCGCCATGCTCACCAAGCAAGTACGTGACCCAGCCGTCAAAGCCGAAGCCAACGACTTCATCGCCGCTACCAAAGATTGAGTGCAATACGTGACCCGAGACACCTCCGCCTACCCGACGTTGCGCCACTACATCACCGTGTACGGCGAGCAGACCGAGAAACTGTTGCGCTCCTACGTGGACGTGGAAAGTTCCGGCGCACGCGATCAGATAGCCACGGTACGAATCGAAACCATCGAGGCGCTGCAAGTGCTCGAACAGACCGCCGCCGGCGAACTCAGCCGGGCGGTAAGCGCCAAGACGTTGGGCATTACGGCCGACTCCGACGCCATCCAACGGTTGGCCCGCATGGATGGATACGACGACGTCGCACCTTCGCCTGTGCCTTCCTCGGCTGCTGATGAAGGACGGCATGCGCCCAGTCAGGGCCCGGCTCACCAGTCGGACCAGAAAACGGACGCACAATGAAACTCTCCAAATCAAAAATCATCGGACTGATCGCCCTGCTTGCGGTAGTGGGCGTGGTCTGCGGCACGCTGGTGTGGCGGCAATCGCAACCAGCGCCGGCCGAACCGACCGAACAGGTGAGCATCACCGGCTACCTGGGCGGTGAGAAAATCGGCCTGTTCGATGACGCCAAGTTCAAGGCGCTCGCCGCCAAGCAAGGCATTGCCATCGACTATCGCAAGGCCGGATCGCCGGCCATGATGGATACGGACCGGAAAGGCATGGGTTACCTGTTCCCCTCCTCGCGCGCGGCCGTCGAATACGGCAATGCGAAAGGCGTCAAGGCCCCCCCCAAAGCGACATCGTCTTCAACTCACCGATTGTGCTATACACGCACAAGGCCGTGGCGGACGGGCTCGTGAACGGCGGACTTGTGACCAAGGACGATTCTGGCGCGTACCACATGTGCTTGATTTGGCCGTGAACCAGCCGGATGCGTTCAAGCAGATCAAGGACGACGTGGTCATCGTCTACCCGACGCCGACCGTGTGGAGCACCCACACGCTGATGGCCTTGGCCGAGAAAAGGCGGCACACTGCTGAACCTGTTGAAAACACCGGCGGTGCAGAAGCTGGCGTGGGAGCGCCATGGCTTCCGCGCGGCCAACTTCGCCGGCACCGATTCGATCAGCCGATTCGGCGTGGCCGGCACGCTCGACCAGATCCCGGCCGTATCCGAACTGCCCAACAACGATGCCATGCAACACCTCATCACCACCCTCCAATCCGCGCAAGCCAAACTCGTGGCCGACATCTCCATGTACGACACGATGTACACGCAGAACGCCCAGCAATACCGCGAGCTGAAAATGACCGTACTGGCCGGCAAGAAGGCACTCGCCGACTTCAACGCCAACCAGCTGCCAGCGCTGGAGGCCGAGGCCGCCGCCAGTGGCGACGCCATGCAGGCGCAAGTGCTGAAGAACTTCAAGTCCAAGCTCGACCGTTTTGCCAAGCGACTCGACGACCTCGACCGCATCAGCGTGGTTACCTTGCAGACCGCGCCGCAGATCAAAATCATCCAGAACGCGGACCAGACCATCGTGGACAAGATCGACACCACCATCTCCACCACGATTCCGGTGTGGAAGAGTCAGATGGTGATCGCGCTGGGCCTGTCCAACCAGCGCAAGGTTCTCGACCTGCAGAACAAGGCCGACGATGTGACCAACAAGCTGCTGGCGCGTAACGCGGCCGCCCTGTACAAGGGTGCAGTGGACGCGGAAAAGGCCAACCAGCGTTCCGTGGTGGAAATCGACACGCTGGAGAAGATCAACGCCGAACTCATCGCCACCCTGAAGGAGACCGTGCAGATCCAGAAGGAAGGCGAGGCCAACCGCGAGGCCGCCCAGGTCAAGATGCGCCAAATCGAGTCCGACCTCAAAAACGCCTTGCTCGAAAACGCCCAGCAGATGTGAGCCGTTCGCGCGCCAGCATGCTCCCGTTGGCGGAGTTTGCGGGAACGTGCAACCATGCTCCCGTTGGCAGAGGTATATGAGTACGCCTACTGGTGTGCGTATATATGCTCCCGCTGGCGGGAGCTGGCAGCCGTAAGACTGGCTGAGGGTGGTCACGGCGCTCGGCTCGGCCGGCTTTACCGGCAGCCATTCCCGCCGCAATTTCTCTGTGGGCATAATCCCGGAATGATTGCCGCGCTCGGGAATTGGATGAAGTGAAGGTTAAAGGTTGAGAGCCCGGGAGGGTTCCGGAACCGGCCACGATAACCGCTGCTAGCCCCGCGATACGGGTTGGCGGCCGGCAGCCAAGCCGATTCTCTCCTAATCAAGGAGTACCGATTATGGCAATGTTTCCGGCTTTGATGAATGACACGATGTTCTCGGATCTGTTCGATGATCCGTTCTTTGAGGGTTGGCGCAACACGGACAACACGATGAGTGCCGTAATGCCCGCCAACATGATGACTACCGATGTGCGCGAGACCGACAAGGGTTACGACGTCGACATCGATATGCCTGGCTTTAAGAAGGAAGATATCAACCTTGAGCTCAACAACGGCTATCTGACCGTGTCCGCCTCGCGTTGCAGCGAGCATGAAGACAAGGCTCCGGCCGCTGAGGACGAGGCTTCCGACAGCAAGTGTGCTTGCGCGTCCGATTCGGGCAAGTGGCTGCGTCGCGAACGCTACATGGGCTCCTGCTCGCGTAGCTTCTACGTTGGCGAGGACGTGAAGGAGTCCGACATCCACGCCAGCTACCGGAACGGCACGCTGTGCATCCAGGTTCCGAAGATGCAGGCCCAGCCGCAAGTCGAGTCCAAGCACCAAATCGCGATTGAGGGCTGACGATACTTGATTCGTTCCGAAGTCCCGCTTCGAGTAGCTTTGCCCCCTCTGACGAGGGGGCTCCCGCGAAGCGGGTGGGGGAGAGATAAATCGTAACCAAACCATGCTTCCCACGCCGTCTGCCCTACGCTTTCAACGCCGACTAACCTGACAGACGGCGGGAAACATAGCCAATGCAAATGCCGGGTAGGGATTTACCCTACCCGGCATTTTGCTGTTTCAATCACCGAACCCCACCCTGTTCGCGCGCCGGTCGCGTGCCGTTCTGCCGCTGTACACATCCGATGGGTAGAGTGACTTCGAAACGATGCGAGAGAGGCGGACATATGGCGAACGGCGCACAGAACGCAAGCGGCACACCGGCACCGGCGGCAAGCCATTCCGGCGGCCACGTCGTATCCGCGCGCGCCACGACCATCGGCCTGATGGCAATCCTGCTGTGGAGCTTCATGGCCGGCACCGTGCGCATCGTCTCCGAAAACTTCGGCGCCACGCTTGGCTCGGCCCTGATCTACACGGTCGGCGGCATCCTGCTGCTGATGTTCCGGCGCCCGGCCCCGATTCGCGAGTTCCCCAAGAAATACCTGATTATCGGCGGCCTGTTGTTCGTATTTTACGAATCGTCGATATCCCTCTCGCTGGGTCTGGCCTCTACCGACGCATCCTCGGTGGAAGTGAGCCTAGTCAACTATCTGTGGCCCACGATGATGGTGCTGCTGTCGGCGGGCGTATCCCATCGCAAGCACGCGGTCGTCAAGGTGCTGCCGGGCGCGATCGTGGCCACTGCCGGCGTGGTGTTGGCGGTCGGCGGTAATTCCGGGCTCGACTGGCATGCGGCCGTGCAGCATATCGCCGCCAACCCTTTGCCCTATGCGCTGGCGTTCGTGGGCGCGCTCGCTTGGTCGGTGTACGCGGTGTTCACGTCAGCCATGAGTCATGGGGTGGACGGCACTTCATTGTTCTTCCCCTGCGTGGCCGTGGCGTTGTGGATTATCCACTTCGCGTCCGGGCAGGGGTGGCCGGCCGAGCCTCCGAGTCTGGTCGCATGGCTGTTTGTGTTGATTGCCGCGGCGGCGATTGGCGGTGGTTATGCCTGCTGGGGCTATGGCATTCTGCATGGGTCTATGGAGCGGCTTGCTATTGCGTCCTATGCCACGCCGGTGCTGTCCACCGGGGCCAGTGCGGTGTTGCTGGGTTTGGCGCTGTCGCTGCCGTTTTGGTGTGGCGCGCTGCTGGTGGCCGTCGGATCGGTGCTTAATTACTTGGTCAGTGCGCGCAAATAGCGGGGTGGCTTTGCTCATGGGGCGGTAATAATCCCATGGGGCGGTAAAACCCTCATGGGGCGGTATCCCAAAATGACTTTATTCTGCGGTTTCACAATTCCTTCAAACCGCCCCATGGGCCTTTTACCGCCCCATGGATAAATTACCGCCCGATGGGCAGCGGCAACTTACTCGCCGCGACGCTCGGACGGGCGGCGAATCGGGTCAAGCAGCGTATTCGGATCGGAGATGCCGAACATGCTGCGCCCGCCGGTGGATTCAGGGTGCTTGGCGAGAACGGCCAGCGAAATCGCCCCCGGAATCATAATGATCACCAAAAGGGCCGCCAATCCCCAGTTCACGAAGAATCCGAGCCCCAGTACGATGGCCACCACAACCACCACCGTGACGATAATCGTCAACAGTGCTCGACGTGGGTTGGTTTCCCTGGCCCAAGAGGTGCTGGCTGCGGGCTTTGCTGTTGAACTGGCCGCGGCGTTTGTGGCTGTTGTGCCATCAGCCGTGACGGTCGTGGGCCTTGCCGCCGCGCTCGTCGCGGGGCCAGTAGGGGCGTCAGACACGTTATCGGCGGCATTGCCGGTCGCTGCTGGACGTTGTTCGTTTGCGTGAGTCATATCCACCAGCATATTCCCTGCTTCCGGCTGAAGCTGGGACAAGCCTGCGCGCCGCTAATCCAGCGCCGACACTGGCCTTGAACTGCGGGCGCCAGACCGGATGTGAACAGGCGCTGAACGGAGTCTGGGGAAACCATGAGAACTCGCGACAATTTTTGTGAAATTGGGTGACGCTCTATGAATCGCGCGCTAGTGTTGCGTGAGCTTACAAGGCGAGGAGCCTGGAGCGCGGGGGTGAAGGATGAAGAACTCCGTTTGGAAAACGTTCATGGAATTGTCTCTGGTCCGCGGAATCGTGCCGCGGACCGTGTTCGGACTGACCGCGATCGCGGCAATCATACTGATTATTGGGCTGGCATTGAGCAAGAGCAAGAAGCGCGGCCGCCTGCACCCGCTGATTGTCTCGCTGATTGCCGCCGTGCTCGCCGGCGCGGCTGGACTGCTGGTTGCATGGCTGGTGTCCGACGTGTTTATGGTGTTCGGCGTATCGCTGGGCTGGCCGGTGATCTTCACCATCGCGGGCGGCATCGCCGGCGTCGGCTTCGTGATCGCCGCAGCCGTGACCCTGCGCGGGGTCCGCCGTGCGCTGGCCGTCGTGCTGGTGCCGCTGGTGCTGCTGTCCACCGCGCTCGGCGTGGACTCGATTTACGGCGAATACCAGACCATCGGCACCCTCGTCGGCTACACGCCGTACGCCTCGCTCGGCTCAATCGAGGTACACAAGGCCGCGATGAGTGTCAGCGACTGGCATAGCAAGGCGCGGAAGGGCAGCCTGCCGTCCATGCCCAGCCAAGGCAAGGTGCTCACCGTCGACATTCCGAACGCCAAATCCAACTTCACGGCCCGCAAGGCGATGATCTACCTGCCGCCCGCCGCGCTGTCCGACCGTCCGCCGGCCTTGCCGGTGATGGAGCTGTTGGCCGGGCAGCCCGGTAGCCCCAGTCGCCTCATCGACGCCGGCAACATCGCCGCCACGATGAATGCGTACGCCGCCAAACATGACGGGCTCGCGCCGATCGTGCTCGTGCCCGACCAGAACGGCGAGGCCACGCACAACAGCCTGTGCGCCGACACCACGCAAGGCAACGCCGAAACCTACCTCACCACAGACGTGGTGAACTGGGCCAAGAAGATGCTGCCCGTGGCCAAATCGGCCCGCATGTGGGCGATGGGCGGGTTCTCGCAAGGCGGCACCTGCACCACGCAGCTCGTCCCGCGCCACCCCGACATCTACGGCGCGATGCTGCCGGTGGACGGCGAACTCAAGCCGACCAATGGCAGCGTCGCCAAGATGGTCCAGGAGTATTTCGCCGGCGACCGCAAGGCGTACGACGAACAGGTGCCGGTCAACGCCATCGCCGCCACCGGTACGCCCGAGCAGGCGCTGTTCACCGGTGCTGGCGAACGGGACAAGGAATCGATTAGCAACATGCGCACGATCGCCGACGCCGCGCGCAAAGCCGGCATGGAGGTCACCGAGCTGATCGTGCCCGGCACCGGCCACGACTGGCACGCGGTGCAGGCGGTCTGGCGGCCCGGTCTCGACTGGTTCGGCGAACGGACCGGCTTGGGCGAGATGACGAAATCGTTGAAGGAGTACCCACAAGTGGAGGTGTTGCAATGAGCGAAGAATCGCGTAAGCACAACAGTCATGCGGCGGAAAGCTGGCGCGAACTGGCCGGCGACGTGCGACAGTGGGCGGACGGTCATCGACTGGCCATCACTGCCACGGTGGCGCTGGTGGTGCTGAACTTGGTGGTGTGGCTGGTGGTCGCGATGGCCGGATTCGCGTTCCCGCTGCGGCTCGACACCAGCATGGCCGAATTCGATTTCGGCAAACTCTTCTGCACGCTGTTCTTGGCGCGCGGCGTCATCCAGCTCATTCTTGATGCCGCGCTGTGGCTCGTCATGCTGTCAATCGCCGAGCCGTGGCTTGGCCGCGCACGTACCGTCGGCACCGCGCTCGCCTGCGCGCTCGGCGGCGTGATCGTGGGCCTGACCTTGTGTGCGGCGGCCGGATGGCTGTTCCAGGACTCCCAATTCGTCTCCCGCATGCAGTTCGCCCTGAGCCCGCTGGTGTTGCCGGTCGGCGCGCTTATGGCGGCCAGCGCGTTCTGCAGCCATCTGTTGCGGCGGCGTATTCGGCTGATCGGCTACGTGGCGATTCTGGTCGCGCTGCTTTACAGCGGCAATCCTGGCGATTACTGCATTCTCGCCGCCGCGCTGATCGGACACGCGGCCGGCCGCGTGATGGCCGGGCCGCCCGCGCACGCCGAAACCGGATGGCACTGGCTGCGCAGCACCTCCTTCGAGGCGCGGCGCATGTTTGCGGCCATCGCCGTGGTGCTGGCGCTGGGGCCGATCATCGCCATCACCTCGCATAATCACGCGGGGCCGCTCAGCACAGTCGGCCTGCTCATGAGTCCGGTCTCCGTCGACGACGGCACGCTCGCGCGCTGCCTGGCCGGCGCCACGCACAGCGGCTGCTTCCTGCAATTCGACCTATTGCGAGCCTCGATGCCGGGCGCGGTACTGCGTTCGCTGCTGCCCACCGCCGTGACCCTGGTGCTGGCGTGGGGCCTGTATCGCGGCCGTCGGTTCGCGGCCATGTGTGCCGTGGCCATCAACCTGTTCACTGCGGGAGTAGCCATCGCCTACTACCTGATCGTGCCGCTGAGCTTTGCGCCGGACGGCATGACCTCACTGCTGCAGCACGGCGCGATCACCGCCTGCGTGGCGAACGCCTTGCCGCCGCTGTTCTTTGCCGTCGCCTTGACTGCGGCGTTGAAGCATTTCCCGATTCGCGTCGGCTGGCGGCGACTGATCGGCGGCGTCGGCGCCATCGTGCTGGTTCTGCTGGCGTGCGCCGCCGTGTACCTGATGTACGGCATCGCCCAGCCGGATGAATTCTCGCCGCGTGCCACGGCCTCGTCGCTGTTGGCCGAACTGCCGGGGCGCTTCCTGCCCATCGGCTTCCTGAGCCATATGAAGTTGTCGTTCGTGCCGCGTACCCCGATGGCCTCGATCGTGTATCAGGGCGTCGGCCTGGTGTTCTGGATCGTGGTGCTGGTCGTGGTGATCCGCTGGATGAGCGACGTGAGCGAATCGAACGAGCGGGCGCAGGCACGCGCCGAGCGGCTGGTCGAAACCGGCGGCGAATCGATGAGCTTCATGACTACGTGGGAAGGCAACAGCTACTGGCTCTCGCCCACGGGCAAATCGGCCGTGGCATATCGCGTGCTCAACGGCATCGCCTTGACCTGCACCGGGCCGTTCGGCGAGCCCTCCGAGTGGATGGACGACCTGACCGGCTTCACCCAGTATTGCGTGGAGCGGTCGCTTTCGCCGGTGTTCTACAGCGTGCATCGCGAACAGCGCGACGCGTTGCTGGAGGTCGGCTGGAGCTCCATCGAGGTCGGCAGCGAAATGGTCGTGGACCCGCGCGGCTGGAAGACGACCGGCAAGAAATGGCAGGATGTGCGCACCGCCATCAACAAGGCCAAGCGCGACGGCGTGACCGATGTGCAGTCCACGTTCCTGGAAGCGTCGCTCGATGTGCGCGAGCAGATCGAGGACATCTCCGAGGAGTGGGCGCAGCTCAAGGCGCTGCCGGAAATGAAGTTCACGCTCGGCGGTGTCGAGGAACTGCGCGACCCGCGCGTGCGGCTGCTTTACGCCATCGACGCGGACGGGCGCGTGCTGGGCGTCACCAGCTGGCTGCCCACCTGGCGCGACGGGCGCATCGTCGGCTGGACGCTGGACTTCATGCGCCATCGCACCGACAGTCCCAACGGCATTATGGAGTTCCTGATCGCGCGCATGGCCGAGCGCCTGCGCGACGAGGGGCTTGCGGATCCTGAGCATGCCGTAGAGTTCATGAGCCTGTCCGCGGCACCCTTGGCCGGCATGAACCCCGAGCGAGACAATGCCCGGGAAGGCGGGGTGCCGGCCGGCGAAGGCACGCAGGTGCTCCAACACGCGCTGCAGATTGTGGCCGACTGGATGAAGCTCGCCTACGGCTTCCACACTCTGTTCAACTTCAAGCGCAAGTTCCAGCCCGCCGAAGCGCCGGTCTACGTGTGCTACCCGGACCCGGCGGCGTTGCCGCAGATCGGGCTCGCGGTGGTGCGCGCCTACGTGCCCAGCGTGACGCCCGCCGAAGTAGCCGGCATGCTCAGTACGCTGCGGTCGTAGGGTGCGGGGCGGACCCTGACAATTGTGCTCGCGGTTGAGGCTCTAGGCCGTTTGCCTGTTCGTTCACGTACGGACACGGAGACTGACCGATTCGAGCCCAAGATGGGGCTATCTGCTTTCAGGAGGTACATTTGGCCTCTTGCGGACAGCTAACTGCCTTCAAAGAGATACATTTGGCCTTCTGCAAAATGACAACTGCTTTCAAAGAGGTACCTGAAGCACGAAACGTCGAGTATAAGCGTTGCAATGACGGCGTTTGTACTCGGGGTTTCCCGTATTCGGTACCTCTTTGAACGGAGAAAGCATTCTGCAGAAGCCCGAATGTACCTCTTTGAGCGGCGAAAGCCCAGCGAGAAGGGCGCAGAAGGCGCTATCTCCGTTTCGAGGGGTTGATTTGGCCTCTCCGGGAGGTCTACTCCTGCTTCGAGGGGGCTGATGGCCGAGTATTCACGCTCCAAAATCGGCGGAATGGCGTTGACGCGGATGGGCTTTTACATGCGGTCTAGCTGCCGACCAGCCCCTTGAAACGGGAGTAGACCTCCTGCGAAGGCCGAATCAGCCCCTCGAAAGCGGTTTTGCCGGTGCAGAGGTGTCGTTGACTGCATCGCGAGCCGCCTCGACGTAGTAACGTGGGGCGCATGAGCGAACGTAACGAACACAATGACGGAAATACGCAAACCGCATACTTCGCCGGCGGCTGCTTCTGGGGACTGGAGCGCTACTTCCAGAACGTCGACGGCGTCACGGACACCACGGTCGGCTACGCGCAATCCACCGTCGAATCGCCGACCTACGAGCAGGTATGCGCGGGCGGCACGGATGCGGCCGAAACCGTGAAAGTCGAGTTTAACCCGGCACAGGTCAGCCTGCGGACGCTGACATTGCTGTTCCTGGAGGTCATCGACCCGTTCTCCGTGGACCAGCAGGGCGAAGACCGCGGCCGGCAGTACCGCACTGGCATGTTCTACACGGACGAGACGCAGCGCGCCGTGTATGTGGCGGCCTTGGAGCAGCTGGTCGACCGCCAGCCGCAGCGCCCGGCCGTACTGGTCGAACCGCTGCGCAACTTCTACCCGGCCGAGGCACATCATCAGGACTATCTGGTGAACAATCCCGGCGGCTACTGCCATGTACCGATCGCCGCAATCGCGAACGTAAAACGCCGTCAGAAGTACGTGGAACGCATCTGGGATCTGACGCTTGAGCAGTTCGCGGTCACGCAGAACGCCGCTACCGAGCGCCCGTTCGTCAACGAGTATGACGAGGAGTTTGAGCCCGGCATTTACGTGGACATCGTCAGCGGCGAGCCGCTGTTCTCGTCGCGAGACAAGTTCGATTCCGGCTGCGGCTGGCCCGCGTTCTCTCGCCCGATTGCCGGTGACTTGCTGACCGAGCATGAGGACCACCGCATTCCGGGCCGCGACCGCATCGAAGTGCGCACGTCGGACACACAGATTCACTTGGGCCACGTGTTCACCGACGGCCCGGCCGACCGCGGCGGCCTGCGCTACTGCATGAATTCCGCCGCCCTGCGCTTCGTGCCGCGCTCGCGCATGGCCGAGGAAGGATACGGCGACTGGATTTCGGTTGTGGATGGGGATGAGCAGGCATGAGCATGGAGAATATCGCGGGCGCTCGCAAGCCCGCCAAGCGTGAGGATGAGCACACGGTCGCCGGCGAGCATCGCATGATGCGCCGTGCGGACCGCGAGGTGACCGATCCCGAGCGGATCGCCGCGATCATCGCCGCCTGCGACATCGTTGAAGTGGCCTATGCGGATGCCGAGGGCCTGACTATCGTGCCGCTGAATTTCGGCTTTGATTACGAGTACGACGAGGCGACTGGCAAGCTGACGCTCTGGTTCCACTCCGCGCCGCGCGGCCGCAAGCTCGACGCGATTCGCGCCGCCGCCGGTGGCCGACTGCCCGTGGCTTTCACCATGCAGACCGACTGCGAGGTGGTGGCGGGCCGCACCACGTGCAATTGGGGCGAGACGTTCAAGTCGATCGTCGGCAATGGCACGGCGTCACTGGTCGAGGATCTGGATGAATGCCGCCACGGCTTGCAGACGCTGATGGCACAGCAGGCGCATATGCCGAATGTGGAATTCACTGATGCGCAGGTCCGCAGCGTCACGGTGTGGAAGATTGAGTCCGACTACTTCACCACCAAGGTTCGTGCCAAGCCCGCGCCCGCGCACATGCATCAGCACCCTGCCGTGCCGCGCGCAGGTGTGATCGGTGCCCGATAACATCATTGCAGCAAGGATGGGATGTCGGTTGTGGTGCGGCTCAACGGTTCTTAACGTACCGGGTGCCGCGGCCGGCGCCCAGTTTGGTGATGGTGCCGTTGTCAAGCAGTGTCTTCAGTGTACGTTCAACAGTGCTGGCGCTGATATCGGGCAATTGTTGAAGTATGTCCGCTTTTGAGAGCGGCGATAACGTGCGCTCAAATAGATTGCCGATACGCTGCTCCTTGGTGGGTTTTCTATTGCTGCCCCAGTCGGACACTTCCCCAATCCGTTCGTCGAAC
>ERZ773258.875-NODE-875-length-29908-cov-4.146082_pt1 | contig 29908 bp, 34 predicted proteins | sample MGYA00511962_ERZ773258 | MGnify/ENA primary metagenome ERZ773258 (study PRJEB29015, sample SAMEA2737755) | human gut metagenome | biome: human gut; feature: human-associated habitat; material: faeces | place: China | collected 2012 ... | reverse complement strand
TGGTCTGTGCCCGGCTGCGCCATGTGGCCGGCACCCAGTGGGGTGACAAGAAGTACATGAACATGAAGCACCTGGAGGCGGCTCTGAAGGACGCCTCCATTGCTGGCTGACTTCATTCATCCTAAAGGCTGCATACCATTTTGCGAAAATTCCTTGACACTACCCACGAAGCCCTGATAGTACCGGCGGCTGACATGGGTAAACTCGCCCGTGCCCAGGGTGAGCGCATCCCGTTCCACCTGCGTCACAAGGGCCAGATTTGCTAGATAGCTGAAATGGCACAGACAGAAGCGCTGCCCCTGCAAACGGCCTTTCCCATTCAGAACATGGCAGGCGGCAGATCTGCTCTGTTCCGCGGTGGGCGGGTCATTATCGTATACGGCGATGCGGTACATGGTCTCACCTCAAAGGAAATCATGGTATTGATTCCACCATGGAAATTCCTACTTACCACTACCCTGTACTACATATATCTACATTATACATATTACAGCAGATAATAACAAGTGGTAGCAGTTTAATACATAATTAAAGTACTCTGCAGCGGCGCGAGAAGCCATCGCCGCTGTCGCTACTGGACCGAGTTATCATTCTTCAGATGGCGGGGGATGACAAAGTCCGACGGATAACACCGCCGGTGACAGCGTGCTTTGTCATGACGAGCAGTTTTGTCCTTGCCAAATTGTTCCGCCGCATAAAAGAAGGAAGTGGCCGAGACCACTGCCTTCATCCAGTATTCAAGATACCTCGCCGTCAAGCACAACCTGCACCATGCAGACATCAATGATGGTCCATTGGTTTTGGTGTGCATAAACGAGGGGGGGAGTACATACCCAGTTATTTAGTTGGGTGATGCCGGAGCCAAAGGCAATGGACTGCCGTCATAACTCAGATCTTGAATATTGCTTCCTCTATTCCATTTAGCTGTAAAATATCTTTAAAGAGAATAACATACACGAGATAAAAATGTGAAAAAGTTTTATGGCAGAAAATTTTTGGCGGTATTGCTATTTTTGAGAATATGGTGTATAATAACATTGGTAGAATTAACCAAAACTGACGTTTTAGAAAGACCTGCTAATAAAAGTCAAGTAGAAATTTCAGATTTTTAGTGAAGCAAAAAAGGCAACACAAAATCAAGCCGCTGAGCGTTTCAAAATTAAAACGGCGGCCAGCCAGATGGTATAACGCTGGGAAATCAGTTGTGTTCCAGAGAATCCAAGTAGGCTTTCACAGAAGCATAGTAAATGCGCAGGAACTTGTTGGCGGAGGCCATCATGTAGACACGGTAGGGCTTGCCCTCAGAACGTTTCTTGTTCATGAACTGGTAGATCGGCTCATCCATTGGAGCGCATTGCAGGAGAACGCCCATCACCAGAAAAAGCGTTCTGCGCAGCGAGGCAGATCCCCGCTTGGAAATGCTGCGGCTACGAATATCCATTTGGCCGGATTGGTAAGGAGGGGCGTCAATGCCTGCAAAGGCCACCAGCGATTTCTTGGAATGAAAACGGCGCACATCGCCAATTTCAGCCATGAGTTGGGGGCCGAGCGCGGGGCCAACACCAAACATCTCCATCACCACAGGATACTCCGGCAGAGAGGCCGCCAGAGACTGCATCTCCTGCTTAAGAGCAGCTAACGCGGCGGAAGTTGCCCGGAGTTGGGAAATGGCCTGTTCTACCAAAAGTTTTGCGGTATCCGTTTTGGGCATGACACCGAAGTGTCCACAGGCGGAAGCGTAAATGTCCAGCGCCTTATCTTCGCTGAAATTGTAGCCGTGCTTTTTGCACCATTTCTGGTACTTGGCGGTAAAGGCCTTCTCAGACAGGCCGCAGACGCACTCGCAGTGCCAAAAAGCAGCTACAAAGTCCACCCATTTCTCGCTGCCATCGGCGCGGGGCGGACTGGTAAACAGGCGGTTTGCGTCCGGGAAAGCGGTATCCAGGAGGGAAATCAGGTTGTTCTTCAGCATGGTCCGCACTTTGGAATACTGCTGGTACTGCCGGTAGCAAGACTTCAGCATGAGCCGGGTATCCTCCTCCGGGACATATCTCGGCAGCGTGAGCCAGTGGTCAAGGCCGTAGTTGGCCAGCTTCACGGCATCCTTCTTGTCAGTCTTGGCCCGTCTTAAACTGTTGTTCCCATAGTCATGCACCAGCATTGCATTGACTACGGAGACATAAAGCCCCGCGTCGTGGAGCAGCCAGGCCACCGGCGCGTGGTAATTGCCCGTGGACTCCATCACCACACGGGTCTCACCGTCCAGACTTTTGAGCAGCCTTGCCAGCTTACTCAGTTCGCTGTCGGTGTGAAGTACCTCAAAGGGTGAGACTACCACCTCTCCGAAGGGCCGCATGACGGCGATCATGCTTTTTCCTTTGGAAATATCGATGCCAACGCAGTTCATCCACATTCCTCCAATACAACGAATCTGCAACCGGAATCCATCTTTTCTCGCTGCCGATTCAATCTATTGGGTGACACGAACTCTCCGGCATCCGGTGGCTCAACCTGCTCAAATCGAACGCTGCAACAAGAGGATGGCTGACAGTCTTTCTAACGGACATAGAAGCCCAAGGAGTGAATGGTCAGCCAGTTGCTCCTCTCATTGTAGCTTAGGCACGAGATGGAAGGGAAACCGGACTGGCTGCCCGGCTTTCCTGTCCAAATTTATTGTAATAGGAGCGAAAGGTATGCGAAAGAAGTTTCTGTCTCTTGCATTGGTATCGGTCTTCATGCTGTCTCTTAGTGTGAGTGCCCATGCCGAAGCGGCGTCCACCCCTGCGTCCCAAGAAGAAGCTCGCCTTGCCACAGTATTCCAAGGCGTTGCAGATGTATGGGGTAGCAACATCTCTGTAGCGGAAATCAAAACTTTGCAGGACTTTGCAGGCAACGAGTACACCTTGGCTGAGTATTCTCCTTTTGGCTATGCCATTTACCACAATTCCTCCGCTGTAGTTTTGGAGAAGTCTGAGAATAGTCCGTCCCCATATAGTGGGCTGAATGGGGATCTCTACTACGCTGGACCAACGCATTACTATGTCTACGATAAAGAACATGAAATCTACACCCATACCATTACCGGAGAAACCTTGGGTACAGATGATGCATCGGCGAAAGCGGAAGTTTGCTCTGAGGCGCAGGCCGAACTGAATACCATGGCAGATACCCAACTAAAAGCATATGTCGAAACAGGGGCCATGCCAGTCCCAAACAGTATCACCCGCTCATCGGATTCCTATACCTATGTTGGAGATCACAGAGACTTTTTTGAGGATCTAACTACTCATGAAATGATGGGGTATTATGATTCTGGAGAGGGCGGAAACTGCGGATATGTTGCTGCTGGACTGGTTCTCCTCTATTACGATTACTTCCATGATGATGATTTCATCGACAACGATACTTATCTCGCAGATACGGGCGATGCATTCAAGGGTGAGGATTTCGCCAAGTACCTCTACACAGACATTGGCGATGCTTTAGGATACAGCAATAGTTTGAATGCTACTCAGACGGCGAAAGTTATGCAGAAATATCTGAAAGATGACCGAGATATTTCGATGTCGTACTGGGCTTTGAACATGCCATCCAAATCGGATGTTGTTGCTCAGTTGAAACTTGATAGGCCCGTCATTTATTGTGATAGGTGGGACAACCCGAAACCTGCTGGCGGCACCGTAGATCATGTGATTGTTGTTTATGGCTATGATAACAGCAATCACCTCATTGCCCATTTTGGTTGGACTGATTATACTCATGTCGAGTGTACCAGCGGTGCCTTTGCTCTGTTCATTTCTTCGGCCTCCGCCATTTCCTCCTATTCCTAATTCAATCGTTTATTGAAGTGAGGTGACGATATGAGCAAACGACGATTAGTAGTTCTTTCTGTTGTTGTCCTATTGGTGATCGTTATCGTTGCTTGCGTTCACCTTATTCCAAGCAGCCCGGAAGGTTATGTTGATTTAGTGGAGATTGCGGAACTTAGCAAGTATTCAGATGAAGAACTACAAAGTAGAATGGTGGGGCAACATCGAGTTGACATCAATGAAGCTTGGGGTTCCCCGGCGGTAGCTGATAGCGAGCCAAACATTGACGTCTATAAATTTGAGGATGCAAACTATCAGATCACTCTTGAGTATGATTCCAATGGATGCGTGATTGGTTTGGAGCGCAACGAACTAAACAAATAACGATATATGCAAAGGGTGGTGCGGCCTTACTTTAAGGCAGCACCACTCTCTTTATACTTGCGGCAAAACAAGTCTGGTGTGTTTATTTACCGGGAAGAATACTCAGAATTTGTTTCCCACGATGTACTACTCGGTAGTTCTACTGGTCCCATTACTTTAACTTCAAAATTGTTATATAACCCACCCAAAATTTCTGCAAACTGGTCTTCTGAACAATGCTTAAACTCCTCTGGGGGTACTTTGAAAACTGTAAGAAATTTTAATTTGCAAAAGAATGGAGTTAATCTTGTCAGCACTTCCCCGAAAAACTTTTCCAATGATGTTTGCATCTCGGAGAGAAGCACCAGGATGACTCCGCAGATATCGCTGGACACACAGATCAACATTTTTCTCCTCGTTGGCCACTTGGATGTTATTTTCCTTATCACGCTTGTCAGGGATGAATCCGCTGATTTTTTGACTACCTTATCAAAGAACTCAAGCGGCTTTCCAATCGCCTTGCCAACTTGGGTACTGGAGATTGCTTTGCCGACTGCTTGAATCACATTTATGCTGGCTGAGGTACTGGAGCGGATGGTGGAGAAAGTTGCTGAACTGTGGGCCTGTCTGAGGAAGTGCCGTATCTTTTTCTCTTTCGCGTTGAGTCTCTCGCCGCGGAAAACTCTCTCCTCATAAGCTCTGTTGCGTTTGCCTATTTTGCTTTCCCGAACCCTGAACTGAATGGCATCGCCCGTGTCCGCAAATGCCTTAAGTCCATGGGGGGTACTGCACCAACTCCTTTTCTATGTGGTCATGCAGCCGTTAACAGGAGATGACGATTGAGATTATGTAGGAACTTCACCTGCCGCGGGAGAACCAGCTTACAGGACCATTGCCTCATTTTTTTTACGAAAGGCCGGCCACAGAACATCAATAGCGGTCGTAACCAGCAACGAAACAGCCAAGGTCAGACTAGTGATCGTCAGGCGCTGTGAGAAGCCAACGATCATTCCTAACGGTGTGACCGCAGCACACAGTACTCCTAAAAGGGCCAGCCGAAAATAAGTGAAACGGATCGGCCTTCGGATGAACCTCGCCACACCGAAAAAGTTCTGGCTGGCGTTGTCAAAATTGGAATCCTCGGTATGCCGACTTTCCGCATCCCGGAGGCGGCTCAAAAACCCTTCAAAGATAACAAGCAAGATCGTAAAGCCGGACAATAACCGGGCGCTGCTGTCTGGATCAATATACTGAAGGGTATAGCACCGTTCCGGAAGTACCCCGCTGTACTCCAGAAGGAGGCTCATGGCTGCGCAAATTGAAAACGCTGCACGGGTCAAACTCACATGTTTCCGCCTTTTTCGCGTGTATTGGAATAAAACGGCTCCTCCAACGGCGTAAAACAGGAGGAATAGCCAACTGAACCGCACCACTAAGGAAATCGTGAATACGATGGGGTCATATGTACACAATACCAGCCCCAATGTGTTCGTGCGATCCCGCAAATTCAGTTCTGTACATGGCTGTTCCCACGTCCTCTGGTAGGCTTCGGGAATACTTAGGTAGACTCCCGTGAGGCACGCCATAAAAAAGGCTTTGAGGGACAGCGCAAGATCCAGTGGAAGGGAAACCCCGCACATATAGACTGTGATCAGGAAAATGAACCCACAGGCGAGAATCCCGGTGTAGATCCAGGTATGAATGGCAGCGAAGAGGGATCGGCTGGCCGTTCTTGTCAAAAACCAAGTGAGGATATAGAGACCCAGCAGGCCCATGTGTATCACCGACCAGCTGCTGTCCAACCGGATGGCAAGAGGAATCATTGCACCCAACAGGAAATTCGTAATGATTCCGGTGAAAGCCGGAAGCAGCAGCGAAAAACGCATGTTGCCAGGACCAAGCGCCTGATTGCGATGGGAAACGAAATTCTCTTTTCGCCGGCACATCCGAAGGATTCCGGCATCCACGGTCCCCCATACCACGCAGATCACGATGGCCTGCCACCGCCAGATCCCGAAAGCGGCAGATGTGAACAGCCAGATAAACAAGCAGCCGGCAGAAGGGATCATATGTAACCAGGCAGGGAGTGTATGGGCCGTTTCAATGTCTGAGAGAGTCCTGCGAAGGGTTCCATTCGTCAGAGCTGTAGAGAGGAATACTATGGGATAGAGCGACCAGTACAGCGTCACTGCCTCAGTCAGAGTGCCTCCCAGTTGATGGACATGGGAGAACACGATGCCGATGAAACAGAAAATCACACCGTGGAATCCCTGGCCGATTACATATAACAAGAATCTGGTAGACCTCATGTGCTGTCCTCCTTTCCGCAGCGGCCAATAAAAATCCCGGCTTATCCAGCGGCATTAAAAATGGCCGCAGAAAGCCAGGCAGCAACCGCTGCCGTCCTCTCGATGTTCATCACCACCTTTGATAACTTGAGGGAGGCAGCCAAAATGAAGTTTTCCGCCTCCGCTCGCTCACCCACTGCTCATTGATCCGGCACTCCCCTTTCTTTGTTATCGTCTAATTGCCAATTACTCCTATATATTAGGATACAGGAGTACAGTCAAGGAGTCAAGTTGGAAAACGCCTAAAATTGCTTCATTATTTTCATATGAACAGACAAGAGAAAAATCGGAGAAACTGTGGTAACATGGATGTGAAACCCTTTAAATGGGCCTCTAAGGAGGATTGGAACATGCTTCTTGGAATTTCATGTTATGTCTTTTTTCGGAGATCTCCGCGCCCCAATATTCCTGGGAGCGCGAAGGTTCCTGGGCAATCAGCCGTAGGAGCCGCCTCGCGCTGTCGGCCGTTGGGGTGGCAATGTTAACTACCATGGGGAAGCAAAAATCCATACTGACGAAAGGTGTATTATGATGAAAGAAATGGAACCAAAACCGGAAACCTTTGAGGACATGGACGAGAGCGGTCTATGTACAGTCCTCAGCACGATTATCGGACGTGCAACCGAAGCGGCAAAGGCATTGCTAGAAAATGAGACCGTTCAGGATGTTGCCCAGATCGGCGAAGAGGTAGCGGGTGCGATTAAGGCAATCCAGAATATCCGAAAAGTTGCGAGTATCCCGACGAAGCTGTTCATGAGGAAATTTGTTCTCTACTGTAAGGGTGTGATTGAGATTCCACTGGAGAAGCGGCAGAAGTACCTTGCGGAGTTGGGAAAGGAAAAATATAACCGCGATGGTGCTTTCTTGCTCAACGTGATCCAAAAAATCGAGGAAGAGGAGAAGGTTCCGCTTTTGCCGAAGCTCCTGGAAGCAAAATATGATGGCCGGATTGATGATGTAGAATACAGGAGACTCGTAATCCTCACAGGGAAAATCATGTACAGCGATCTCTTATACCTCAAGGACCACATCACCGCAGATCCGGTCGCCCTAAAGAACGATGCGGACTACGGACTGGCCGCAAGCGGACTGCTGGTAACGGCGGGGAATGACTGGGGAGGTGGAGATATGGAGAACACCATTCGGTTTAACTACACAGTTGCGGCAAAAAAACTTGCCCACATTCTGTTTGGAACAGAGTGTGCCTATTTGCCAACGAATGTTGGACTTACAACCGTAGCAACATTACAAGAAGCTACTGAGATGTACAACGAAGTATTTGGGGAACCCAATACGCCTCAACAGGAATAGACGCAGCTGCCCCCTCCCGCCGGTCTTTCACTGGTGAGAGGGGGCAGCTGCCATATTTATGATGTTCAAAAAATCCCAAGTTAAAAGATATGCTTTCTATATCAAGCAAGGGTGTCTGAGGGCTGGGCCGTTCCGGCATGAGCTGTGGTGACAGGCAGGCCGTTAACGGTGACACCTTCTGCAGGAATCAAAAGGTAGGCACGACCCTCTATGATCCTCGTCTCCACAAGATAGCTTCGCTCGGGATCAACAGAGATCTTGGCGTCTGAGGTCTCCACTTCAAACCTGCCGCTGTCAATCAGATTCATGGGGTCAAGGGCGGCGCCTTTCCCAAACTGTTCCTCACAGTTCTCCAGGAAGCACGATACCTGCTCCTCCGGCACACTACAACTTCGGAGGATCGCCCCTACCTCGCCGGCTGTGACGGCCAGGGGCTCCGGGTCATGGCTTTCCTTATGCTGTACGATCTGGTCTCTCAGGCGTTCATGTACCGCCTGCGCGACCTCCATGTTGCAGGCACCCTCCAGCGCGTCAGACAGCGCGGTTTCAAACGCGCCCCGCTGCTCGGCGGCAGACATAGGTGGCTCGGTATGGAACACAGCGTCGATGAACTCCTGGTGGATCTGGTCAGGCTTTTTGGAGTAAAACAGGGCGTTATAGAGATTAGCCGCACGGTCATCGAAGGCGGGGAACAGGAAGCCAAGCTCCGGCGGGGCTACGATCTGACTGGCTGTGCAGCTGTGGAACTCATTTTCTCCTGCAAAGAAGCCAAGCTCCGGCTTTCCGTCCTTGACCGGACAGATACAGCAGACGACATAGGAAAACACGGTGTCGGAGATCTGCCTGCGTCTCGCCGTCTTTGCCCTTATAGGGAACATCATAGGCATCATAGGCCATCAAGAGCAGATAGTTGCCGCCGTCCATGTCGAGCGACCCGATGACACGGTCATAAAATGCCTTTCTGGCTTTTCCATCTTTCAGCTGGCTATCCCGCAGAGCCATGAGAAGCCTGTGCTCCTCGCTGTCCGCCACCTGTTGCGTGGAGAACACGATGTCAATGAGGTTCTTGCCCTGTGTGCCGGACAGCGACTTTTTCAGGAGGCTCAGATACTTTTCTGACTCCTCCTGCGGCATGATCCCCAGCGGTTCATCCAGATAGGAGATGATCTCCCGGTTGCCGTTGACATAGCAGCCGTAAATATGGTTGATTGCGCTTTTATCCGGACGAAACCGCCGCCGCAGCTCCGCGATCTCCTTTTGCGTCATGATCCATTCCTCGCTTGTTGAGATTTTGCCGCGGCAAGGCTGCGGCAAATCACATCATACCACATCCCGCTGAAATTTGAAACCTCTCCTTTTGTGGTTGGATAACGCTTTTCACCGGTTCCAAAATGCCGACAGCGTCTTGTTGATCGCACTTAAACTTTCTTTCGTCATGGAGCTGTTTTGAGAGGAAGGAGGCTCTTCGGCCTGTTCTACCTGTAGCGCATCCTGTACTTCAGTGGTCTCTTCCCCCTGTTCTGACGGTATAAATTCTGGATGGCGGGAGAGAATGGAAATGATGGCCTGTTCCAGCACACGCTCGTCCCATGCAGCCTTATTCTCCACTTGCGGATGACATTTGCAATCCATATAATGAGCCAGAGCTTGGGCGATGAATTGTGCTTTCTGCCTCCCCATGCGGTTAAGGATCTCCACTGCCGCCTGCTGCTGCGGGTCATTCATATTGAAACGAATGGTGAACCGGCCAGGCTGCATTTTATCGGCCACGGGGATCACCTGCCTCCCGAGACAGCTTGATACAGCAGTTCGTACCCTTTGGCGTTGGCCCGGACGTCCTCCACAAACAGTGCGGAGCCAATTTTTCCTGATGCTAGGATTTGGCGCCGTAAAAGGATGGAGCCGCCGCCCACAAACACGACCTTTCCGGTCTTTAGTTCCAGGCCCCGCTCCCGCAGGGTGCTGAACAGATCGTTGATAAAATCCTGGGCCTGCCGTTCCACAATCCTGCCAATATCCGGCACAGGCGGCGACTTCTGCTTGAGCAGGATGGCGTCGATCTCTTCCTCGTCCAAAAGCATGTCGTGTTCCGCGTTGACCTTGGAGATGATCTTGTTATAAAGCGAGATCACGCCGCTTTCCAGTGAATCGCAGACGGCCAGGTTACCCTCTCCGTTTCTGAGCTGGAGATAGTCGGCCGTAAACCCGCCAATATCCAGCACCAATGCCCTGTGCTCATTTTGCAGGGTGGGAAGGATCGTAACGGCCGCCGCATAGGACTGGGGGAAACAGGCCACATCGTTGATCAGGATCGTATAGGGCTTTTGGCGAAAGACAAAGGATACGGGCCCCCTGCCCAGGAAATAGCTGGTGAAAGCCTGATGCTGCGCGCCGAAGTGGGCGGGCGGCAGCCCCACCGCAAGCTGCACTTGGATCGTGCCTGAAGTATATCGCCCAGCAGAGTTAATTTCCCGCGCGATGGCAAACAGGGTGAGGACAAAAAACCGCTCGTCCTCCGTCTTGTCCCGGTGGTACGGAATGCGATGATCGGAGAGCTGATAATACCGCCCTCTGTACTTGAGCACATCATTCCCAAAGGGGGCGACCTCACTCTCCACCAGGCCTGACACGAAGGGATCTCCGCGCGGGAGTTTTACGGATTTGTTGCCATGATCGATTGCAATTAGCATAGTTAGAAAACCTCCTTATACATCTCTAATACGATTTTTATACGTCAAATTGCAACAGAATTGCGGTGAAAACTTCTGAATTATCATGTTCCTTCAAGATACCCAGCATTAAAATATAAATAGGGACCGGCTGAAAACGCCGGTCCCTATTTATATCCTTTGTTTCGCTCAGAAATTAAGCCTGGTCATCCGATGACGCATCCATCAGCTGCTTGAACGTATGGAGCCCGAAATATTCTGTGTCCCCATCGTCCCAGACTTCAACCGTTCTGTCCAGTTCGATTGCACCATCGTGCCTGAGGATGGTGGCGGTCAGCATACCATAGTTAAAATCCATAAAATCGTCCTCAATGGTATGCGCCCGGAAGCGCTCTGCAAGTTTAAGGAATGTTTCTCTGGAATTGTCTCCGCCCTTTGCTTTGTTGAACTCGGACTCCAATTTGCGGAAATCGGCCTCGGCTTGGGTCCGGAGCGTTCCCGGGAGCGGGCAATTTCCGCTCTGCCGCTTGCTCTCCGCTATCCGATTGGGTACCAGAACCATCACATATCTCCCTCCCAAAGTCCATGGCTTTTTAGGACTTCCAGAAGCAGCATTTCAATCTTGTCATAGCGGAACAGGCCGTCGGCACTTCTTTCCAGCAGGTCAACGCACTCTCGTATCACCAATGGGGTGATCTTTTCCGGGGGTATCTCCAGGATCTTAACGAGACGGTACGGGACCTCCTGCCGGATGAATTGGCTCAGAGGGGTGTTCTCCGGGTCGTAGGCGGGTACACCACTATGGAGCAGGTAGGCCACCCCTTTGGAGTAGTGCTTGTCGAACCATCTCCAGATTTCTTCCCTGTGGGTGCCTGCACTGAAGATGTAGAACGGGGCCTCGATGGTCTCCAACTCTGGATCCATCGGCACATCCTCCAGCTCTTTCCAGAGTGACTCCAGATGTCTGTCCCGCTCTTCCGGCGACTCCTCGGACAGCATATTGTCCATCGCCTCCTCGTAGTGGTCGTTCAAATCCTCGCAGTCAAGGCAGATAAGGCTGCCATCCTGTTCCTCATGGAAAAAGCAGTTGAGATCGCCGCAGATGCTCACTCTGGTGTGGGCGGGCAACTGGTTCAGCATGGCCCGTAGTTCGCCTACCGTCTGGAATCCGCGTCTTTTCCGAATATCATACATTACAGTTTCCTCCTATTTCAAAATTTGAACAGGCGGGAGGAATCAAAGAGAACGGTTTTTCCATCTTCCGTTTCCCTCGCCGCTGTTGCGTGAAATGCGCTTCTGGAGATGCCTGTCAGGAATTGCTTGCGTCCCAGAACCGCGATTGCCGTTGCCTGGGGGATCGTTTGCCCGTCCAGGGTGTATTTCGTATTCCTGGACTGCATTGCCGCCTCAATTTGAGGGAAATCTGCTGTTTGATATCCCCAGCGGAGCAACAATGTCTTGTCTACCAATGATAGTTTCAAAACGCCGCCTCCTTACTTATTGTTTAACAGGTCCGAACCTGCCTCCGTCGCAGCAGCGCACTTCTTCGTGGATCATGTGTGAAAAGGCGTCCAAAGGTTTGGGGGAAACACAGTAGCCCTTCTCCTTGGCATCTCCAACGGTGGCGTGCAGGCATTCCCGGCGTGTTTTGACCGTTGCCCCAGAGTCGGTGGTAAAGATCAGATACCGTTTTGTGGCCCGGGTAAGCGTCGCAAACTCACCATATTCTTTATGGTCCTCGCCACAGCGGTACACGGTGACAACCTGCCCCACGTACATCTCCATGGGCTTTCCTTCAAACCAGGTTTTCATGTGCCTTGATCCCCGTTTCCGTCGCTGCCGACATCTTGGGCTGGGGCGGTCATCTTCCAATACGCTTCAAACAGCTTGAGACGGACATAACTCTTCTGGACATACGGGATCACCAGAGCCATCTTTTCCGGATCATCATAGCCGCCAAAATCTCGAACGGCGGCAAAAATATCCGACTCCATGCGCTCTTTGATGGTGACGATGAACTTGTATTCATCCAGAAGCTTGCGGATCGCCTGGAGCTTTGCCTGTGTCTCTTTCCCAATATATCTGCCCCGCTCATAGCAGTCATCAGAGACGTCCGCGATGGAAACTGCCTCGCCATACCGCTGTTCCAGCGCAAGCAATTTCCGGGTACAGTCTGCCGCGTCGCTCCCGCCGGCTATGGCCTCTTCGCCGTCCGCATAGCGGGCTATCATCTTCCATGGGAGTGGGTTGTTCATAATATGAGTCCTCCGTTATTCATTTTGTATGATCTGGGGAGCCAGACCGGCTCTGCCGCCGCTGCCTGGCTCCCCAATATCACAGGTCCGATTCGTTGTTGTCCTCGCTCACCTGAAGGTCTGCAAACAGAGGGCCGGTATTGAACCGATGCCGTCCCTCAAGCTACGAGATTCTGATTCAGCGCAATAATTCACTTTCTTCTCTTGGTTCTGATGATGCAAATGACTTTCTCGCGACGGTAGATCTCAAATACATCCTGGAGTTTGTTGTCGCTCCTGAACTTGCGGAGGGAACCGTAACGGCTCTTGGCCGGCTTCTCCTCCTCGTACTCGATCACCATATTTCGCTGTGTGCCGGCCAGGAATGCCTTCAAAGCCAAAAGCTCTTCGCTCTCTTTGCCGCCTGTTTTTCGCTCCGGCAGATGTTCTACATCATATCTGATATTCATTTAGCTCACCTCCGCATAGGGTACATACTCCAGATTTTTCTCTGTGATAACGTCGCCCCAGGTAAGATCTTCACATCCGGGGATCATATCGTCGAGGCTGACAGTCTGAATTTGCCGGCGTTTCTTTTGGGTATCGTTGTGAAGCGCCGAACTCATGGCGTGCCATGCAATCGTGCTGAATTGATAGTGGTAAAGCTCGGGCCGCCTGAACCAGTTTTCCACGGTAAGCAGGTAACGGAAAATAATAACATCGTAGTATTCGCTCTCCTGCAGCCTGTTCGCATGCAGGAAACGAAACACGAGGTCATGATTCTGCTCGGCCACAGCTCGCTCCTGAGATGTTAGTGGTCGCAGGAACTGCCTTTTCATCGTCGCATCGCTCATAGAAAATACACCTCCTCCATTCCCTTTTTCAAACCAGGAAATCGGCCAACTCACAGCGGAAAATGCAGTAGTCGGAGTGCAGTTTTTCCATATACTGAACAATTTCCTCTTTACTGCTGAAACAGCCAATGTTCAGCGCCTGACGGATGGGATCCCCCTCCGTACTCCGGGTATTGAAGTACCAGTATCCGCTCTTGGTCAGATAGACCTTCCTGTAGCGTTTCTGGCCGGGAATGGTCAGCGTCAGCTGCAGGCCGCCTGCCCCTAACTCCGCGTGGATGAGCATGAACGCCGCTGCGTATGCCTCGCGTTGATCCCGTTCTACAAAGCCCCGCAGATCAGGAAGGCGGGGGCATCGGCCCGATGTATGCGTAAAGTCTCGCCGGCTCCGCTGGTGCATATTGCGGCACCAGCAGTCCGCCGCCTCGCACTGGGCGCAGTCCACTGGGCCTTTGAGGGGTGGAAAATAGTGCTGCTCACTCATTGAAATACCTCCATTTTATTTGCCAGGGAGAAACCAGAAGGTTTCTCCCTGGCGTGTTTCTATATGTTGCTCACGCGCAATCCACCATGCGGAAGAACTCCTCCGGGGACAGCACCGGGATCCCCAGCTGCCGGGCCTTGTCCAACTTGCTGCCGGCGTTTTCGCCGCAGACCAGATAGTCGGTCTTGCTGCTCACCGAGCTGCCGGCATGGGCGCCCAGTGCCTCGATCTTGGCATTGATCTCATCGCGGTTGTAAGGCTCCACCTTTCCGGTGACCACCACGGTCTTGCCTACGAAGGGGTTATCCCCAGCCTCCGGTGTGGGACTATCTGCGGTAGGGGGCGCGATATGTACCAGCTCCCGCAGCTCATACCACACATACCAGTTATCCTCGCTCTGGAACCAGTTGTGGATGTTTTGGTGCAGGGTCTCTCCAAAGTCGGGGAGCTGCGTGAAATCGTAGCCGGAGACCACCGCCTCTTCAAATTCATCCAAACTGCTGTGGAACTGCTGGGCCAGGGTCTTGCTGGCGTTGTTGCCAATCATGGGGATGTCCATGGCAATCAGATACCGTTCAAAGGTGGTATCCCGGCTGCGCTGGATGGCGTCCCAGAGATTCTGCCAGGACTTTTCACCAAATCCCTCCATACGTAGGATTTGGTCCCGGTGCCCGTCCAGCCGGTAGATGTCCATATAGCTGTGGAGGAAACCGCAGCCGATGAACTTCTCCAATTTGCTCTCAGACAGGCCCTCGATGTCCATGGCCTTCTCTCCCGCAAAGTGGACGAACTGCCGGAGCCGGCGAGTCTCACAGCGCGGGTTGTCGCAGTGGAGGGTCTTGGTAATACGCTTTTGGCCGTCCACTACGGATTCCGTCTCATGGATGCGGGTGGGCTCGCCGCAGCAGGGGCAGGTATGTGGGATCAGCTTCTCCATGTCGAAGCCGCCACGGTCCAAATTCTCTTCCACATGGGGAATGATCATATTCCGCTTGGAGACTTTGATGCGGTTGCCCGGCATCAGCTCCAGTTTTTCAATGAAGGAGAGATTGTGCAGACTGGCTCTGGACACCTCGCATCCGTCGATTTCCACGGTGTCAAATATGGCCACCGGAGCGATCTCGCCGGAGCGGGATGTGTTCCACTCAATGTACTGGAGCTGGCTTTCATAGGTGTCATCCTCGAATTTGAAGGCCATCCCGTCCTTATAGTGGTGGTTCGTCTGGCCGCAGGACTTGGAGTAAGCCACATCGTTGAAGGTGAACACGATGCCGTCGATGGGAAGGTCGTGCTCTTCCGCCAGTTTCTGCATCTGCTCAATCCCAACTTTGACCCATTTCAGAGACAGCGGCGCATTCGTCTTGAGATAACTGCACAGATAAAAGCCCAATGGACTGAGCATTGTCAGTCTGTCGGATTTCAGCGGGTACTCTTCAAAGCCTTCCAACACGTTGAAGGCCCGAAACTCCAACCGACGCTTTTGGCACTCAGCGGCGTCCAGCAGACGGATGGAGCCGGAAGCCAGGTTACGGGCATTTTTATAGGGTTTGCCGTTTCTGTCCCGAGCGGTCTCCTTCAGAGCGGCAAAATCGCTGGGCCGGATAAACGCCTCCCCGGAGACCACCAAGCGCTTTTTGTGGGGGATCTTCAAAGGGATGCCCTTGATCGCTTGCGCGTTGTGGGTCACGATATCGCCCTCATAGCCGTCTCCGCGGATAGCTGCCTCCTGCAGTATGCCGTTTTCATAGGTAAGCTTGAGCGTGAGTCCGTCCAATTTGAGCATGATCAGCACCAGTTTGTCGCCGATAAATGAGAGCATTTCCTCCTCGTTCTTGACCTTATCCATGGAGAGCAGAGGAATGGTGTGGGTGGTCTTCGGCAGTTCACTGACAGACGGGTATCCCACCGTCTGGGTCGGGGAATTGCTCATGACGATGCCTGTTTCCTTTTCCAGTGCGGCCAGCGCATCAAAGAGCCGGTCATATTCCTTGTCGCTCACGCTGGGGGCGCTGAGGTTGTAATACTCATGGCGGTACTGGTTAAGCAGGTCGGTCAGGGTTCGAACCTGCTCATAGGCTTTTGTGTTCTGCTCCATTACGCTGCCGCCTCCTGTTCATCTAAGATGCGGAAGGCCATGATCAGATGGTCCTCCGTATGAGTGGTGTCGCTGTCATAGGCACTGCAGACGCCGTCCTGGAAACTCCAGAAGGGCGCCCTATTCCACCAGAGGATCAAACCAAGACCGTGGTTTGCTGTACGGGTCCGATCCGGGTCGCCCGCCACCGCGCTGTAAAAGCCGGTCGTGTTCGCCTGCGTCACCTGACGGATCTCGCCAATACACTCCTTGCGGCAATGGGCAATGATTTGGAACCGCGGATTGCCTTTCATCGCCTTTTTCAGTTGATTGAGATTTTTGATCATACGCTTTCTAACGCTCCTTCCTCATGCGCTTTTTCATAGTGAATAAACTCCTCGCAGCCGTAGAAGATGCTGAACTCCGACTTGAGCAGATAATGTGTTTCCCGCTTCTGGCCCTGCCGGATCATATCTATGGCCTCGTCTCTGGTCTCCGTAGACCCAATCTGGGTGCAGTCCTTAAAAATGTAATATCGGTTCACCATGGCTCCCCCTCCATTTTTATAATCATAGTGTAGAGGATGCCGTCATGCACCAGTTCCCATTTACCCTCAAACTCGTCGAAAACGTCGGTATGGGCGACCTCGTTTCCACGTCGGTCAAACAGGACGCCCTCTGTCCAAGAGGGCTCGTCCTTACTTCCGCAACATTTGACATCCATCTGCATCCCATCTGGGAAGATTACGGATTTGGTAATGGTATTGTCTTCGCCCTGATACTGCTCCACCGACCGTGCATACAAGTAGCCATCAATGGCGATACTCTCTGCTCTGGAGATTTCAACGCCCTCACAGTAGTTTAGGCCGCCGAGCCCCTGGCCGGTGACAAGGCGATTCAGGGCTTGGGCGAGGGAAACGACACCGTGGGCTGCCTCCCGCGCCCTTTCATATAGGCTCTCTGTCTTTCCGTCCCAATCCTCTGGAGCGATGAACAGCCTACCGCCCTCCAGGATGAAGATCCGCTCGTCAGCGTCCAGGTTTGGAAGTTCCGATACGTCTATCTCCGTAACTGGAAGGAGTTCCTTAGCGGAATTGGGCCTATCCAGGTAGGAATGGAAGCATTGCTGCGCCTCAGCGCAGGCTTTCTGGAAGTCGGAGAAGGTTTTGACCTCAAAGAGGCGGAATAGGTCCTCCGCGGCCAAGTCGCAGGTGTCGAGAGCACCGTCCCGCTGGGCATATTCCGACTTGTCGCCATTGAACTCGGGAGAAACATAGAGTTTTCGCTCCTTATTGTCCACAAAGATGAACAGTCTGCGTGTCATGTAGTAGTTCCTCCTCCATTGAGTTTCTGTTTTTCCAACATTCGGTCGTACTCCCGCTCCAGCTCCTCCAGCGGGGTGTATCTGTGAATGTTGTCATTGACATAGGCGTAGCCGTGGAACATGAGCAGGCCGCAGAGCCGGCCCATCAGCTCACACGCCTCCTGGTCCTGGCGTAGCGTCTTGATCGTACCGATAGGCAATCTGGTGCGGTCCGTCGCGTCGAAGCTCCCCACCAGGAGAAGGTCAAGATAGAGCCCTTCGCAGCCAAATTGCAAGCATGGGGTGATATTGAAGCGGTAGTCGGTGAGATACTGGTCCCGATCCGGCGACTCTGGTTCCTCCTTAGTGGGCAGACAGTAATCCAGGATCGGGTCTATAGCAGTCAGGCCGCCCGCTGCACGTGCCCTGTCCAGGATGGCATTGAACAGTTCGCTTTTCCGGTCACGCTTGGGGTGGGTATAGGGAAGCTCCGGCTGTTCCCGCTCCAGCCACTGTCGCACTTGGAGACGGTCGCTGTCCCGGAACAGACTGATGAACAGGCTGGCACGCTGCTCAGGCGTCAGATCGTCCTGCTGCTGATACCAGCGGGCCCGGTCTAAAACCGTTCGGTTATAGGTACTGGCGTCAAGGTTCGCTCCGCCAAAGGGCCTGGCCCTTATGAGCATGGAATAGATCTCACTAAGCAGATCCTTCCAGGTGCCAGCTGGCGACAAAATCAGGCGATATTTCATGGTCCTGCGGCAATGCTGACAGTGTCCCGTCAGATAGAAGCTCCACTCCTTGCTTGGATGGTCGAGGGAGGGATACTCCAGTTCCCAACGCTCAGGTACAAAATAGCCGTGAAAGTCGCCGCCATACTGGACCGTTCCATACGGCCACTGCTGGCATTCGCAAATTTTTTCCTCATGCGGCATAGGTCAGGCCCTCCTTATTCTTGTATTTGCCAAAGTTCAGTTCATGGATGATACGGGCGATCTCCGCGTCGTTATCCCATTTGGTGAACATCACCGCGCGGTCGGGGCCAGCACCCACATGGACAGCCACCTCGCCGCCGTAGATCTGCATAAGCACATCCGGACGTTTCGCACAGACGATTGCCAAATTCCCAAGCTGTTTCATTTTCTTTGACCTCCTGTGATTTAATAGACGGCTCTCCATCCAGGCTGCTGTTTCAGCTTTTCCAGATCTGCGGCTTTCATATCCGCTTCCGCCACTTCACTGTCCTCTGCAAAATCGGAAACATCCAGGTCGAAGACCTCCGGGAATATATCCGTATTTGCGTAGATCGCCTGGACAAGTCCCTGCCTTACCTCCACGGCAACTTCCACTTGGAGCTCGTGCTCCTCAATGCGCCAACGCTCCATGTCTGTATCGTTGCGCACCAGGGCCTCGCCGTCATGGCAGTACGCTTTGTACTCCTCCGTCTGGCTCGTCTCGTCGAATCCCCATCTTTTGACGGTATCCTCATAGTCCTGCCGCATCGTATCCTGCGCGGCGGCCCGGTCAATAAACGGCTTTGCGCTGGATCCCCAGGTAGAATCGGTGTCCTGTTCATGGATCAAAATATAAAGTTTCATTCGTAATCTCCCATCATGTTTTCCTGTACTGTATTTCGGTTTCACAAGTAAATTTGTAGTATGCCGGCAGGTGTGCCCATAGAGGGCATGTACCTGCCGGTCATTGTCACGCTGCCATTTCTTCCACGGGATTTCGTATGTTCTGAGCGATAAGGGCCTGCCTCGCCGTGTTCTTCAGAACCTTCGCATCCCACTTGGTCAGGAACTTTTTGGCATCTGCCGGAAGATCCCAGTTATCGTATCCGCGTGCCTGCACAATCAGATTGTCGATCACCTCTATTGTCCCTACAGGCTTGTCCAATTCCTTTGTGCGGCGCAGAAACAGAATGATGCACTCTTTCATAGCGACTCGCTTGACATATCCGCCAACGCAGTGATGAAGCCGGTGGCCCTCTTCCGTGATCTCCTTTGATGTTTTAGGCGCCTTGATAGTCCACCCATCCCTCTCAAATCGGTACAGCTTTTCCAGTAGGGGATAAGCCTGCTGGATTTGCCGCTCATAGATTGCGGCCTTTTCCGGATCTGAAAGACTTTCGATGTTATCATGTGCTTTTTTTAGATCCCTGGGGAAAAGCACAAAGGTGTTCTTCAAATCGTACTCCAGTCCCTCGCACATGCACAGGTAATCACGGTATTGAACCAAAGTGTTGGCATAATCCGTATAACCATTTCCATAGAAACTGTGTGCGGGCCGCTTATTTTTCTCATACTGTTCTGCAATATACCGCATCAATTTATGAGGTGTGGTGTATGAAATCGGGACCAATAAATCGCGAAGCCTGGAGATTTTGTGTTGACCACACCAATCCAGGAGCTTTTCGTCAGGCTGCAAGCCTAAGCGGAGCATACCCTGTATGAGGCCAAGCTGCATATATGAGACATTGAGTTTTTGCAACAGTGGCAAATATTCCAGACCGACTTTCAAAATGGACTGAAACTTTTTGCCGTTGTAGTCAATATGTTCGTCTCCGAGTGTAAAGGAATACGAGTCATTACGGTAGACCACATGGGCCGCCAAATTGTAAAGCTTTAGTTTGATCAAATACTCCACAAAAGGATGTCTCAGATATGCCGCTAAAAAGGGAATGACCTCCAGCTCGGTTCGGTCCGACAAGTAAAAGGGCGCGATCTGGCAGTATTCCCACGGCGAACCTGCAAGCACTCTCGGCAAATTCCGGGTATAGAGATGCGCGCAGAGATCCGCGTCAAAATTTTCCTGCCAATAGCTGAATCTCGGTCGAGTACCGCGCTTCCACGGGGTCAGCAGGGTTCCATCGTATGAGTTATAAAATTTCTCTTCCAGAAAGGACTTCGCATCATCCCAGCTTATAAACATTCTGGCGCTTTCATGGATGGAGTAGTCTGCCTCGCCATCATAGAAATACTGGTGTGCTTTGAATACCCTGATGACGATCTCCTGTTGAGAAATTCGCTGAATCATTTGCGCGCTGGTCCGATCCCAGATGCGCTTTTGCCTGCCCATCGATTTGAAATGGATGCTTGCTCCGCAAGCGGGACACACGCCAGACAGATTATGCTTGGGGGCCACTACTTCGACAGTACGCCCGCAGGCGGAGCACCATCCGGGAATTGGTTTCTGAGTCCGCTGATACCGGTAGAAAATGTAGTGGGGGAGAAGCTCCGTTTGAATCCACGATTCTATGCGCCTGCCCATAGGGCGCAAAGGTTTCATCCGGTCCACGATTTTCTGTTCGCGTACCCGCCTCCTTGCCGCACTTCGCGCGTCACGCAGCTTGCTTTGCTTCCAGTTCAACACACCGAACCCACTCATATTTTTGAAGCTAGCCGGTGCTTTACAGAAACGAATGGCCCGTGCTTCATCCGGACGACTGTAGAACGCACATTTAGAGATAAAATTATAGGTGCTCTCCAAGTTGTCTAAAACGGCAGTACGCCATCTGGTTTTGACGCCGGCCCTGTGATCGAATGTAATAAAGTCATCCGTTGCCTGAAACATAGTAAAATCAGGGGAAGGCATACCTTTTGCTGCTTCAGTACGCGGATAGAAGTCCAGGATCAGCAGTTTCCTGTGTCCAACAATGCGGATTGCGGTACAGACGATGTATTCGAGCTGTTCCGCGTAAAAAAGCCCGCTGTTCAAATCGAGCGACCTCTGAGGATTCAATAATGTTCTGCAAGCCTTTTTGTCGATCCCTTTCATCCGGCCATTCCTCCCAACATACCAATATCACCCAGCGTCATCTGACCGAGATCATCGGATTCCTTGGGAGCAGTCTTGGTTTCAGTTTTTTTAGACCTATCCGTTTTTGCTTTATTCTTGGATGCAGGTTTCGAGGAACTTCCCGTATAGGGCTTTGAGACGAATTTTTCATCATTCTCCTCATCCTCCTTGGCATTGGGATCGTTGAAGTACTCCTCAGCCCACTGGTAGCACAGGTCATCAGGAACGTCGCAGCCATAGATGCCGTTTTCCGGCTTAAAGCAGTTGTCCTTCATTTCCTGATCCGCAAACTCCTTGGCTTTGCGGTAGATATACCAGATACAATGGATCATGGTTTTCCGGGGATGCATGGCCTTTCGTGCAAAAGCTGGGTCCTCCAGACATAGGGTTTGAATATGTTCGGAAATGCACTCCTTCATATTTCGTCTGGTCAAGCGTTCCGTGTCGGCTCCGATCCGCCGTGTGGAGGCCATCATCACCTCGTCATCGCTCATAGCGGCCAGTTTATCCAGCTGTTCCTGCTCAGCGGCCTTTTTAGCCTGCTGCCGGGCCTCCCATTCCGCCTTGCGCTTGGCCTCGGATTCCTCATGAGCTCGGCGCCGTGCATCCTCGTCCGCTTTGCGCTTGGCTACATCCTCGTCTGCCGCTTTTTTCTTCGCATCGTCCGCCTGCGGCGGCTGAGACTGCGTGGTGGTGACAGAGCTGGAAGCCTGTTGGTTCTGGGAGTTTGCCTGGAATGGTGTGGACACCTCGCTATCGCTGAGGAAGGGGTTGTCGGAGCCAAACTGCATATCAAGGTCCATTTCTGAATAAGCGCCCATTTCGATACCTCCAATAGAAATGATGGCAAAAGGGATGCAGGCCGGCACAATAGCCGGTTCCGCATCCCTTTGCGTGTATATTTGCTCACACCGCGTAGACCAGCGTGCTGAAAGGGTCAAAACGATAGCACACCAGCCCTGGGTATTGAGCAGTCCTTTGATAGATCTGATCCTGAATAGAGAGGGCCTTCTCCTCGTCGTAAGGCAGGGTCCAGCCCTCCCAAACTATTGCGGTAAAGTGGCTGTATTCCGGGTCGTACTCCACCTCGGCGCCCAAATTCCGGCAGACAGCCAGCATTTCTTCCAGCTGTTCAGTTTTGGTCATCACTCGCCGTCCGCATTTCTCGATTTTGGGCCCCGCTTTGACAGCATGGGGGAAAACTGAACAGGGACGAAGCCATTGGTATCACAATAGAAGTACCGCCGGCCTTCTTCACCATACAGTTCCACCACATCGGAGGGCGACAGGCTGCGACCAGCGTAATCAGTCGGGAAACTGTCGTTGCAAAGGCGGAAAATGCGCTCCAGCACCGTCTTTTCCTCTTGCCCCAGGGGGCAGCAGATCTCGCCGTCATAGACCAGCTGATAATCAGCAGCCGGGGGCTGCTGATAGCCCGCCTTGTGTAGTTGGTCGATGCCCCGAAAGGCGAATGGAATCGTCTTCGCTCCAGATAGGATCAGTTGATAGACCCGGTACCGCTGGTGGTGGCGCTGGGCCTCCATCAAATCCTCGAACTTGCAGGTGAGATCAATCTGCAGCAAGGCGTTATACTCGTCATGGGTAAAGCCCAAATACTCGTGCAGGTCAACGCCATCGTCCTGCCTCTCATGCCACTGAGCAACGTAGTCGTCCAAATCGTCCAGAGTACATTCCCCGGACAGGTACCGTTCTTTGAAATTCACATTTCTACACTCCTTTATTCTTTTTTCTTTCTGCCGCAGGCCCAACAGCCAGTCGTCAATCCCTTTGTAGTTCGGATTCCAAGTCAGCCGACGACAGGCCATGCCGTGTTTTCGTGCCAGCAGATATACCTTGGAGGCTCCTGTGCTGACGCCCTGATTGCTGTACTTATCCATGTCCTGGGCCTCGACGATCTCCTCTGTGCCATTGCGGCTCAGGAAAGCAAAGAGATCGTTCAGCTGTGTGGTGCAGCCCGCGCCGCCGGTGGCCGCGAAAGTGCGGCCAGTCAGAGCGTGGGCGATATCCGCCTTCAGCGCCCCTTCCGTCACATAGACTACTCTGGCGTTGGGATTACCGACGAAATGGAAGGGGCTCCCGGAGGAGACTCCCATTCGTTTATCCGCCGATGCCAACCAGAGATACTTCATGCCTACCTTGTCCGGCGGATCATCTTTGCCCTTGATGGGCACGTCCAAGCGGGTCTGCAGACCCTGGATCAGTCCATCTATCCCGACATAGGGGACGATGATGCCAGCGGTGCGCTGGAAGTATCGGACGGTCCATTTCCCCGCGTTGTCCACGAAGAAACCAGGGACCCCCTGCACAGTACAGCCCTCCTTGATCAGCTTGGCTGTGATGGCCCGGCAGAGATACGGAGGCGGCGTACTCTTGAAGCCGAACTGCTGGATCTGTTCGTCGGTCAGTCCCCGTTTCGTTTGCAGGTGATGGCGATGCGCCGGCGTCAGAGTCAACTTGGATAAAAAGGCGGAATAGGTCTGGTGTATGACCTGTGCGGAGGCCCGATCAGCTTGGGGTGCCGTTTCCTTTTTTACAGCCTCCTGCCTTTGCACCTCATACGCTGGAGCAAAGCCGCCAGTCAGAAGCTCTTCGCAGATCTCCCGATAAGCCTCGGAGTTGCTGATCCGCCGCGCCTTCGCATATAGAGCCAGCATCCCGCCATGTCCGCCGCAGCAGTTGCTGTACCACACATCCTTTGTGAGATTGAGGCACATCTTTCCGCGCTGGTCACCGCAAAAAGGGCAGTCTGTATAGGTATAGCCCGGACTCCTCCGCCTGATATGCAGGCGGAGGAGTTCTGCCACATCCATGATAGCAAAAGGGAACCCTGATGCTTGGAACGTGATTGCCATCAACTCCTTCTAAGGACCCCGCGCCGCGGGGACTATGTGTTAGCCTGCTCTTGCCTGTGCCAGTTCGTCCAGCAGCAGGAAGGACCCCGCCTTAATGGCGTTGCTGGCGTCTGTGGAAACCAGGGCATAGAACTTCAAACTGGATGGGCGGCGATCCTGCACCTGGCCAAGTGTCCAGCCCTTATTAGGGCCGAAGCTCACTGTCAGCGACTTCGCCTGCTCAATGGTCATTCTCGCCCGGATCTCGTCCACGGTCATGTCCTCTGTGTAGGAGACAGCGGCGTCAGCGTCCGGCTCCGCATCGTCCTGCGGTGCGCTCTGTTCCTCAGCCTCTGCTGCCGGGGCGGACTCTTCAGCCTGGGGGAACGCCACCACAGTGGGCCGCTCTGTAACCTTTGACTTTCCACTTTGCTCGGAAGTCTGGCCGCCGGCTGCGGCAGGGATACCACCCAGCATCTGGAGGACGCTGGCGGTCTCCGTGGAGACGCTGGATGCGCTATCGTTTGGCTGTGGTCCCTCGGAGGGCTCGCTGGCGGCTTCCTCCATTGGCTCGGGGCTGTTGACTGAGGTTTCGGTATCGGATGCGGTATCCGCCTGGGGCGCCTCAGCCGTCTGAGTAGGGACATCCTTTACAACAGGGTCAGCCTTTTCATCCGGCTTGGCGGAAGGGGCAGCCGATGTCTTTTGGACAGGCATAGGTTTCTCCTGCTCCTGCTGGGGAGCGGGTTCCTGGCGAGAATCGTGGGATGTTGTCTGTCCAGCCGCTGTCTGCGTGGGTGCGGGGTGGGCAGAACCCTCAGCCTGTTTGGAAATGGTAGGCTCTATGGATTCCACTCGCTCCTGGTCTCGGAGTAGTGCCTCCACCTGGGACAACAGCACCTCGGAGCCATAGCCGCTATCGTCGTGCTCCACCAGATCGGAAAGCTGGATACCAAAGCCGGCATTGTCCAATGCCTCATTCAACGCCTCGTTCTGGGCGTTGCGGATGTACTGAGGACCGGATTCGCGCCTGGTGTGGCAGCTTGTAAACTGAGCAAGCACTGTGTCATCGTCCCGGTCAGCATAAAGCTGGGCCTCGAAGATCGCCATCTGGTCGGTGACACGCAGAATGTTCGTGAGCATCCGCCCTCTGGGATGTACCAGCAGGAACCACATTTTCTTATAACTCAGGTCCAATCGCAGGACCTTCTCTCCGGTCTTGGCGGATGTGGTCATCTGCAGCAGTTTGAGCGGGTCGAACATGGGGACGCTGTGCAGCGCGCTGGCTGCGGGAACCGTTTTGATCACGCTGTTGGATCTCTCATTCATTTCAAATACTCCCTTCATAAAATAGTTGATATAGAGAAACACGATGACGTACCTTACCCAATATCCGTCGATCACTCCTCCTCTCCGACCTTGGTAATCCTGCGGAGGGCAGAGATGGCCAGCATGATATGGCCGCTTTCGAGGTTGGTCACATCAAACTTGTCCAGGCCCTCCTTACCATCGATCCATGCCAATAACTCCTGTGGAGTGGCGCAGAAATCGGCCAGGTTGCCCAGCGTTCCAAAGGCCCGCATACGCTCAACACCCTTCTCGTTGAGATAGTAGCTTATCTCAGAGAGTCTCCGGTGTTCGGCGTTGATTGCCTGGAGCCATTCTTCATAGTTCTTCACTCTCAAGGTTCACTCCTCCTCATCTTGCCAATCGCAAAGGCTGTCCGGGTTTTCTTGCTGATACGCTTAAATCAGCTGGCCCGCTTCACTTCCGTGTCGCTGGCCTTCATGGCCTGCGACTGGTGATACAGCCGCATCCGTTCGGCCAGGAGGGTCTTCCTTTTTCCCTTCCGGCTGGTGTGGATCGCTGTATAAAGCGCCTTGATCTGTCCCACCAGCAGGACCCGCCGCTTGGCACGGGTGACTGCCGTGTAGAGCAGGTTCCGTGTCAGCAAGATCCTGTGGGCCATCAAAAGCGGGATGATCACGGTATCGTACTCGGACCCCTGCGCCTTATGGATGGTCGAGGCATAGGATAGCGTCAGTTCGCTCAGACCTTCCAGCGGATAGTCGGCATAGCGGTCATCAAAGCTGATGACTATCTTGCCCGTCTGGATGTCATGCACCCGGCCGATCTCCCCGTTGAACACCCCCGGTGTCAGCTCCTTGCCCGTTTCATCCCGGAGCTGGATCAAACTGTTGTTCTTGGTCTGCATCACCCGGTCATCCAGGCGGAACATACTCCCGCCGAACATGACCTCCGGTTTGCCCTGCAAAGGCGGATTGACCTCCTCACGGATGGTTTCGTTGAGAGCGTCCGAGGACGCCTCGCCTCTGGAGCGGTAAGGGGTGAGGATCTGGACCTGGTCGATGCCGCTCTGGGCGATTTCGCGTTTGTAAAGGCTGCGTACCATATCGGCGGTCTCCTCCTGGGAATCCGCCTGAATAAAGGCGAAGTCCCTGCAGAAGTACAGCTCCGTGCTTCCTTCATTGATGTACTTGGCATTATGGGGGATGGGACTGTCCTTTGCCTGACGAAAGATCTCGTCCAGCACTGTGACAGGGACAATGCCACTGTCGATCAGTTCATGGAACACATCGCCCGCCCCAACGCTCTCCAGCTGATCCGCGTCGCCCACAAGGAGCAGTTTCGTACCGGGACGGAGATGCCGAAACAGCTGCCATGCAAGCCCCATATCCATCATGGAGGTCTCATCGACGATAACCAGATCGGCGTTCAGGTCCCGTTTTTTCTTCTGCCAGCCCTCACCTCCATGGAGGCCCAGCAGGCTGTGCAGGGTCTGTGCGTCCATGATGCCGGTGGTCTCCGCCATGCGCCGGCTGGCTTTGCCTGTGGGGGCGGCCAGCTTGATGATCTTTCTGGGGTAGAGCGTCCGGTATGCTTCGATCACCGCCTTGAGAACGGTGCTCTTGCCGGTGCCCGGGCCGCCGGTGATGATGGACAGGTTGTGGCGGAAGACCATCTCCACACCATCGCTCTGTTTCTTGGATAGGTTGAACCCAAGCCGGTCTTTGATGTGCTCCATGACCGGGGCAATGCGTACCGGCTCTGGGACCTCCAGCGCCATCTGCACCGCCTTGCAGGCAGTCTCACTCTCCTGGGTGTAGACGTGGGGCAGGTAGATATTGCCCTTATTGGATACCACCACGTTGTTCCGGATCATGCCCTCCAGAGTATCTTCGACCTGCTGGCGGCTCAGATGCTGTTCCAACTGGGGGATCTTCTCATTGAGCAGAAGCAGGGAACTCTTGATCAGCTCTTCAGCGCCAAGATAGAGATGTCCTTTTTCATTGCGTCCCTGCTCCAGAGCATAGAACAGCGCCCCTTGCACCCGCATCGGGTCACGAGGATCGCCGCCGGACTTTTGTACGATGGCATCAACACGTTTGAATCCGAACCCGGATACCTGGCACAGGCGGTATGGACTTTGCCGCAGCAGCTTCACGCCGTCCGGCCCAAAATGCTCGTAGATCTTCAATGCGGTGACTGGAGTTACCTTGAAAGGTGCCAACAGCGTCATCAGATCCCGCATGGCCTTGCTCTCCGCATACCCGGTCTTGATATCCTCCAGCCTTTCCTCCGTGATGCCTTTGATCTCCAGAAGCCGTTCTGGCTCCCGCTCCAGGACATTCAGTGCGTGGATGCCGAACCGCTGCACGATGGCGTCCGCGGTCTTCTCTCCGATCCCTTTCAGGAGTCCGGAGGCCAGATAGCCCCGGATGCCTTCAAGGGTGGGCGGCACGATCTCGCGCCAGTGTTCCACTTGAAGCTGGCATCCGTACTTTCCGTTCTGCCACACGCCGTCCAATTCTATCTGGATGGCGTTGGTGCGCGGCAGGTCATATCCCACTGCTGTAAAACGAATGAGATGATCGCTGTACCGGTAGGGGCTCTTTGCGTCCGCTGGTATCATGTCGTCCGCCGTTTTAAGGCGCAGGACGCAGTATTTGTTCGCTTCATTGAAAAACAGCACCTTATCAAAGGCGGCTACAATACCCATTTCTTTCTTCACCTCCGGTTTTTATCATGCGGCCGGTGTTGCGGCCTTTTTGATCACAAGTTTGCGGCTCTTGGAGAAGGTGACATATTCGGCGTATAGGTCTGGATGGAGCACCTTCATACGGTCGATCCGGTCCCTGGAGACAATCGGCCGGCTGGATGAATTTAGAGAAATGGTGTAGCTGCCGCCGGCGTCTTCGTAGGTCGCCGTGCAGCTTTTCCCCATGTCCACGGCAATCATCGCCTTCATGCGCTGCATTTCTGCCTCCAGCCTCCGCACCTCGGCGCTGAGATGGCTTTTCTCCGCCTGCAACTCCATGTAGCGTGCCACCTTCGCAAACTGAGGCGGGGTGATCGGCACAGGCGGGGCATCTTTTTCAGAGGGCCCCAGGGTCCGGCGCAGGCTCTCCAGGATCAGATCACCGTCCTCAGTGTAGGGCGGGGGATTTTTTGCCAGCACATTGTCGTGCCAGAAATAGTCCTCCAGCGCGATCAGCTCCTGCTCATAGGCCATATCCCGGTCGATGCAGCGGATGATGACTTCATCCTCGCTGTTGCCATAGAGACAGCAGAAATACACACGGTTCAGATTGACTACCGCCATGTAGTGGCGGCCCTGGGCCTCATAATAGACCGGCACAATCTCCTCGCCGTTGTACTCCCATTTGTCCCTGGCGTTATAGTTCGTGGTTTTGATTTCTAGGATCGCAAGCGTGCCGTCCGGCTGTTCCACCAGATAGTCCAGATCCGCCAGCATCCAGGGATAGCGCGGGTGCTGGTACATGACTTTACGCTGAAAGATCCGAAGGCCGGTTTTCTTGGCGAAGATACGGGCGACAAGATCCTCCAGCAGATTTCCCATCTCCATTGCCACCCAGTTGCCTCCATCGTCCGCTGTCACAATATTCAGCTTATCGAAATAGAGGTCTCTGGCCGTGCGGAAAGGAGAAATGCCCAGTACCGCGGATGCGTCACTGCCTCCGATACCTTTGCGCCGGTACTCCAGCCATTCATCCCGCGAGAGATCTGCTGTTTCCACCAGAACCGAAGGCTGATAGTCCGCTGCCTGTATCACAGCTGTTTTCCCCCCTCCAGGAACCCCAGGCTCTTGCCTGTTCTTTCAGTCGCTGTTTCTGCTTGCCTCTGCTGACTGGTTTGGCGGAGCATTTCGGCCTGCCGCCGGTCCGCCATTTTCGTTTGTGTCTCACTGTGTTTCGCTCCTTTCACAATTGATATATCCTCAAAAGCCTTCCGGCATTTGGGCAAAATAAAAAAGCGAGAACAACTGGGGGCAGGCAGCTGCCGTGCCCTGTTCGCCATGGGGCGAACATCAGTCATTCTCGCTTGCGCGATGGGATCTCTCCCTATGAAATTGAAAAAATCAGCAGTAATCCGCCAAAAGGCGCAATTAACCCGCTGATCGACCGTACAAACCTAACAACGTGTGCAATGCGATACCCATCGCTCATAGACCGAACAAATCGATCTACCCTCAAGAGAGGCGCGCACAAAGAATCAATTACAGAGGTATGCTATCACAATATATTGCGTATGTCAAGTTTCTAATTCAACATATTGTATTCTCTGGAGAGCAAGCCGCTATCAAATGACCCTATCCAACAGGTTTGGCCGCCATCATGTAAGTTTGTTTGTTATACGACTTTATTCTCTATATTATGTCTATTCTAAATAGTATGATTTAATTAAGATTTTGTAGAAGAATGGAGGAAGTCATTTGTTTATAAAATGACTTCGCGCTTAGCGCGATTCGTCTCCTGGTACGTAGC
>ERZ773258.872-NODE-872-length-29970-cov-13.736320_pt1 | contig 29970 bp, 30 predicted proteins | sample MGYA00511962_ERZ773258 | MGnify/ENA primary metagenome ERZ773258 (study PRJEB29015, sample SAMEA2737755) | human gut metagenome | biome: human gut; feature: human-associated habitat; material: faeces | place: China | collected 2012 ... | reverse complement strand
CGGTGCAGGCCCAATCCTTGTGCTGGGCGTTCTGGGCCAGCAGGCGCTTCTCCAGTGCGTCAATGCCCTCCTTGTCGCCGGCGGCGTACAGCTTGGTGCGCTCTTCCATAGCGGCGTAGGAAGCCCAGCTCTTGGGATACACGATATCGGCATCCTTGAAGGCCTCGGCCATGCTGTTGGTCTTGTGGAACTTGGAGCCGTACTTCTCGCAGTTCTTGCGGGCGACCTCTTCCACCTCGGGCATCACGTCATAGCCCTCGGGATGGGCCAGGGTCACGTCCATGCCGAAGCGGGTGAACAGGCCGATCACGCCCTGGGGCACGGACAGGGGCTTACCGTAGGAGGGAGAATAGGCCCAGGTCATAGCGACCTTCTTGCCCTTCAGGTTCTCCACGCCGCCGAAGTAGTGGATGACGTGAAGCATATCGGCCATGCACTGGGTGGGGTGGTCCACGTCGCACTGCAGGTTCACCAGGGTGGGCTGCTGCTCCAGGATACCGTCGCGGTAGCCTTCCTTCACGGCGTCCATAAAGGTCTTCTGATACTTGTGGCCCTCGCCGATGAACATATCATCGCGGATGCCGATGACGTCGGCCATGAAGGACACCATGTTCGCGGTCTCGCGGACGGTCTCGCCGTGGGCGATCTGAGACTTCTTCTCGTCCAGGTCCTGGACCTCCAGGCCCAGCAGGTTGCAGGCGGAGGCGAAGGAGAAGCGGGTACGGGTGGAGTTGTCGCGGAAGATGGAGATGCCCAGGCCGGAATCGAACACACGGGTGCTCTTGTTGCGCTCGCGCAGGTCGCGCAGGGCGTCGGCCACGGTGAAGATGGCGTCGATCTCATCGTCGGTCTTGTCCCAAGTCCAATAGAAATCGGTCTTGTACATATTGTTGATGTTCAGGGTAGACAGATGGCGTGCCAGTTCAACAGTCTTGCTCATTTTGATCGTTCTCCTTGTATGTTTAATATAGCGTATATGGCGTATGATCGATTACTTGATGTCGTTGCCGGTCAGCTCCTGGCGGAAGCTGGTGGCAGAGCCGTCCTTGTTCTCGGGCTTGTACAGGCCGGGAACGGCGGCATACAGGGCGGCGCAGGTCACCAGGTCCTGCTTGAAGGTCACCTCGTTGGGGGCGTGTGCCTGGGACTCGGCGCCGGGGCCGAAGCCTACGCAGGGGATGCCGTAGCGGCCCTGGATGGACACGCCGTTGGTGGAGAACGTCCACTTGTCGGTCAGGGGACGGCCCTCGCGCTTGGAGGCGGCCAGCTCGGTGGGCATCAGACGCTTGTCACCCCACAGGCTGTGATGGGCATCCACCAGGGCCTGGACGTGAGGAGCAGTCTCCTTGTTGATCCAGGTGGGGAAGAAGCACTCAGTCTCATATACATGGCCGGTCCATGCGGGACGGTCATACATATACATGGATACCTTCACGTCCTTGGCATACTTCTTGCAGGCGGGCAGGTCCTCGATCTCCTTCAGGCAGGACTGATAGGTCTCGCCGGCGGTCATGCGGCGGTCGATGGAGATGGCGCAGCTGTCGGCCACAGCGCAGCGGGAGGGGGAGGTGTAGAAGATCTGGCTGGTGGTGCAGGTGCCGCGGCCCAGGAAGCGGGCGTCCTCGTAGTGCTCGGGGTTGAACTTGGGATCCAGCATCTTCACCAGGCCGTTGATCTCGGTGGAGCCGTCGGCGGGGTTCTCGTTCAGGTCACGGACGTTCAGGATGACCTCAGCCATCTTGTGGATGGCGTTGTCGCCGCGCTCGGGGGCGGAGCCGTGGCAGGACACACCGTGCATATCCACGCGGATCTCCATACGGCCGCGGTGACCGCGGTAGATGCCGCCGTCGGTAGGCTCGGTGGAGATAACGAATTCGATCTTGCTGCGGGCGTCCTCAGGACCGTTGAAGTACTCATTGACGATGGACTGCCAGCACATACCGTCGCAGTCCTCCTCCTGCACGGAGCCCACGACCATCATCTTGTAGCCCTTGGGCAGCAGGCCCAGATCCTTCATGATCTTCACGCCGTAGGCGGCGGCGGCCATGCCACCCTCCTGGTCGGAACCGCCGCGGCCGTAGATGATGTCATCGGTCTCATAGCCCTTGTAGGGGTCGGCTTCCCAGTTTTCGATATTGCCGATGCCAACAGTATCGATGTGGCTGTCGATGGCGATGATCTTGTCGCCCTCGCCCATCCAGCCGATGACGTTGCCCAGCTTGTCGAACTCCACCTTGTCATAGCCCAGGGCCTTCAGCTCCTCGGCGATGCGCTTGACGACGCCCTCTTCCTCACAAGACTCGGAAGGAATGGCGATCATGTCCCGCAGGAACTTGACCATAGCGGGTTTGTACGCCTCGGCGGCGTTTCTGATGGCAGCAAAATCCATAATGTACCTCCGCAAAAATTTTATCAAATTCTGTGTTAAAAACGGGTAAACGGTTTTTACCATCTCCTATCATAGCACATGGTAGCTGGATGTCAAACAAAAATTTAGGAAATCAAAAAGTTTTTCAGAAAAAACCGTTGCTTTTTGTGGGAGGTGTGGTATTATGTAAGAGGAGAAAAGCGGAAAAGGAGGGTGTTATGGAGGCGAAACGATTAGAATCGCTGAAGCAGATCGCCGCGGGCATCGCGGCGCAGTTCGGCGACAAGTGCGAGGTGGTCATCCACGATGTGGCCAGCAGCCACCCGGAGCACACCATCGTACACATCGAAAACGGGCACGTGTCCGGCCGGAAGATCGGCGACGGTGCATCCAGGGTCGTCATGGAGCAGCTGGAGCATCAGAACGAGCAGCCCCAGGATCATCTGTGCTACCTGACGCGGACGCCGGGCGGGAAGATACTGAAATCCTCGTCCCTGTATATCCGCAACAGCCGCGGCGCGGTCACGGCCATATTTTCCATCAACTACGACATCACCAACATCATGATGATGCACCAGGAGCTGGGCGAGTTTATGCTCACCCGCGACCGGGAACAGTCCGAGCCGGAGAAGATCATCAACGTCAACGATGTGCTGGACGAGCTGATCCAGCAGTCCGTGGCGCTGGTGGGCAAGCCTGCGGCCCTGATGAACAAGGACGACAAGATCCGGGCCATCCGCTTCCTCAGCGACGCGGGCGCGTTCCTGGTCACCAAGTCCGGCGACAAAGTGGCAAAATACTTCGGTATTTCCAAATACACCTTATATTCCTATATCGATGCGAACAAACAACAGGAGGAAAAGAAACATGGGTAAAATCGATCTGTCCATCAACAAAGTCGGTCTGGCGCATAACATCCAGAAGGCCAAGGAGAACAACGTCATCATCCCCACCATCGCCCAGATGCAGAACCCCGACCTGATCCCCGAGAAGATCAAGGCCAAGCTGAGCCACACCGGCCTGTGGGATGTGGATCCCGTCAACCTGTTCCGTATTTCCTGGCACAACGAGGCCAAGGAGTCCGGCGGTCTGTTCCAGGCGGTCCCCAACTATGTGGAGATCCCCAGCAAGCTCTCCGGCGTGCCCTGCCGTATCGTTGCCATGTCCGGCAAGTGGTTCCCCACCGGCTGCCACAAGGTCGGTGCCTCCTTCGGCTGCCTGGCTCCCCGCCTGGTGACCGGTCAGTTCGATGCTACCTATCACCACGCCGTGTGGCCCTCCACCGGCAACTACTGCCGCGGCGGCGCCTTCAATTCCAAGCTGCTGGCCTGCGAGTCCGTGGCCATCCTGCCCCAGGATATGTCCAAAGAGCGTTTTGACTGGCTGAAGTCCATCGCCGGTCAGATCATCGCCACCCCCGGCTGCGAGTCCAACGTGAAGGAGATCTTCGACAAGACCTGGGAGCTGAAGCAGGATCCCACCATGATGATCTTCAACCAGTTCGCCGAGATGGGCAATCCCCTGTGGCACTACAACGTCACCGGCTACGCCTTGGCTGACCTGTTCGAGGCCGTCAAAAAGCCCGGCCAGAACTTCGCCGGCGCCTGCTTTACCTCCGGCTCCGCCGGCACCATGTCCGCCGGTGATCTGCTGAAGGAGCGCTATCCCCACCTGAAGCTGGCCGTGGGCGAGGCCCTGCAGTGCCCCACCATCCTGGATAACGGCTTTGGCGGCCACCGCATCGAGGGCATCGGCGACAAGCACATCCCCTGGATCCACAACGTGAAGAACACCGATATGGCCATCGCCATCGACGACGAGGACAGCCAGCGCCTGCTGCGCCTGTTCAACACCCCCGAGGGCCAGAAGTACATGAAGGATGAGCTGGGTATGTCCGACGAGGAAGTCCAGAAGATGACCTGGCTGGGCATCTCCGGTATCGCCAACGTCCTGTGCTGCATCAAGATGGCCAAGTACTACGAGCTGACCGAGAACGACGTGGTGGGCACCGTGCTGACCGACTCCGCCGTGATGTACCAGTCCCGTATCGAGGAGCTGAACCAGATGTACGGCGCGTACAACGCTCATGAGGCGTCTCTGGACCACAACCTGCACATGCTGGGCCTGAAGACCGACTCCATGCTGGAGCTGACCTACACCGAGCGCAAGCGTGTCCACAACCTGAAGTACTACACCTGGGTGGAGCAGCAGCAGATGAACGTGGAGGACCTGAACGCCCAGTGGTACGATACCAAGAACACCTGGGATGCCGTTCACGCCCAGGCCAAGGAGCTGGACGAGCTCATCAACGAGTTCAACGAGGCCACCGGCCTGCTGAAGGCGCTGTAAGAAAACACCGCAACAACGCCTCAGGGCGGGGCGAAAGCCCCGCCCTGTTTGTTTGGAAGGCAGATATGCAGGAACGAAAATCGCTTCGGCTGCCGGCATATGATTATTCGCAGGCCGGCGTGTATTTTATAACGATCTGCACTGCGGGGAAGAAGCACATTCTTGGACGTGTTGTAGGGGGCGGCGTCCTCGACGCCCCACACGTCTGCCTTTCGGATCACGGAATTATCGCGGAGCAGACGCTGCTGAAAATGAATGATTTTTACGGGGATATTTCCATTGATAAATATGTGGTCATGCCCAATCATGTGCATTTTATCATCACCGTGGCTGCACACGGCGGGTCGTCGAGGACGCCGACCCCTACGAATGCAAAATTGCCGGCTTTTGTTTCGACATGGAAACGATTTACCAATAAGAAGGCGGGCGTTTCCCTCTGGCAGCGTTCCTATTATGACCATGTCATCCGCAATGATGCGGACTGCCTCCGTGCATGGCAATACATCGACGACAACCCCGCGAAGTGGGCGGAGGATGAATATTATTCCGATTAAGGAGAACCACCATGAAAAACGTAAAATACGGCAAATGTGTCCGCTGCGGCAAGACCTACGACGCCGTTCCCGACCTGACCAACTGCGAATGCGGCGGTATCCTGGATATCGTCTATGACTACGACTACATCAAGTCCGTGCTGACCAAGGAGAAGCTGGCCAAGCGCGAGAACCGTTCCATGTGGCGCTACCGTGAGCTGCTGCCTGTGGAGGAGACCACGCCCGACACGCCGCTGCGCGTGGGTTGGAGCCCCCTGTACGAGGAGCCGAAGCTGGCGGAGCTGCTGGGCATCAAGCGTCTGTGGGTCAAGGACGATGGCCAGAACCCCACCGCATCCCTGAAGGACCGTGCCAGTGCCATGGCCGTGGCCAAGGCCATGGAGGCCGGCGCCAAGACCATCGCCTGCTCCTCTACCGGCAACGCCGCCAGCTCTCTGGCGGGCAACGCCGCCGCCGCGGGCATCAAGACCTACATCTTCGTTCCCGAGCGCGCCCCCAAGGGCAAGGTGGCCCAGCTGATGATCTTCGGCGCCAACGTCATCTCCGTCAAGGGCAACTATGAGGACACCTTCAAGATGTCCGCCGCCGCCATTGACAAGTACGGCTGGTACAACCGCAACGCCGCCATCAACCCCTACCTCTCCGAGGGCAAAAAGACCGTGGCGCTGGAGATCGCCGAGCAGCTGAACTGGGAGATGCCAGACTATCTGGCCATCTCCGTGGGCGACGGCTGCACTATCGCCGGTGTGTGGAAGGGCTTTAAAGACCTGTACGCCATCGGCTTCATCGACAAGCTGCCCCGCCTGATCTCCGCCCAGTCCCTGGGCTGCTACCCCATCAACCGCGCCATCCAGGAGGACAAGCCCTGGGAGCCCATGGAGGAGAACACCATCGCCGACTCCATCTCCGTAGGCGTGCCCCGCAATGCCGATAAGGCCCTCATGGCCATCCGCGAGTCCAACGGTATCGCCGTCAACGTCTCCGACGAGGAGATCCTGGCGGCCCAGCGCCTGCTGGGCCGCACCTGCGGCGTGTTCGGCGAACCCGCCGGTGTCACCGGTGCCGCGGCGCTGAAGAAGGCCTGCGAGCAGGGACTGATTCCCCATGACGCCACCGTGGTGTCCGTGGTCACCGGCAACGGCCTGAAGGACGTGGCCAACGCCATCAAGTCCGCCGGCGAGCCCATTCACATCGAGCCCGACCTGGATCTGATGGTCGAGGAGTTCAAGAAGCGCGGCGTCACCGTGGAGTAAAATGCAGCATCCCCCGGCAAATGCACAGCATTTGCCGGGGATTTTCTCTTGCCAATCCATCAGGAATGTGGTACAATGTATCCCGTAATACAGCTCATATAGCCCCGCGAGAATGGCGCGGGCGTTTCTACGGAGCCGCCGACGGCTCTGCTATGGGTGTTTCGATGCAGGGTGCATCGGAGCATCCATTTTTATTTTGCTTGCAGGAGGTACCTCACCATGACACAGGTCTTACGCGGCAATATCGTCCATGCGCCCGCCATGGGCCGCCTGGACATTCTCGAGCACGGCTGCCTGGTGCTGGAGGACGGCGTTATCGCCGGTCTGTACCCGGAGCTGTCCCAGTGCCCGGAGGTCGCCGAGGTGCGCGACTTCGGCGACCGCCTCATCATGCAGTCCTTCGCGGATATGCATCTCCATGCGCCCCAGTACCCCATGCTGGGCATGGGCATGGATCTGCCGCTGCTGGACTGGCTCAACACCTACACGTTCCCCACGGAGGCGCGGTTCGCCGACCTGGACTACGCCCGCCGCGTCTACCGCCGGCTGGCTACCGACCTGATCACCAACGGCACCACCCGCGTCTGTATGTTCTCCTCCCTCCACACCGACGCTACCCTCGTCCTCATGGACGAGCTGGAGCGCGCCGGCGTCACCGGCTATGTGGGCAAGGTCAACATGGACCGCAACGGCCTGCCCGGCAAGCTGCAGGAGACCACGGAGGAGTCCGTGGCCGAGACGCTCCGCTGGCTGGATGCCTGCCATTTTGAGCACGTCAAGCCCATTATCACGCCCCGCTTCACGCCCAGCTGCACCAACGAGCTCATGGCCGAGCTGGGCCGTATCGCGGCGGAAAGAGGGCTATATGTCCAGTCCCACCTGTCCGAGAGCACCAATGAGATCGCCTGGGTGAAGGAGCTGCACCCCGAGTGCAGCCAGTATTGGGAGACATACGACAAGTACGGCCTTTGGAAGGACCACACACTCATGGCCCACTGCGTCTGGTCCGACGAGCGCGAGCGCGCCGCCATTCGTGACGCCGGTGTGGTGGTGGTCCACTGCGGCGACTCCAACGTGAACATCTGCTCCGGCATCTGCCCCGTCCGCCGTATGGTCAACGAGGGCCTGTGGGTCACCCTGGGCAGCGATATCGCCGGCGGCGCCCAGCTGCCTATGTACAAGGTCATCACCATGTCCATCCGTACCTCCAAGGCCCGCCGCGTCACTGATGAGCAGCACCCCGAGTTCCTGACCGTGGCCGAGGGCTATTACCTGGGCACCACCTCCGGCCACAAGTATTTCGGGGCAGGGGAGGGATTCGCCGTGGGAGATAAGCTCCACGCCGTGGTCATCGACGACGGCGACTTCCCCGAGGCCGCCCATCCCCTGAACGTGGAGGAACGCTTCGAGCGCGCCATCTACATGACCCACCGCCACAACATCGTCTCCGTCTGGTCCGACGGCCGCGAGGTCGTCCGCAGATAAAGTGAAAAATGACCGGGTATCCCGGTCATTTTTCGTTTTCCCATGCCAGAATTATCGCCAGAATTATTCAAAAAAACCCTGTCAAATAGGAAATCTTTGTTATAATGAAACCAACCGACAGGGTGGCAGAGGTACCTTAACGCGTTCCGGTTATACGTTTAAGGGCTGGAAAATGAATGGTTCCACCGAAGTATACTCCAGCCAGCAGATCAAGAATTGGAATGGACCGTTGGGTGACACAAATCGTCTCACCGCGGTCTGGTCCGCCAACTCCTATTACTACTACCCCTCCACCAGCGATACCACCACGTCTACCACCACCAAGGGCTCTCCCAAGACCTTTGACGCGGGCGTGGGTATCTACGCCGTGACGGCTCTGCTGTCCGTGACCGGCATGGCGTGGGCCGGCAAAAAGCGGCACTAAGTCAACAAAAAAGAAAGCCCGTAAGGGCTTTCTTTTTTGCTCCGCCGGCAGACAGAAAAGCGGCCGCCATCAGGCGGTCGCTTTCTTGATAATGATCTCGTTCTCCATCAGGTCGATCTTCTCGATCTGCCCATTTACCACCGTGGGGATACCCATGATATCGGTGAACACCAGCTGTCCGTCCTTCTGTGTTACGGACGCCACGTTTTTGCACACCGGCTGCCGTTCCGCCGTCCATACTGTGGAAAGACACATCGTTTATTCCTCTCCTTTCAGGATCCGCAGGGCCTCCGCCAGCTTCTCGTTGCCCACGGTCAGGTCCACCACTGCCTCGTGCAGCAGCTGCGCGGCCTCGCCCTCCACGCTGTGGGCCAGCTCGTGCAGCTCCTCGGCGTGGTGCTGGTTGTGCGTCACCATGTACGATAGCAGCGCCACCGTCTCCTCCGGCGAGTGGTGCTCATGCGTATGTCCGTGATCGTGCCCATGCTCATGGGTATGGGCGTGTGTGTGCGGCGCGTCTGCACCGGCATGATCGGCCGAATGTACGGCCGCTTTCTCGTCAATAGTACACATATCCGCACCTCCGTTTTTTCTGTGCTCATTCTACCACGGCGGCGCTGAAAAGTCAATTTTCCTCCCAAAATCGTCAAAAAACCGACGATAACAGACATATCTCCTGAAAGTGTCCGAAATCTGTGCAAACAACACAATTTCATTGACAAGTTTTTTACAATTATGTATAATTTTACTGGATAATGCTGCGCGGTCCGTGCGGCAGGGAGCGCCGCGATCCGCTGAAGCAGAAGTACGATATGGACAAGCCCCGATACGAGTATAACAAGTGAGGCGATACCCTTGAGCGAACACAGTCATACCCACACCCATGTGGACGAGAACGGCCGGGTCTATGAGCACAGCCACGGCCACCACCATTCCCATGCCCAGACCAAAGCCGTGCTGAACCGGCTGAGCCGGGCACAGGGCCATCTGGATGCCGTGCGGAAGATGGTGGAGCGCGGCGAGGACTGCGCCGAGGTGCTGGTGCAGCTCAGCGCGGTGATCTCCGCGCTGAACGGCACGGGCCGCGCCATTCTCAAGGATCACATCAGCCACTGCATCGTGGATGCGGTGGAGGCCGGTGACCAGGAGGCCATCCAGGCGCTGAACGATGCCATCGACCGCTTTATGCGGTAGCGCTCCGGACACCGGCGGCAGAATGTCTGAATACCGCCCTGCGGCATTGACAGCGGCAGGGCGGGGGACTATACTAAACGTGAGTGACAGAGAGGGAGGAAGACTATGATTTCCGGCATCGTCTACACATCCAATTCCGGCTACACGGCGCAGTACGCCCGCCTGCTGGGTGCCGCGCTGGATCTGCCCGTGACCGACGCCAAGTGGGGCGCCGATCCCCATCCGGGCAGGGCGGTCATTTACCTGGGCTGGCTCATGGCCGGCAAGGTCCAGGGATATGCGAAAGCGGCCAAAGAATTTGATATCCGCGCCGTCTGCGCCGTGGGCATGGGTCCCGCCAGTCAGGCCGGGGCCGAAAAGGTCCGGGCCAAGATGGGCATTCCGGCGGAGGTGCCGGTATTCACCCTGCAGGGCGGCTTCGATATCAACAAGCTGCACGGACCCTATAAGTGGATCATGCAGCTGAAGTGCAAAGAGATCCGCAAAACGCTGGCGGGGAAGGCCAGTCTCAGCCCCGCCCAGCAGCTGACCTACGACATGGCGACCAAGGGTGCCAGCGCCGTCAGCGCGGAGAACCTGACACCGATCATCGACTGGTATAAAACGAAGGAGGGCTGACCATGAGGAAGTTTTTACACATGGCGGGCGGTATTGCCAAAAAGACGCTGGCTGCCGCTGCGAAGCTGGTGAAGAAGCTGGCGCACATCGTATTGCAGGCTGCCGGCGCGGCGGTGTCCGCCGTGGGCAAGGCTGTGAAGGGCCTGCTGGGCAAGGCGGCCTGCGGCGTGGGCAAAAAGGTACAGAAGTTCATTCCGCCGGTGTGCAAGGTCGTGATGATCGTGTCCGGCGCGGTGGCGCTGCTGTCCTGCGTGGGCTGGCTCATCAGCCGCAAAAAATTCGCGTAAGCGAAACGCGTATACCACAGGGAGATGCGCCAGGGCGCATCTCCCTTAAACAAAGCCCCGCGTTTCCACGCACCGCGCAGGGAAGGGCGGGGGAGAGCAAAGGAGATCTGAGCAAGTATGAAGAAAAAGGCATTCAAAGCGGAGAGCAAACGCCTGCTGGACCTGATGATCAATTCCATCTATACCCACAAGGAGATATTCCTGCGGGAGATCATCTCTAACGCCTCCGACGCTATCGACAAGCTGTGCTACCTGAGCCTGACGGACGACAAGGTGGGCTTGAACCGGGATCAGTTTGAGATCAAGCTGTCCATTGATAAGGAGCACCGCCTGCTGACCGTCAGCGACAACGGCATCGGCATGAGTCAGGAGGAGCTGGAGAACAACCTGGGCGTCATCGCCTCATCCGGCAGTCTGAAGTTCCGTCAGGAGGTGGCGGGTGACGAGAGGGACGATACCGACATCATCGGCCAGTTCGGCGTGGGCTTCTACTCCGCTTTCATGGTGGCCGACGAGATCACCGTCATCACGAAGAAATACGGCGAGGACCAGGCCTGGAAGTGGCAGTCCACCGGCGTGGACGGTTATACCATTGAACCCTGCGAGAAGGATACGGTGGGCACCGATATCATCATGCACATCAAGCCCGACACCGAGGAGGAAAAGGACGAATACAGCCAGTATCTGCGTGAGTATCCCCTGTACAAACTGGTGAAGAAGTATTCCGACTACATCCGGTTCCCCATCCGTATGCGGATGCCTCATCCCAAGCTGAAGGAGGGCTGCCCGGAGGACAAGCCGGAGTACGAGGAAGTATTCGAGTGGGAGACGCTGAACAGCATGGTGCCCCTGTGGCAGCGGAAGAAGACCGAAGTGACGCAGGAGGAGTACAACGAGTTCTATCAGCAGCGCTTCGCGGACACCGAGCCGCCGCTGAGCGTCATCACCGTGTCCGCCGAGGGCGCGGTGACGTACAAGGCGCTGCTGTTCATCCCGGAGAAGGCGCCGCTGCGCTACTACTCCGAGGAGTTCGAGGGCGGGCTGCAGCTGTACTCCGCCGGCGTGATGATCATGGACAAGTGCAAGGAGCTGCTGCCCGAGTGCTTCAACTTTGTCCGCGGTGTGGTGGAGTCCCCGGATCTGAACCTGAATATCTCCCGTGAGCTTTTGCAGCACGACCGTCAGCTGAAGCTCATCGGCGCCAACCTGGAAAAAAAGGTCAAGGCCGAGCTGGAGCGTCTGCTGCGGGACGAACGCGAGAAATATGAGTCCTTCTGGCAGTCCTTCGGCCGCCAGATCAAGCTCAGTGCCATGGACAACTACGGCGAGAAGAAGGATATGCTTCAGGATCTGATGCTGTTCTATTCCTCCACCGAGAAAAAGCTGGTGACGCTGGACGAGTACGTCTCCCGTATGCAGGAGGGCCAGAAGTACATCTACTTTGCCTCCGGCGACACGGTGGACGCTGTGGACCACATTCCTCAGACGGAACTGCTGAAGGACCGGGGCATGGAGATACTCTACTTTACCGACAAAGCCGACGAGTTTCTGTCCGATATCCTGAGGTCCTATAAGGATAAGCCCTTCCGTTCCGCCACCGACGGCGATCTGGACCTGCCCGGTGAGGCCGAGAAGCAGGAACAGGACGAGCAGCAGTACAAGGAGGCCTTTGCCTTTATCAAGGAGGCCCTGGGCGGTCAGGTGAGTGAGGTCAAGGCCTCCGCTCGTCTGAAGACCCACCCGGTCTGCCTTTCCAGTGGTGAGGGCGTTACCTTCGAGATGGAAAAGTACTTCACGGCTGCCCAGCCGGAGCTGGGGCTCAAGGCCAAGCGTATTCTGGAGATCAACGTGGATCACCCCGCCTTCCTGACCTTCGAAAGGACCCGGCTCACCGACCCGGAGAAAGCCAAAAAGTTCGCCCAGGTCTTCTACAACCAGGCACAGCTGATCGCCGGTCTGCCCATCGACGATCCCACCGCCTACACCGACCTGCTCTGCTCCCTGTGGCAGTAGATCATCAGAAAAAGAATGACCGCCGTGAGGCGGTCATTCTTTTTCCAAAACGACAAAAAATACGGCGCAAATAGTTGCAAAAATAGTTGAAAAATGCTAAACTATAAATAGTGTGTGAACCAGCAAGACCCACGACCCAAATCCGGGGAGAAGTCCCCATTGAGAAGGAGTTTTGCCCATGAAAGACTTGAAGCACCTGATCTGGTTTGAGGACCTTTTGCAGCAGGCCAACAACGAGTTGGTCCAGCGCGCCGCGGCGGAGGGCCAGCTGGCTCTGGGATATAACTGCTACTATATACCCGAAGTGCTGCTGAATTTGCCAGGCTGCTTTTCCAGCCGCCTTCGGGCCCCCAACAGCGGCACCGCAGAGATCGCGTCCTACTACATGACAAACCGCAACTGTCCCTATGTCCGCTGTATCCTGGAACGGGCCATCGAGGGCGGCTTCAACTATCTGAACGCCCTGTTCGGTGCGGAGGGCTGCGCCGCCATGGAGCGCATGGAGGAGCATTTTACCCTGCTGAAGCCGGTGAAGAACGACCGCTTCATCACCACCATCATCGACCCACCCATGAAAGGTGACAGGACCAGCCTGGATTACTACAAAGCCCAGCTGAAAGCAAAGGTGCTGGATGCCCTGCGCGACAGCTTCGGCGTGGACACCTCCGACGATGCGATTCGTGCTGCCATTGAAAAGCACAACCGTCTCTGTCGGGTCATCACGGAGATCGGCGACCTCCGTAAGGCGGAAAACCCGGTCATCACCGGCTATGAATACCACGTCATCGTCCTGGTGAGTCAGGTCTGTCCCCATGACCTGATTTTGCCGTATTTGGAGGAGACGCTGGCGGAGCTGAAAACACGCCGGCCGGAGGCGGAATTCCCCTTCCGTGCCCGTGTCGTGCTGGCCGGCAGCGAGATCGACGACCCGGAATTTACCAAGCTGCTGGAGAGCTGCGGTGCCATGGTGGTGGCAGATCGCTATTGCTTCGGCACCTTCCCCGGCCGGGAGGAGATCGAGATCCACAGCGGCGAGACGGCCTTCGACGCGGTATGTCGGCACTATCTGCACCACAACCAGTGCGTCCGGTTTATGGACGGCGCCAAGATCGACCAGCGGCACAGTGAGCTGCGCCGTCTGGCGGAGGACTACGGCGCCGACGGGATCATCTACGAGAGCATGAAGTTCTGCGAGTTCTGGAGCTATGAAAAGGTGCTGGCCAGCCACGTGCTTCAGCAGGAGATGGGCATCCCCTGCTGCACCATCGAGAAGGAGTACACCCTGGGCAGCGTCGGTCAGCTGCGTACCCGTTTCCAGGCCTTTGTCGAGAGTCTGGAGATCAAAAAGCTGGGCCATAAGGAGGTGTGACCATGGGACTGAAGCAGTGGACAAATGCCGTCATCGGCGTGATCGATAAAAAGCTGGAACGCTTTGACCCCAAGTGGCAGGCAGCCAACGGCAAGGGCGGTCTTCGCAGCCGCTATGAGGATAAGACCGGTATCGCCCACCACCGGGAGTGGCGCGGTGTGAAGGATACCTTTGTGGACTACACCGCCTGGCTGAACAACCTGCTGGCCATGGGCAAAATGGTGGCCTCCGCCCCGGTGCCGATCCTCAAGGGCTTCTGGGAATACCGCTGGATGGGCTCTTACCTCGGCACGTTCGCCTTTATTGACCGGCTGTTTGAGGGCTACCGGGAGGACGAGCTGAAGATCGCCCACATGAATATGCACTGTATCGTCAGCAGCCTCACGAAAAAGATCGCCCTGGTCCTGGCCAACGACAAGCGTCTGGGCGGCGGAAGGGACAGCGACAACATCGTTCCCATGGACGAGGTCATGCCGCCCCTGTTTATGACTGGCTTCCCTGGCCTGATCCCCATCCCCATCCAGACACTGCCGGAGTTCATCATCTGTGACATCGACCAACACCTGGAGCCCTACTACATCGATGTGGCCGAGTCCTTCGGCTTGGCCGCTGACGTCTGCTCCCGCTGCTCGGCGGAGACCGGCGTTGCCATCGACGACGATTTCCCCATTGTGGGCCGCGCTGTTCTGACCACCAATATGCCCTGCAACGCCAGCGAGGCCACCTCCATGTTCCAGCGCCGTCGCTTCGGCCTGCCGGATTTCCCCGTTACCATGGCCATGATCCACAACGAGCCCGGCGCGCACCCCTATTCCACCCAGGTCCTCCGGGATGCCATCGCCTTTATTCAGGAGAACTACGGCGTCAAATACGACTGGGAGGCCCTGTTCGCCCGCGCTGAGCACATGAACGAGCAGAACCGCATCGAGCTGGAGAAATGGGAGCTGTTCAAGACGCCCTATTCCGCCCTCTGCGGCATTGCCGAGAGTCTGTATCGGTTATATTCCTGGGCTTCCGTCAACGGCCAGGAGGACCAGTTCACTAAAAACGACCGCAAGGTGCTGAAGCTCATGCTGGAGGCCTACGAACGGAAGCATGAGCCTTTCGGCGGTACTACCCGCCACCGGGCATTCCTGTGGGGGCCCTCCGCGGTGTATTACACAGATTTCCCCACCTGGGTCCAGAACTGCTGGGGCATCAATATCGTGCTGAATATGGACTCCACCATGGGTCACAACATGATCTCCACCACCGACCCGGAACAGGCCATTCAGGACCTGGCCCTCTTCTCCGAGAAGGGCGTCATGCGCCACCATGCCGTGGGCGGCTGGGACAACGTCAACGCTGTGTGGGAGTGGGCCAGCCGGTTCAACTGCGACATGGTCATCTTCAATGACAATGTGGCCTGTAAGGGCATGAACGGCGTCCACGCTCTCATGGAGGAGCAGGCCCGTGACCTGGGCTTCCACTTCATATTCCTGGAGCACGACCTGGAGGACTGCCGTACCATCTCCCGGCGGGATATGCGGAACACCGTCAACAAATACATGACCGTCGTACTGAACGAGGCACCGCTGGACCCCACGCTGGTGGACTTCGATGACAGTCTGGCCTGGTAAGGAGGGAACCATATGAAATTCGCAGCTAAATTGCTGAAAAGCCTGCTTATCACCGCAGCGCTGCTGTTTGCGGGCACGTTCACCATCTATTATCTCAATCTGGAGAACAAGCTGATCTACAAGGTCATTTACCCTCTCCTGCAAAAGCACTACAACAGCCAGCAGCGTGACCGCCGCATTTGAAAAGAAGAAAAGGATACTCGCCCTCCGGCGGGTATCCTTTTGTGCAAAAGGCCGTCCTTCGATGGACGGCCTTTCGGCACACGAAAAAAAGAACGGCCCTGTGGGCCGTTCTTTTGCCTGTGGATAGGGGAGAGGGCTCACTCCGTGGTGTGATGCTCCTTGCCGAAGTGCAGCTCGCGCATACCCTCCACCTCGTCGCAGATGGCCTTCAGGTTGCAGGAGCCGCAGTCGGTGGGCATTCCCTCCAGGATCTTCGTCAGGCTCATGGTGATGTCCTTGACCGTCTTGGCGTCCCTGGTCAGCGCCGCGTAGTCCGCTTCCGGCGCGGTGATAAACAGCAGCTTCACCGCCAGAATGTTGCGGTTCTGCTTATACTGCCGGATAAAGTCCGCGCCGATGCGGCGGAACGTCATGCCCTTCTGCACCGCCTCCCGGCTGATACGCACCTGTTCCCGGCTGGATTCCGAGCTGGTGCGGATCATATAGCCCTTGGGGAACACATGGTACTTCACAAAGTCCATGTCCTGGATAGCCCGGAAGGCCTGCTCCGTGTCGTCCTCGTCATCGGACTCGATATCGCCCACCCGCAGCAGAGCGATGCGGGCATAGTGGCTGTCGCCGTTCAACTCGTTCAGGTCCGGGCCGCAGACCACGATCTCGTCCCCGGGCACCAGCTCCGCAGAGGAGGTCACACAGGTGAAATTCACCGCGCTTTTGCCGCTGCCGCCCAGCTCAAAGGCGGCGTCACGCAGCATGACCAGCTCGAAAGCCCCGGTATCTTCCCAGGCCTCCGCCGGGTCATAGGCGTACCGCTTGGGCGTGGAGGCGCCGGCAAGCGCCTCCACCTCCCGTATGATCGGATTATACAGCTCCATCAGAACTTGATATCCACTTTCTTGCGGTCAAAGATCTTGTTGACCTGCACATAGGCCCAGCCCAGCAGCTTCTGGTCCAGGTTCCAGAAGTACACGACGAACAGTGCGCCCACGGCCACCGCCAGAATACGGATGAGCTTAAAGAGAAATTTGAAAACCTTACACATATTGTAGCCTCCTTAAATGGCAAGAGGTATTCAGGCGCGGGCCATGCCCTTCTGCCGTGCATACTCGGCGGCGCCCAGCGCGCCCATCAGCTGGGGATCGGTCTTCAGGTCGATGACCTTCAGCTTCAGCACGTGCTCGATGGCCTGCTTCAAACCGGCATTTTTGGCGCAGCCGCCGGTCAGTGTGATGGCGTCGGTGGCGCCGGCCTTCTTGCTCATGACGAAGCAGCGCTTGGCCACGGCCATCTGGATGCCGGCGGCGATCTCGTCCATGGGCTTGCCTTCGCCCACCAGGGTGATGACCTCGCTCTCGGCGAACACGGTGCACTGCGCGGTGATGGGGATGACGTTCTTGGCCGTCAGGGACAGGTTGGAGAACTCGGGCAGCGTCATCTCGAAGCTGCGGGCCATAGCCTCATAGAACCGGCCGGTGCCGGCGGCGCACTTGTCGTTCATGGCAAAGTTCTTCACGGTGCCGTCGGTGTCGATGGAGATGCCCTTTACGTCCTGGCCGCCGATATCGATGATGGCCTTGACGCTGGGATCGGTGACGTGCACGCCCATGGCGTGACAGGAGATCTCGGAGATATTCTCATCGGCGAAGGGGACCTTGTTGCGCCCGTAGCCGGTGCCGATCAGATAGCCCAGCTCCTCGGAGGAGTTCAAGCCCACCTTGTTCAGCACCTCCTCCATAGCCAGCTTTGCGGAGACTTCGGAATTGATCTTGCTGCGGATGGTGGTGTCGGCGCAGATCTTGCCGTTCTCATCCAGAATGACCGCCTTGGTATAAGTGGAACCCACATCACAGCCGCCGTAGTATTTCATAGTCGTAAACTCCTTTATATATGTAGTAGTTGAGAATATTACATGCAGTTTTCGTCGTCGAAATCGCAGAGGGAGGGATCGATCGGCTCGGCGCGCATGACGGTACGCATATATTCGTTCACCTTGTCGCGCATGGTCTTGCGGGAGACGGTGCGGGGATCCATCAGGTCGTGCTCGATCCAGATCATGTGATAGCCGCGCTCGCGGCCCTGCTCGTCCAGGATGCCCTGTACGGTGGCCATGTTCTTGCAGGCCACGTTCTGGTACATGATGATGATGTTGGTGTTCCACGCCTCGCACTGGCGCCACAGCTCGTCCACCACGTTCTGGTAGCCGCCGTTGGTGTGACGGCGCATGACCATACGCTCGTACAGACGCGCCAGATCGCGCAGTGCCTCCTCCTTGTCCTCTGTCTCCAGGGGCTTGGTGAAGTTCAGGGATTCCATCTCCACCAGGATGTTGATGCCCCAGCAGTTGGCCAGCCAGTTGGAGAAGTTGGCGTAGTAGTGGGCGGGGCAACTCCACACGATGCCGCGGTAGCGCATCTTGCCCACCCACGCCTCGTCGCGGCGCTGGTAGGACTGCATCAGCAGGTCGTTGACCTTGCGGCAGGTCTTCATGACGCGCGGGTCGATACCGCCGTCCATTTCGTAGTTCCACTTGCGGAACAGCTCGTAGCTGGGGCCGATGATCTGGGGATAGGCGGTCTTGTTGACCTCCCACTTTTCCAGCTCATACCGCGTCTCCTCGTTAAAGCGCTTCATGGCGGAGAAGTAGGCGTCCCAGCTCCACTTGGCGCCGGTCTGCTCCTCAATGAACTTGATGCACGCCCGGATATCCTCGGCGCCCATCTGCACCGTCTCCTCGTCCTCATACCGAACCGGGAAGCACAGGTGGAACACGGGCAGGTCGGGGAAGCGGCGGGACATATAGCTGGAGGCCATAGTGGAGCCGTCGCAGGGCATGGAGGAGGAGATAAAGCACTTGCCCATGTGGGGCAGGGCATCGATGACCAGCGCGCCGCACTCGGAGGACGGCACCGGGCAGCAGTCCGCCGGCAGGCCGAAGGACTCCACGGCGTCGATGTAGGGCACGCAGGTGAGCTGGTCGATCTCGGACACCAGGAACACCGGCATCAGCTGATAGGGGATACCCAGCAGGTCGGGGAAGCCGGCCATGATCTGGCCCATGGTCATCTCATCGAACAGAACGACCTTCTTGTTCAGCTCGGAGCTGTTGCCGTTCTTCTTATCGCACTTGGCCAGGAACACCAGATTTTCCGCCACATAGCGGAAAATGTCGTAGGTCATCAGGTGGCTCATTTTCAGGGCGTTGCCCCGTTGACCTATGGTGTTCTTATCCATGAAGCTCACGCAGCACATATAGGAGATCATCCAGCGATACCAGAACGTGGTGTTCAGGGCGGGTATCAGATCCTTGGAGAAGGTGGCCAGCAGCATGCCCCAGACCTTCAGCCAGCCGGAGAAGTCGACGAGGGTGCTCTCCACGCCGCGCCACTCCCGGCGGACAGTGGCCATGTCACCCTTACGGTACAGGGCACCCAGATGCTTTTCGCCGTTGAGCAGCAGGTCCTTGCGCTCCGCGCAGGTCATGGCGGCAACGGTCTTGGCCTCCCGTGCTACACGGTTCATATTGTCAAGGAAATGCTCCTTCTGTTTCCTGCCAAAGGCTTTCCAGTCCGTCTCCTTGATGAGATCGAGAGCGATGGAGCCAAACTCCTTCAGGTTGGCGGCCTGCGCCTTCCAGTCCATCTCAGTCTTGGCGCGGAAGAATTCGGGATTGGGAAATTTCTTCTTGTCAGCCATCAGTTGGCACCTCCGTTCTGCTTGTGGAGCTTCTTGATCTCCAGCGACTCCACAAAGGCCTGCACGCGGGTCCGCAGCTGGCCGGAGTTGCCGTTGTTGTACAGACGGTCGATGCTCAGCACCGGCCAGTCATACTCCTCATGCATGATGTGGCTCACCAGCGCGCGCTCAAAGCCCCAGTAGTCGCAGTATTTCATCTGCTCATAGATGATTCCGTCAGCGTGATACTCCCGTGCCAGGCGGTCTGCCGTCTCGCGGCGCTGCTGCACCTTCTCATCGGCGATGTAGCGGGCGCACTCGGAGTGCTTCATAATGTGCATGCAGATCTGGGGCAGGGCGTCCTCATCGTCCTTCAGCTCAATGATCTCCCGACCGGGGGTGGAGCCGAAGCAGTACCGGTCGGACACCACCAGTGCGCCGCAGCCCTCGATGAGCTTCGTCAGTTGAGGGTCGTCGATCTCGCTGCCCACGATGGCCACGCGGGCACGGAAGGCGGGCTTGGGATCCGGCTTGCGCTTTTTCAACTCCGTCAGCGTCTCCCGCAGGTAGGGGAGGATCAGGTACTTGGGACAGGTAAAGCTCACCAGGTTCAGCACGTGGAACTCATAGCCGGTGATGACCGGGTTTTCCTCCTTGCGCAGCTCGCCGATCTCGCTGATGATGGAACAGACCTCGTTGTGTTCCTTCACCGCCTGACGGATAGCGGCATCTGAGGTATCCACGCCGTACTTTTCCGTCAGGGGATCCAGCACCCGGCGGCGCATCTGCTTGACGTAAGAGTCCAGCGTGTAATCGGTGATCTTGTAGGGGATGTCGCAGTGGGTGACAAAGAAGTTGGGCTTGTCATTCATCTGCAGAATTTCAAAGTGCTCCATGGCGCGGTTCATCATGGAACAGGCGTCCACGCCGGCCAGCGCGTCCAGGAACTGGTAGCCGCCCTCCATGCCACGCTCCACCAGGGCGCGCGCATATTCACAGGTGTAGTTGGACATATAGTAGGTAGCGATGTCCAGTGAACCGGTGCGGGGGGCGCGGAGCCGGACAGAGAAGCAGCCGGGCAGGTTCAGCAGCGGCTCAGGCATATGGTAGCAGGTATAGCCGATGGCCAGCTTCCCCTCCGCCTGTGCCTGCTTTACCAGATCATTGTCGGCATTCTCCAGCAGGCTCTCGAAGTAGATCAGATGCTTCAGGTCTCTCAAGAATTACACCTCTCTCCTAATGTATTTCAATTATAAGATCTCCAGCTTGGTCAGGGCTTCGCGTGCGCCGCGGATGACAGGGGCATCCTCCGGCAGATCAAAAACACTAAGACCCTGGATATCATTGGCGGCGTGCTGTGGGTCGCTGCCGATGGTGGCCAGTATCTCCGTGCCGTTGATATGGATGTAGGGAATCAGCGCCGGGTCCGTGACCCGATTGACGATAGCGCCGCAGCGGTCGTACATCACCAGCTCGTCGGCCACCCGCTTGATGGTGTCGATGACCTGTGTACCCTTGCGGCTGGGATCGGTGATGAGCACCAGATGCGTCACCTTCTCCATCACCCGGCGGTTGATCTGCTCGATGCCGGCCTCACCGTCGATGACCACGTAGTCAAAGTCGTTGGCCAGCAGGTTGATGACCTCCTTCAGATAGGCGTTCACCTTGCAGTAGCAGCCCGCCGTCTCCGGCCGGCCGATGGCGAGAAACGAGAACTGCTGCTGCTCCACCATGGTGTCGAAAATGCGGTATCGTGCCTCACTCAGCAGCTCGATGGCCTCCCGGGGCGCACCGTCCTCCACCGAGGCCACGATGCTCTTGCGGATGTCGTCCAGCGTCTCTTTCACCTCAACGCCCAGCGCGGTGGACAGTCCCACCGCCGGGTCGGCGTCGATGGCCAGAATACGCTTGTCGGGGTACGCTTCAGTCAGCAGCCGCACAAAGGCGGCGGAGATGGAGGTCTTGCCCACGCCGCCCTTACCGGCGACGGCGATGATCTTGGGGGAGTGCTCCAACAAGTCTCACGTCCTTTCGTGCTACCCGCCGCCGTCATTTCTGACCGAAATGGCGGCTATGCCACAGAAGTACGCGGGTTTGTGCAGTATTGTTAAATTCCTAACATCATACTACCACAAATACCGGCAAATTGCAATGAAAGTTTCGGCATTTTGTTGCATTTTTTGGTAGTATTGCGCCACCGGCCGGGGGAAAGGGGCATGTATATTTTGCGGCGTTTTTACGCCTTTGCCCCTTTGACGCGGCGGCCATACCGTGCTATAATACGGGATAAAGTATTACCCCCTCTTGAAAGGAGAGGCTTTATGCGTATCATCGATCTGGAGACCATTAACCAGGCCATGAACAACGAGACGCAGTTCGTCCTGCGCTGCGAGGAAGTATTCCACGACAAGGTGTCCTCCGCCGCGGCGGCTGTCCTGTCCGCCGGGCGTGAGCGCCGCATCGTGGCGCTGACCGGCCCCTCCGGCAGCGGCAAGACCACCACCGCCATGCGCCTGCGCGACTACCTGGAAAATCTGGGCGTCAAGGTCTGCCTGCTGAGCATGGACAACTTTTTCCTGCCCCTGGACCAGCGCCCGCCGGAGGCTACCGACTGGGAGTCCCCTTACTGCGTCAACGTGGACCTGCTGGTCAGCTGCATCGGCCGCCTGCTGGACGGCGAGCAGGTGGATATTCCCTGGTACGATTTCAAGACTGGCACTACCGGCGGCTATAAGCCCATGCAGGGCGACAAGGAGTGCATTGTCATTGCCGAGGGGATCCATATGCTCAACCCCCTGATTTTCGATAAGATCCGCGGCGCGGCCACCGGCATCTATGTGGCGCCCCGCACCCGTATCCTCACCAATAAGGACCGCGTGGTTCGTCCCGAGCAGCTGCGCGTGGCCCGCCGGCTCATCCGGGACTACAACACCCGGGGCCACTCCCTGCGGGAGACGGTCGAGCGTGCCGAGAGCGTCAACGCCGGCGAGGTCAACTATATCCGGCCCTTTAAGAGCAACGCCGCCATTCACATTGACTCCTTCCACGACTATGAGCCCTGTATCCTGGCCAAGTGCCTGGCCAACATCCCCAATTTCCGGCAGGAACTGACGCCGGAGTATATGCAGGAGCACGACCTCACCGACCTGGTAGAGGTGGTGGAGAGCGTCCCACCTTTGCACACGCCTTATGTGCCGCTGAATTCCATCGTCCGCGAGTTCGTGGGCGGCAGCTGCTATCAGTATTAAGAGGAGGTATTCCATTATGAGCAGGATCATTACCATCAGCCGTGAGTTCGGTTCCGGCGGCCGTGAACTGGGCAAGCGTCTGGCCAAGGCCTTGGGCATTCCGTGCTACGACCACGAGATCATCGAGATGATCGCCAAGGAAAACGGCTTCAACGAGGACTATGTGGCCAACGTGGGCGAAAAGAGCATCGAAGCCGCCTATCCGCTGACCATCGGGCACCGCTTTGGTATGCAGCCCTTCCAGATCATGGAGCAGCCCATCCGCGTGGCAGTGGCCCAGCGCCAGATCATCGAGAACTTCGCCAAGCAAGGCGACTGCGTCATCGTGGGACGGGCCGCCGATGTTATCCTCAAGGACTACGACCCGCTGAACATCTTTGTCTATGCGGATAAGGACTCCAGGATCGAGCGCTGTCAGCGCCGTGCCCCGCAGGGTGAGCATCTGACGCCCCGGGAGATCGAGTCCCGTATGAAGCAGATCGACCGCAACCGTGCCCAGCACCACCAGATGTACAGCGACAGCAAGTGGGGCGACAAGGGCTCCTACGACCTGTGCATCAACACCACCAAGCGCTTTGTCAAGGATATCGTTCCGTCCATCGCCAAGTTCTGCGAGGACTGGTTCAATTCCCACGGTTAATACATAAAAGGCCCGCGCCGCGGGCCTTTTACCGCAGAGAGGAAGGAGGCTGTTCTGTGAAAGTCCGTCTCAATGACGATCCCGAGATCGTGAAAACCATCCGCGAGGGCCTGAAACGCACCGGCGGCTACTGCCCCTGCCGTCTGGCCCGCACCGAGGAGAACAGGTGTATGTGCAAGGAGTTCAAGGACCAGATCGCCGACCCGAGCTTCGAGGGCTACTGCCACTGCCGTTTGTACTACAAGGAGAAATAAAAAACCGGGCCGTCGGCCCGGTTTTTTATTTCTTGATAAGCTCCTTCACCAGTCCGGCCACGGTCAGCACCACGCCGCCGATAAGCATGAAGTCCGCCAGGTTCCACACCAGCGCCCGTTTTTTGGCCTTTCGGTGGGGGAATTGCAGATAGTCCGTCACGCTGCCCCGCCGCAGCCGGTCCCATTGGTTGCTGATGCCGCCCAGCAGCACCGACAGAATGCCCAGCTGTGCCGCGAAGGCCCGCTTGCCCAGCTCCGGCAGCAGACACGCTGCCGCCGCCAGCCATACGCCCAGCGGCAGCCAGCGCAGCAGCTTCTCTTGCTTCTGTCCCAGCCCCAGAAAGAACCCCCGGTTCTCCAGATGGGTCAGGCGCACATACCGGCCCTCCCATTTCAGCTTCCCCGTCCGGGACAGATATTTCAATATCCGGTCGGCGGCAAACAGCGCCGCCGCAATGCCGATGGCTATGTACATCCGTTACCTCCGTCCCCGCCGCACGGTAAAGCCGAACACCAGGCCGCACAGGCCGCCTACGATGTGGGCGATCTGGGAGACGTTGTCCTGCTTGAACAGTCCGTCCATGATCTCGCCGCCCAGGTAGAAGATGACCACCAGAATCAGCGTCACGGGGATCTCGCCCTTCCGCGCCGCCGTAAAGGAGGACAGCACGATCATCATGAACACTACGCCGCTGGCGCCCAGCAGCGCCGTGTGGGGAAAGAAGATAAAATTCACCAGGCCGGTGACCAGCGCCGTCAGCGCGATCATCCACACCATGGTGCCGCTGCCGTATTTCTCCTCCAGACCGGGACCCACCAGCAGCAGGAGCAGCATATTGCCCATGTAGTGGTCATAGCCGGAGTGCCCCAGCACATGGCCGAAAAAGCGTACGTATGTCAGAGGGTCGGCCAGAGAGGACCGGTACACGGAGAAATACTGCGTCGTGGCGGCACCGTTGGTCCAGTTGCCCAGCAGCAGGGCGATCAGGCTCAGCAGGGCGAAGGATAATATCACCGGCGCGTTGAAGCGAATAATGATCTTTTTCAAGCAGGATACCTCTTTTCAAATACGTTTGAAAAGAGTATACTATACATTCAGAAAAAAGTAAACCAAGGAGGGCCTGTGCCGTGAAAAAATGGGTGAAGATCATTCTCTGCGTTCTGCTGGCGTTGTTGCTGCTGGCGGGCGGCTATGTGGCCTATGTGTTTATCGACTATCACCGTATCGGCGACCAGATGCTGGCGCCGGTGCAGTCCACCGATGCCGCCCGGTCCGTCGATACGAATACGGCCTATACGGTCGTTTCCTGGAACATCGGCTTCGGCGCTTACGAGGACGACTACGGCTTTTTCATGGACGGCGGCACGGAATCCCGCGCCTGGTCAAAAGAGCGCCTGACGGCCAACATGGACGCCATCGCCGGGTACCTGAAGCAGCAGAACGCAGACTTCTGCCTGCTGCAGGAGGTGGATATCGGCTCCACCCGTACCTACCATGTGGACGAGCGCGAGCCGCTGTATGCCGCCCTCTTCAACAAGAGCAGCGTTTTCTGCCAGAATTACGACTCGCCCTATCTTCTGTATCCCCTGACCGCTCCCCACGGGGCCTCCCGGTCCGGCCTGCTGACCTTCTCTCCGGCGAATATCACCGCAGCCGACCGCATGGAGCTGCCGGTGGAGTCCGGCTTTATGAAGCTTCTGGACCTGGACCGCTGCTACTCTGTCAGCCGTGTCCCCGTCTCCGGCGGCGGTGAGCTGGTGCTCTACGACCTGCACCTCTCTGCCTACACCAGTGACGGTACCATCGCCACGGAGCAGCTGGCGCTGTTGCTGGCGGATATGCAGGCGGAGTATGAAAAGGGCAGCTGGTGCGTGGCCGGCGGCGACTTCAACAAGGACCTGCTGGGGGACTCCTCCGTCTATTTCGGCGCGGCGGAGCAGGAATACTCCTGGGCGCAGCCCATACCGGAGGGCGTGTTCGACAGCTATGACGTGCAGCTGGTGGCGCCACTGGACGAGAACGATCCGGTGCCATCCTGCCGCAACGCCGACGGTCCATACCACGACGGCCAGTATGTCCTCACCGTGGATGGCTTCCTGGTCACCCCCAATGTTGCCGTGGACAGTGCCGCTGTTTTGGATACAGGCTTTGCCTACTCCGATCACAACCCGGTACAGATGACGTTTACCCTGCAAAAGTAAGCAAAAGCACCCCGTCACGGGGTGCTTTCTTTTCACCGTAAAGCAGGAAGGCGCGCGTCTATTCATAAAAATTTCGAAAAGGGGGTTGCAAAGATGTCCGTTATGTGGTAACATACGTCCATCAATTAGATACAGCCCGATGAACCGCCCAGAATGGAAAGACCGGACGGGGAGGGAACTCTGGAGAATCCCATTCAGTTGGGTGCCGAAGGTGCAAGGCGCGCGAGCGCCGAATCTCTCAGGCAAAAGGACGGAGCAGACGAGTTTTTCGCTTGACCAGACTTCTCCAGAGTTGCCGTTTTCCGGCAGCTCTATTTTTTATGCAAGGAGAGAAAGCGTATGTTAGAAAGTGTATTGTTCCCCATCGTATCCAAGATCAACGAGTACCTCAGCAACTATATCCTCATCTTCCTGCTGGTGGGTGTGGGCCTGTGGTACTCTATCAAGACCCGCTTTGTCCAGGTCCGTTGCTTCGGCGAGGGCATGAAAAAGTTTTTCGGTGAGATGAACCTCCGCGGCGGCGCCCAGAAAAGCGGCATGACCTCCTTCCAGGCGCTGGCCACCGCCATCGCCGCCCAGGTGGGCACCGGCAATATCGTGGGTGCCTCCGGCGCCATCCTCACCGGCGGCCCCGGCGCCATCTTCTGGATGTGGATCATCGCATTCTTCGGCATGGCCACCATCTATGCCGAGGCTACCCTGGCCCAGAAGACCCGTATCGTTGAGCCTGACGGCAACATCAAGGGCGGCCCGGTCTACTACATCACCACGGCGTTCAAGGGAGGCTTCGGAAAGTTCCTGGCGGGCTTCTTCGCCGTCTCTATCATCCTGGCCCTTGGATTCATGGGCTGCATGGTCCAATCCAACTCCATCGGCTCCACCATGCAGACGGCTTTCGGCATCCCCTCCTGGATCGTGGGTATCGTCCTGGTCATCATCTGCGCCATCATCTTCCTGGGCGGTGTGCAGCGTCTTGCCGCCGTTACCGAGAAGCTGGTCCCCATTATGGCCGGTATCTTCCTGCTGGGCGGTCTGGTGATCCTCTGCGCCCGCATCAAGTACGTCCCTTCCACCTTCGGCATGATCTTCAAGTATGCCTTCCAGCCCCAGGCCATCATCGGCGGCGGTATCGGCTACGCCCTCAAGACCGCGATCTCCCAGGGCGCCAAGCGCGGCCTCTTCTCTAATGAGGCCGGTATGGGCTCTACGCCCCACGCCCACGCACAGGCCAACGTGGCCCACGCCCACGATCAGGGTGTCGTGGCCATGATCGGTGTGTTCATCGACACCTTCATCGTCCTGACCCTGAATGCCCTGGTCATCATCTGCACCCTGTACACCGCTGATGGCCCTCTGGCCAACGGCTACTTCGGCGACATCACCGCCACCCTGGGCAAGACCAACCTGGCCCAGACGGCTTTCGGCTCCGTATTCGGCGCCAGCCTGGGCGCCAAGTTCGTGGCCATCTGCCTGCTGTTCTTCGCCTTCTCCACCATCCTCAGCTGGAACCTGTTCGGCAAGATCAACGCCAACTACCTTTTCGGCCGCAAGAACAGCAAGCTCTGCAACGTGATCTACACCGTTATCGCCTTGGTATTCATCTTCCTGGGCACCGTCTCCGGCAGTGACTTCGTCTGGGAAGTCACCGATATGTTCAACAACTTCATCGTCCTGCCCAACGTTATTGCTCTCTTCGCCCTCACCGGCATGGTCATGGCCAGCCTCAACGAGGTCAACAAGGGTAAGCAGCTGAAGGTCTGAGTAAGCAGGGGAGAGGCGTAAGCCTCTCCCCGTTTTCCCCTTTTGCAAAACGCGAAAAAAACAAAAATTAGGGGTTGACATTTTCGAAAATCCCTGCTATATTATACAAGTCGGCAGCGCCGACCACCCGATGTGGGGGTATAGCTCAGCTGGGAGCCCGGTTGAAGCGGTAAACAACCCCCGCACTTAAAACTCAATATTTACACTCTCTTCCATATGGGGGTATAGCTCAGCTGGGAGAGCGCTTGAATGGCATTCAAGAGGTCAGCGGTTCGATCCCGCTTATCTCCACCATCACAGAGAGTGTGAAGAAAACCTCACTTCTTTGGAAGTGGGGTTTTTGCTTTATGCTGCGATTGCCGAAATGTCCAGTCCAGTGCTGAACTGCTCAAAGTCAATATTGAAATCGATATGCAGCCGATAGTCCCGATACACCTCCACGCGCCGGATCAGGCAGCTCACGATCATTTTCTTTGATTCCATGCTGGCACTATCGTACATTTCTGCCCATGATATAATATCGTCGTACTGAGCGTTTAAGGCGTCCAGCATGGCCTGCCCCTCGTCATAGGCCGCCTGCGCCGCCTCCATAGTGTGCTGAACTTCGAGACATTTTGTCTCACAGTCAGAGAGCAGAGAACTAAGCAAGTCTTGCGGGAAAGCACTTTCGCCCCGGAGGGATTTAATGACCTCTGCCCGGAGAGTATCAAGCTCAGCGGCAGCTTTGGCATAGTCAGATTTTGCACTTTTGAGAAGCACCTTCCGTTCTTCCATCTTTTCACGGTAGCGGATATTGACGATCTCACTTTTTGGGATCGCTTTCATCCGCTCAAAGATCTGCCGCACCACCTTATCAATGATACCGTCAAGTATATGCGCCGTGTAGCCAGTCTGCCCGTCACACTCGGTTTGTTTGCGGGTCTTGCCGTAGCAGATATACCGCACACGCTTTACAATGCGGTGAGCATCTTCCTTGCATGGATAAGCCTTGCCGTTGGTGGTGAGCGCCAGCCGGGAGCCACAATGCCCGCAAAAGACATTCCCGGCCAGCAAGGACTGACCACGGGTATTCAGCGGTACACGCCGTTCCTGTTCGGCGGAGTTGGCGCGGGAGGTACGAATGTGCTGTGCGGCCTCATACAGCTCCGGCGCTATGATCTGCAAATGGGGCAGCGTTTGGGAGCGGCTTTCGCCGCTGCGAAGCACCCCGGTATATGTAAGATTGCAAATGATACCCCGGACGCTGGCGTGATGCCACATTTTACCCGTCCTCGCCCGATAGCCGAGGTTATTTAAGTAGGTGGCGATCCGTTGAGCACCGAAACCCTCATGCACATATTTGTCAAAGATAATCCGTACCACAGCAGCCTCGGCCTCATTGATAGCCAGCTCAAAAACTTCGTGCTTGCGTTTATTGAAGCGCCCGCTCTTTACAAGATCATACCCATAAGGAGCAAGACCGCCCTTGAAACCTCCGTCCTCGACAAGCTGCCCGAGGGCGGTTTTTGTGCGAATTGAAGTCTTTTCGCTTTCGCCGTCGGCTTGCCAAAAGCGTATGTAGTTTGTGAGCTTGTCCGTGTGATTGTCAAACCGCTGCTCACCCTCTTGGGTACTCCAGACCCGGATTCCGTTCTTAACAAACCATTCTACCACAAAGGGCGTTTCATCAGCGATACGCCCGATGCGGTCAAACATGAACACAAGCAGAATATCGAATTTCCCCTGCTTGGCGCGTTCTTTGATAATTTGCAGCTTGTCGCGGTTTTCGGCTCTCACCTTATGCCCGGACACGCCGTCCTCCTGCTCCTCGTGAACGATCGTCCATCCCATTTTTTCACAGAAGCGATGGCACTCTCTGCGCTGCATGGGAATGTCGGCTTGGCTTTTGTCGTTGTAGTCCACCTGCTTGTCGGTGGACACGCGGTATAGGCAATCGACCCGATTGCCTGTCATCATTTTGTTTTCTATCATATTGATCCGTCCTTTCATTTGTCGATGGGTCAATGAAAAAACGCAATCAATACGCGGGAAATATGAAGTTTTCAAGGTACATAGGGACTACCCCCACTATTATTATCCCTCTGCTCGGGATGGATTGCAAGGATGTCGCCGTAGCTATTTTTACCGTATTGTTGGCAAAAGAAGATAATAAAATCTGCTTTACATGATGGAGCGCTGCCGCATTTTTGCAGTCTGCAAAGCTGGCGGTGATGGCGTAGCCGTCCACAGCAAATGCGGTATGTTGTTTTCTCTGCTGCATAAAGACCTCCTTTTCAATTCTCGGCAACAGGGAAAGGCCAGCGCACCATAAGAGCGCTGGCCTACGGCTTATGACCCTGGGACGAAATGTCCCAAGGTGTTTTTGAAAGGCGGGAGCGCCGCACCCGCTCCTGTTGGCCTGTCATAAGACAGCTCATATTCAATGCGGCGCTCCCTCACAGCGGATAGCGACGATCCGTCACGGAGCATCAACTACT
>ERZ773258.870-NODE-870-length-30029-cov-4.448756_pt1 | contig 30029 bp, 21 predicted proteins | sample MGYA00511962_ERZ773258 | MGnify/ENA primary metagenome ERZ773258 (study PRJEB29015, sample SAMEA2737755) | human gut metagenome | biome: human gut; feature: human-associated habitat; material: faeces | place: China | collected 2012 ... | reverse complement strand
CCGTATACATCTTACCACAAAGAGTAATCGACTTTAGCCAGCCGTATTGGTCAAAAACACATCCTTGAATCCAATTACTGGGATCGTATCCCTCCGTACTGCCCCCTAAGGCCTTAATACCCTTTTCCAAATCGGAATTTTTAACATAGCATGTCATATTTTTATACTGCGTATCATATTTATTGTCCACATTTGTTAAGTAAGGCAATTCCACCCAACCATATGTATACGCTTTATTGGTAGTATCTGCCGAACTGGAGCCGTACACAGTAAGCGCAAGCTCATTATTATAGTACACCAATTCATCTTTTACAGCGGCGACAGCGCCACGAACCAAACTGGAAGGAACTCTTGCACTCAATCTTACTGAGGGTGTTTTTCCTTGTTTCAACAGATAGCGAATGTATGTATTCGCTGCGATGGTCTGCGCTTTATAGACTTCAGCGTTATTCATACCACCGACTTCCTGCTCCACCAGTCTTGCAAGAATCGTCTGCACATTTCCCTGCACATTGGTTCCTAATGCCTGATCGTATACTCGAATAGAGTCAAAGTAATCCTGATTATAGCAATAGTTTACATCCACATTTCCCTTGATACCCGGAACAGACGCCGTACTACTGTATTGCCAGATATCAGCCTTATCCCCTAGACTGTTTGTGCTGCCCCACTGAGCCACCCAGCAGTCGTAGCCTTCATTAATCAGCCCCAATCCATCATACCACTTGGTTATATCATTGTAAGAACCATAGAAACCAGGCCGGCATCCTAAAACGTTTTCCGTATATACCATTCCGTTACGGACAGCTTCAGTCCGCGATGCATAGGTGGTATTCGCGTTCATATATTCGCCATGCTTCTGGTCGCTGTATTCATAGTCGATGAAGAACGGTAAATCAAGAACAATCCCTTGCTTTTTAAGCTCATTCCATTCCGAAGAATTGCTAATAAACGTTACTTCTTCAATTGCCTCTTGTCCATTGAACGCATAACTGAACCAGTAAGCACCCACATAAATTCCAGCCGCTCGTGCATTTTTTATGTTCGTCAGGAAGTAAGGGTCCATCTGATAATAAGAGCCATTGGCTGGCCAAGACATCGCGCGAATAATGGCAAACTGGATACCGCTGGCCTTTACCTGATTCCAATCAATCAAGCCTTGATGGGAAGAAACGTCAACACCTTTGGTAAGATTGATCAAATGTCCATCTACAGGATCAAAGAAATATGTTTCACCATAAATTTTCTGCATTCCAAATACCATGCGACCATTTACATAGCACACAGTACGGCCATCCGGTAAATTTGTAATTCCTTCAGCTCTGCGTCCAGTATCGACAGCAAAATAACTCCAGTCTGCTCCGATTGCTTTTTCTCCGAAATACATATTGCCAGTTACTTCATCAAAGAAATAATACTGGCCATCTGTCGCAAGTGTTTCACCATAGGCCATATAGCCGTTGTCATAATATACCGTACGCCAATCAATTTTTTTAAAGCCGTATGTATAATCCTTTGTTGTTTCGTCAATGTAGTACCAGCCGTTTTGAGGATCGTATCCTTCTCCTGTAATGATGGCACCTGTTATTGGATCAAAACCGTACTGACGTCCCCAAACACGATTAGTGCCGTAGATCATTCTGCCATTCACATAGCACACTTTTCTCTGATCTGGCAATGTATAAAAACCTTCCACACGGCGCCCTGTCTCCGGCTCAAAATAGCTCCATTGCTGATCGACATTTTTTTCACCGGTAGTCTTATTTCCGGTCACTTCATCGAAGTAGTAATAATTTCCGTCCGACGCAAGTGTTTCACCGTGCGCCATATAGCCATTATCATAATATACTGTCCGCCAATCCAAATTGAACCAGCCTTTTACCATCAAGCCACCATTTGCTGGATCAAAATAAGCCCATCCTTTTCCGTCGATATACTTTTCCCCGGTAAAATAGGATCCATCTGGATTAATATACACCGTTCCATTTTCAGTCTCTACTAAGCCAGTTTGTTTAGCAGATTCACTTTGAGAATTCTGATCAGACACAGCATCTTCAGAGGAATCTGTTACATTCTGACTTTCTTCAGTATTATTCTTTGGGGGTAGCGAATCGTCCACTGTATCTTCCGTCTCGGAAGGCGGCAAACTCTCTTGTGAATCACCGTCAAAAGGCGCAGTGCCGTCAGAAGAGTCAGGCGGCAAAGGTTCACTTTCCAACGAACCGTCCTCAGAAATTGCATCATCCTTATCGGCAGCACCTTCTGTCGATTGGTTTTTGTCCCCCTCTTCTGCGTTATTTTCCGGATTAGACGGAACAGTCTCTGCGTTTCCTTGTTCCGATTCAGAAGGCTTTTCTTCCGTCTTGCTTTCATCATCGAAAGGCTTCTGCTCCTCCGAAACATCTTCAGAAGGTGCAGTAGAACCAGAGTCATCCTTTTGTTCAAGGCTCTGCGCATTGTTTAGCAAATCGTTTTCTTGTGCTATTTCAATCCCAATATTTTCTTTGATTTCAGAATTCTGTGATTCGACAAAAGGAACAAAAGAATCTGTTTGTATAATACATTCTTTATTTTGTGTTTCTTGTTCTTGAATCACAGTTTCCCCGATACGAACATTTTGTTCTTGAACATAACGTTCAGAAGTGTCTGCATACGCAGGTGCCGAAATCAAAAGAGCTCCTATTACCGAACAAGCGAAAATAATCAGATGTTTTTTTCTCAATTTTTTACGCCTCCTTAAAGCACCATTCCCAAGATTACTATAGCACTTATAGATTCTATTCTCCAGTCTTTTTCCCTTTTTTACAAATGTTTCTAAATCGTAAATCTTTGTTCCTTTAGTCGATGCGTTTTGACGCTCAAAACATTTTTTATATCATATACGCACAATACAATCATCAACGGCATCATTGTATATAAATAACGCAAATTGCATTCTAAAAGCAATAAAAATAAAACGATTCCAATTAAAGCAATGCGAATTATATTTGTAGCAAGAAACAATTCTTTTTTTCTCTCTTTTTTACTTGACAGTAGCGCATATAAAGAACTATGTGTTATGCAAAGCATAATCAACAAATAGCCGCTTTGAATCCAAACCGAAGTAACCATCTTCCAGCCTTCCGTATCCACTACAAACCAATTTTGTATTGTTACGGCCGTTGGTGATGTGTTTAACAGAACACCTTTCCAAGTCTTTCCTTGAGTAAATGTTCCATTTCCCACGCCTTGAATCAATTTCTTATTTAAATGGATTGCCAGCCCCCCCACTCCCATTGTTTCTATTCGAGTTGCTATTTTTTCATGTAAAAATTTTTTCTTCGCCTCTATTCCAACTTTTTCTTTTGTTTCTTGCACATCTCGCTCATCATAGGCGCCATTGGATTGCCTATTCAATCCCATGGCAATAAAATGCTGCATTGGGAACTCATTCCGCTCTACCAAATCTTTACCTACAACTGTATTCAACGCCACTTGGGTTGAAATTTGCAGCAAAAAAGTAAAAATAAAAAACACCAGCAACAGTTCTGCCAAAAGAGCCAGCTTCACTTTTCCACTTGCGGAGGGGCGTATAATATCCAACACCCAAACAATGCAAAGAGCAATTACTGAAACAGCGACCTGTGGTTTGGTCCACGTTCCAAATGCCAACACTGCTGCTGCAACGCAACACCTAATCCATCGCTTTTGGAAACTTGTATTCTTGATTCTTAAAAGAATATACAATGCTGCAGGAATAGTCCAAAGAGCTACTATATCTGTATAAAAAATTGAGCCTGACTCACTTAATGCAATCATGGGAACGGACAAAAAAAACGCAACTATCGCCATTCGACTTCCCAGCAGCAGTTTTACCAGCTTGTACACGAAGAAGATTGCCAAATCAGCTAAAAATGCCGCCAATCCACTTAATAAAAGCCAACTATCTTCTAATGTTGCAGGCAAATAACAGCGATAGGCTGAAACCAATAGCTGTGTAATGGGCATATTGTTTGTATAATAGGACAAATATTCTGTCCAAAATAATGGTTGATTGCTCAAATCCCCGCGAACAAAATGGTATGCAATATAGTTAACTGCATACGCATCGGAATCAACCTGAGAATAAACGCACCAAACATAAAACATCTGGATGCCCAACAGAACAATCACGATTCCTCTTGCGCAAATGTTCCCCCATGTTTTTTGAGATAACTTGTTATATAAACAAACAAGCCCTACAATCGAAGCAATCCACAGAGCAAACATCAAAATGTATTTCAACAATGATGCGGGAACTCTTTGCGTTGTCCCCCACAATATTTCAAGAAAAATCAACGAAAAAAGCAAAGCAAATGTTGCGTTGGCGAGCAATAGCAAAATTTCAACCACACGAAACCTTTGTTTTGACAAAGCACTGTTCATTTTATCTCCTTCCGCATCGAAAAACAGTTCTAAAACCACATCTTTTAATATACGCAAAGAGAACATTTTTTACAAATAAATGTTCAGAATCCCTTGTCGATGATATCCTTGGCAAAAGGATTGGCTGATGGTACAACAGTGTCGCCACCACTCATCATCAACCTCCAAAATGTTTTTTCTTTAAATTTTAAGTGAAAACGGGTGTACATCCCTTTGATGCACTCACACTTCCAAGAGGCAATCCTTATTCTGCTCTGTCGTCATACCCGGGCGATACGAATGCATCTCCCATTTCTTATTCCATTTTTCTTCGAACCGCTTTAGATTCACTTTAAAAACGGCCTCATACTTTTTCTTATCCAGCTTTTTGAATGTTGCGCCGTCCTGATGGTGGATAAACGCATCGTCAACAATCGCCAAGCCCCACCCTGCTGTACGCACCGCTTCGCTGTAATCGTCGTCTTCGAACATACCGACCTTGTATCCGTCATCCAGCATTCCGCATTGCTGAATGACGGATTTGCGGATCATCGTACAGAACAGCGCCAGCGCCTTCACATTGCGAAACTCTTGGCCGTTATGTGCCCATGTGTAACGATAGGCAAACTGCTCAAGGCCGTCCAAATCGTGATACTCCACTGCCACTTTTGCCTCATTTCCAATGGAGTTTGTGACAGGGCCGCACATTCCGAGATGGCTGTCGTTCTGCAGATGCTTCGCCATTGCTGTAAGCCAGCCACGCGTGGGAACTGTATCGTTATTCAAAAGCACGATATAATCTCCGCTTGCGGCCTGAATGCCGACATTGTTGCCGCCCGCAAAGCCAAGATTGTCCTCGTTCAGAATCACTGTGACATTCTCGATATTCTGAGCATCCAGTTCCTTGAGCCAATCTCTTGTCCCGTCAACAGAAGCGTTGTCCACAAGGATCAGTTCATAGTTCGGATATGCCGTTTTGCTGAGAATCGTTTCGGTGCACAGCTTATTCAGCTTCAAATTGTTGTAGGTCAAAACGATAACGCTGATTTTCGGAACAGCTGTCCGCATCATATCGGCAAAGGCCTCATAGCGATGCTGCCAATCGTTTTCCCGTGCAAATGCAGCACACTCTTCCGGGCCGGCCAATGTATCTGTGCCGTTCAAACAAGCCGTTACATATTGCAGGAATGTCTCGTCATCATTGGCCATATACACGTACCGATCCCGGAACGGCATCAGCTCCGGAATCTCCGTTGCAACAACTTTTTTTCCTGCGCTGAGATATTCATAAAACTTGACCGGATTGGTCGCCTTGATCAAATCCGTTGAAGTGTCAAACGGAATGAGGCAAACATCAAACGTCTTCAGGTACGACGGCAGTTCCGAATACGGCTGTTCTCCCAAAAGCTTAATGTTGCTCTGCGACTGGAGCACATCTTCCCACTCCGTAACGGCACCCACGAACACGAAATCGCATTCAGGCAGATGTTTGGCCAAATAGACGATCTTTTCGGCATCGAACCAGTGCGCAACTGCGCCGTAATAACCTACGATTTTTCGTTCTTTTTTCGCATTTGCGCCGAACGCTTCATGGAAATGGTCATACTCTGTTCCGTTGCGCACAATTCCGATCGGGCCTGTAAAATACTTTGCAGCGATATCCGCCAAAAATTGAGAAGACGGAATTACCAGATCGCATGTTTTCAAAAGTTTAATGCAGTTTTCGCCGACATTTTTCTCTGCCGGTGTCAGGAAACCGGTATAATCATCCATGTAATCGACGACCATTCTAAACCCGAACTCTTCCCGCAAATAAACGGCGGCATTTACCCAGTTCGGATAATCGACGATCGTAATGGCGTCCCGAATGCCATACTTCCAGAGCAGTTCTTTCAAGGCTGCCTGAATGCTTTCCGGATTTTCAGACCAATCTGTTCCGTAAATTGCCGTTGCATCCGAATTAAAGAAATCTACAATATACAGATTTTCGCTCTGTTTGTATACAGACGCGGGACGATGGGAGTTCGCGTTGATATAAAACACTCGGTGACCATTCTCGGCAAAGCGAACGGCAAAATGCTGCGGACGCTGGAAGCGGAAATCATAGTCGATCACCGACAAAATGATCACGTCATGCTTCTGATAGGAAGCAGGCAGTTTGACAGCTCCATTGCTGGAAAGCAATTTTCCGAGTGTTTCGCCGGATGTAGAAGCCGATACTTCTGTCGCGTCTGCCCGATTCTCAAGCTGGGACAAAAGTTTTTTATCTCCGCACGTAACGAAAGTTGCACGCTCCAACAGCACTCCATGTACCTGCTCATACACCGTGTCATACAGTGTTGCGCGGTTGGAATCGCCGGAGAGATGATACCAGATTTTCTTTTCCGGAACAGCATCCGCAAACGCAACATTTCCGGCCCATCCCAACAACAACACCGCGGGCTCAATCTGAAGCGCACGCAGCAATTCCGTCTGCGGCACAAGCAGCAAACGCTCGGAAACTTGCTGTACACAAGTTACATCATTGCTCGCCAACAGACACAGCCACCCGGCTTTTGCCATTTTATCAAACAGAAAATATGCATCATCTATTGCCCTGCGATCCTCCACGCAAGGCGATGCCAAAACACCCTTTGCCGGAACCGTGCGAATCTGGCGCACGATTTCCCGGCTTACGTTGGTCTCACAGAATTGATCTGCAATCGCAGAAAAACGCGTCCGATCATTACGGATATATTCCAAAAATGCACTTTCCAGGAAGCCTATGTTTTTTAAAACACCGGCCTCTTCCATCTGCTTTTCTTTCGCCAATCGTTCTTCAAGACTGAACGGCTGTATGCTCGGAACAGCCAGCGCAGCCTGCAGTGTATGATAAACACTGTTAAGCGGCTGGAATCTTCTGTCCGCCATTTCATCCGGACGATGCAGCAACCAGCGCAGAAAATGAATTTTTTCCGTAACATTCCCAAACAGCAGCTGACATTTCAGGCGGCTCCAAAAATGAAGCAGCTTAAAGAAGCTGGAATTCAGCATCTGTTCACAGTACTGTGTTCCCTGCACCATAAACGCCGCTGCCTGCTGCTGCTGTGCCGCATATTCCCGAAGAGTTTTTTCCGCAAGCACCGTCAAGGCATCCATGTGTTTTTGTTGTTTTTGCAGCAAAGCGTCGGCCGCTTTCAGTTTTTCCTGTTTTGCATTATTCTCCTGTTCGCACGCGTCGATAAGCGCCTGCAGTTTTTCCGTCTCTTCCTTCAGCTCTTGATTCTTTTCCTGCAACAAATCGTTATTTTGGCGCAGAATTTCGTTTTCTTTTTCCTTCTGCGCGTTCTTTTCGCACTCCTGCTGCTTTTCGCTCAGCAGCTGATCTACGTGTCCGATTTTATTGTCCCGTTCAATTTCCGTTCCTTTCAGCCGGTTCTCGGTTGACTGCAGCAGTTCATTTACCCATAAAATTCCTTCATGCCGCATGGTGTTCGTCTCATCCGGATAATTCTTCTCAAACAATTCCAGATCTTTGCCCGTAAAAGCAATTTTGTCCATATATTCAATATTGCGGTAGTAGACTTTGCACGCAGGGATTTTTTTCAAAGAACAGTGATTGGACAGCACTGCCGCATGTTCAAACAGCGCAAGATTGAAGCGCTCATCAAAAAAGCCGACCTTACGCTTTACAAGCCAGCATCCTTCAGAAATAGAAATCTTATTGTAACCGCGCTTTTTTCTGCTCTCGCTGAAAGAACCCGCGATATAATACAGCGAATCTGTCTGATAATCCCAGCCCAGTGTATTTTCGCCCGCGCAGCCTGCGCTTTCCTGTGTGCAGATGTAGCAATCTTCATGCAAAGGCAGTTCTTTCTTCAGGTTTACAAAAAACTCAGAATCAAGCGTCGCATCAGCCTTGCAGAACAGCACATACTCTCCCTGTGCTTGCTTCATTCCCAGATTGTACATTGCAGGCAAATTTCCCGCGGAAGGATAAACGTTTACCTGTTTTCCCTGCCAAAGGAACGGAACCGATTCCTGGCTTTCCGAAGTAACCAGAATCACTTCACTCAAAACGCCATCGCCTTGTGCCAAACTATCTTGCAGCAGATGCAGATACTCTTTTTTATCATTACAAATAATAACAAGCGAAATCAAATTACTTCCTCCAACTTCACAACCGAATCAAACACTCATGGACAATTTTTTCAATTGCCTGCCCCTTGCTTCCGCCGTTCAATTCTTGAATCACCATTTGATGAATCTCTTCCGGAACGTCAAACGTGACCAAATTACAAACTTCTTCCTGAATCTGTTGTTCGCTGGTGCAGCACAATGCGGCACCCATATCATACAGCGGCATCACAGTATGCATCAGATCCTGCCGATTAAACAGCAAAATCGGTTTTCCGAGCAAAGCCGCGTCAATCGCAACCGTAGAATAAAATGTCATCACAGCAGCAGCCTGATGCAGCAGCGTAACCGTGTCCACATTACGCACCAAATGCAGATTCGGGATCTCGCTTTCCAATTCTTGCAGCGCATCCGGCATCTCACCCGGATGCGGTTTATAGACAAACTGAATGTCCGGATATTTCTGCAATTCTGCTCCGGCTTTTCGAACAGCTATCCTCGGGTCATACTGCAGCGGAATATCTTTTGGGCATTGGCCGCAAAATACGAACCATTTTTTATCAATATCCAGTCCGGCCATCTGCGCAAGTTCGGCACGGTCTGTCTGCTGTAAAATTGTTTGATCAAACTGCGCACTTCCGGTAACAACAATATTATCCATCGGCACCTGCAACAACAAGTGCAGCTGTTTGGCAAAATAGTTTCCCCAATATAAATAGCAACCCGCTTCTGCCGGAGCTTCCCGCAGCCGATGCGCCAAAGGTGCATGCTGAAGCGCCAGTGCTAGGATATTCCTTTTTTTGCAATAGTGAAACATTGATTCCATGAATCCGCCGCTGTCAATCGTGAGCAACAGATCCGGCGTTTCCTGATCCAAAAGATACTGCAATGCATCAATGGCAAGGTCGGTATCCCAATCTGCCATTCTTGTCAGTGAAGAATATTCATCCACACGATGATACGCAATGCCTTCCGCCTTGCAGTATTCCACTTCCTGAATACTACAAACTACAACCTGAAGTAAAATATCATTTCTTATCAGTAGTTGTTTTACAACCGGAACTAATTTCTTAAATCCCTGTATTGTACAGGAAAACACAAGAATCTTTTTCACAATCATTTTCACCTTAGTGCACATATCATATTTTTCTTTCTACCATATTCCGGAGAAAAGTAGCTTTGCAGTCGAATTGGTTTATATAAATTATGAACATCACTTAACTTGAAACCGCATTATCTCTATCCGTATAATTTTCTAAAATCCATTCTTTCGCAATATATAAATCAATCTCTTTATGAATATCAATTGATTCTTCTATTTCATAATACGCAATATTGTTCCCCATAAAAGTCCATGGTGGTTGTCCCTGGCCCCTATTATAAAGCATTCGATGCACATTTAAAACCCAAAAATTGTGCGCTAAAAAATAACATTTGGGCAAATCTTGTCTATTAGTTGAAACAAAATTTGTCACTTCCTTTTCATAAGGTTGCAAGCGACCTTTTTCATCTATTTTTTTTGCTCTTAAAGGATGATGATCATTGTCCTGATATACGGGAACCACAGCACTAAGAGACATATCTTTTTTCATCATTTCAACACAAGTATCAATCCATTCTGACTTTATTGTTACGTTATTCGCTAACGTAACCACTAAAATTTCAGGTAATGTATACATTTTTTTAATAAATTCTAACGCGTGGAAAATGCATTCTATATGTTGACTTTCCGGTCGCGCTAATTTCTCTGGACGTTGAATAGGAATATGACCAAGCTCTTCTGCAATACTTAAAATTTTCAAATCATCACTACTGCAAAATCGACGTGAAATAGTCTTTGCATGATTTGTGGCATTTGCGGGATAATATAACACAGGATGTCCCAAAATTTCCAAAATATTTTTATCTTTTAATGTATTATTTCCTCGCCCTGTCAAGAGTGCATAAACATTCATATTGTCATATTTTCTCCTATTCTATTAATCTACATTTATCAATTAATTTCACTCTAAGAGAACAATAACATTAATTTTTTTATCCGCGTTTTCCAATCATTTTCTCTTGCAAATTGAACACATTCTGTTTCATCAACAAGTGTAGTTTTGTTCTCTAAACACAACCTAACTTTGTCCACAAATGCATCATCGTCGTTTTCGCAATACACATACTTTCCGTTATAGGACATCAACTCCGGAATTTCAGTTGCAACAACCTTTTTCCCGGCGCTGAGATATTCGTAGAACTTCACCGGATTTGTCGCTTTGATCAAATCCGTGGAAGCGTCAAACGGAATCAGACAAACATCAAAATCCCGCAACACTTCCGGCAGCTTGTCATACGGAACAGCATCCCACAACTCTACCTTTGCAAGCTGCTGCAATCTGCGGCGCACCGTCTCATCTGACACGCCGACCAAACGGATGCAAATGTCCAAGTCGCTTCGGCTCAGCGCTTCAATCTTTCCGCAGTCAAACCAGGTAGACAATACACCGTAATACCCCACGACCCAAGGCCCTGCTGCCCGTTTTTCCTGCTTTGCCGCACAGGCGAAATGCGCACAATCCGTACCGTTGCGCAAAAGCTCTACCTTGCTCGAACCACTCTGCCGCGCCTTTTCTGCCAAATACACAGAAGTCGCCAAAGTCAAATCCGCGTTTTTCAGCATGCGCACAGCCATGTCGCGCACATTCTCCTTGTCCGCATGATCAAAATCCGCGAAATCGTCCAAATAATCCGCAATGATCCGTGCGCCAAACTCCTGCTGCAGCATCTCGGCGACCGGCTGCCAAAGCGGATGCTGGATTATTACCTGCAAGCGATCGTTTTTCTGCCATACTAAAATTTTCTGCACGGTACTGCGGACATCTTCTACAAGTTGCGGATAAGCCTGCGCCTGCGCAGCCTGATAAATCGTCGGTGTTTTATAGGTGTTTTGCAAAGTGATTACATTGACACTTCCGACACGGACAATTTCCTCTCGGTCCGGATGCCGCGCGCCAAACTCCGCATTGAAATAAAACACCGCTTTTCCGTTTGCGGCGCATCCGTTTGCCAGATGCTGCGGCCGCTGGATCAGAAAATCAAAATCGATTGTTCCGAGAAACAACACCGTAACATCCGACTTTTCCGGCACGTCATACCGGCGAAAACACATCAGCTCACGCCGAATGGTCTCTGCCTTTTGTTCCAATCCGACAAGCGGCTGAAAACGGACATCCGGCTCACCGCCCCGCACAAATCGCAGCAACGACTGGCGCTCGCTTTTTCCGGCAAACAGCTGCCGCGGAATACGGGACAACAATTCTGCCATGCGCGACGAACGGTTGCGTCCTGCAGCTCTCGCCATCTCCTCCATCTGCGCGACCGTATTCTCCATTTGAACGATACGTGCATGCAGCATCTCATCGCGGTTTCGCAATGCATTCTCTCCTTCCGGACAAAAGCGATCAGGACATTTTCTCACTGTACCAATCCAAAAGATGTTTTGCAATGCGCTCCGACGCATGTCCATCCCCATAGGGGTTTACAGCGTGCGCCATCTTCTGGTAATCTTCTTCGCTTGTAATGAGTTTTTCGGCTTCCTTCACAATGTCACTCGTCTTTACGCCGACCACTTTCACTGTTCCCGCTTCAACAGCTTCCGGACGTTCTGTCTCTGTGCGCAACACCAAAACAGGAACACCGCAAGCCGGCGCTTCTTCCTGCAGGCCGCCAGAATCCGTCATAACCAAAAAGCTGCGGCTCATCAGATTGTGCATATCCTCAACGTCGAGCGGCTCAATCAGCCGTACACCTGCACAGTCGCCAAGGATACCGCGTGCGGTTTCGCGTACAGCAGGATTCAAATGCATCGGATAAATGAACAACAGATCCGGAAATTCCTGCGACAGTTCGCGAATGGCGCGGCAGATATTCTCCAGCGGTTCACCCAGATTTTCGCGGCGATGCGCCGTTACGAGCACAACGCGGCGGCCGTCCATATTCTCATTGCGCAGCTGCTCATTTTTGTATTGATAATCTTGGCGAACCGTTGTTTTAAATGCATCGATGACAGTATTCCCCGTCACAAATACGTTCTTTACAACTGCTTCGCGTTCCAAATTGCGGCGATTGTTTTCCGTAGGAGAAAAGTGCAGTTCTGCAATACGACCCGTAAGGCATCGGTTCATCTCTTCGGGGAAAGGAGAATACTTATCAAACGTACGCAGACCCGCTTCCACATGCCCTACTGGAATCTGCTGATAAAACGCAGCCAAAGCAGCCACAAAAGAAGTTGTTGTATCGCCGTGCACCAAAACAATATCCGGCTGAACCTTCTTAAGAACCTCTTCCAGCTTCATCAAAACATCCGCAGTGATGGTGGTCAGCGTCTGACGCGGCCGCATGATGTCCAAATTATAGTCAACTTTTGTATCAAAAATGTCAATCACCTGCTGCAGCATCTCACGATGCTGGCCTGTCAGGCAAACGATGCTTTCAATATTAGAATTTGCCTCCAATTCTTTTACCAAAGGGCACATTTTGATTGCCTCCGGCCGTGTACCAAAAACACTCATAACCTTCACTGAAAATACCTCCAGTTTTATAGCAAATCAGCTTTAATTGTTTATTACAAATGATATTAATTATAACATATAATTCTTCGCTTGTCTCGAATTTCTGCAATTTTCGTTTTTCCTTCAGATGCCCCTCTTTTATGCGCTACAAAAACCACATAAGAGCCGACCGAGCCACTTTTCTGCTCATGAGTCGGTCACTTTTTCGAACTTCTTACTTGTAAAATATTTTATAACAATTGTGACGTTTCCATCTGGTTTTTCGTAATTTATTTTGATATATTATTAGGAACAGCATTTCAACGCGAGAGGACGATTGAATTGGGCATCCAATTTACGCATAATAAATTCCGAATTGCCGTAGCAATTTTAATATGCATCCTTTTTCTTTGCCTGCTACCTCAGCTTTTCTTCCCAGCCGACCCCATCCAAACAGGAGCATACGCCTCCACCTATACAGCGAACGAAGCCGCCTCCTGGGACACGGTCTTAAGCGCACACCCCGATATGACTCATGAGGAAATGATCTTAATATCACAGCGGTTTTCCGCCTTGATTCGTCATCCGCAAGCGCTGAATGTCCGCTTAACCTCCTTGTACCCGTTGAGCAATGGCGAATTGTATATTCTTTTATACGATGCCAACGGCAACCTAATTTTACAAACAGCGTTGCCCGTCACGGAACTTTTCTCCAGTACTGGTGCAAAGCTGAAACCGCCGACGCGACTTAAGCCGGGGACTGAATACCGTTTGGTCCTCAGCAGCCGGGCTCCCTCGGAGGATTTCTCTCCTTTGGCTCTGCTCGACGCGGCTGGAGCGGACTGCATCATACACACCTCAACGCCGTTTGATGAGATTTCTCTTGATTTTTATGTGCACGGCGTGCAGCTCCACCGAACCTATTTCGCCTACTTGCTGGCCTGCGCTCTGGGAAGCATACTGTTGCTGCTGCTGGAAGTCACGCTGAAAAAACGCGCGCTGCGCATCCTGAGTTATCTTGCCGTTGGCGGTGCCGTTATGCTGAGCAGCCTTGAGGCTGTACAGCTTTTGCAAGAGGCGCATATTTATACACTGCCTCCGCTTTCTTTTCTCCTGTCCTGCTTTATCTGGGGTCTTTTGTGCTGTTTTTTCTTTGCCGTCAGCACCCGTCTTTCATTCGCGGCGGCTGCCAGTTCCACTATTGTGATCGTTTTGGCACTTGCCAACCATTATACCTATCTGCTGCGGCATTCCATTCTTACACCTGCAGACCTTCTTGCTGTGGGTACCGCCATCAATATTCTGGACAATTACCGGCTGGAGCTTTCTTTTCCCGTTATTATCTCCCTTTTCATCCTCTGGCTGGATATCGTTTCCAGCTTCACTCTGCTGCGCGTGCAGTATTACCGGCGCGGACTGTCCAAAAAGCGCTTACTCGCAGGCGCGCTCTGCCTGTTTGTCAGCTTTCTGGGTGTGCAGCCTCTTCGTTCGCGCGATTTCTTTCTTCGAAATGGTCTCGAGCCCGCTATGTGGGATCCTGAAACAACTCAGGCCTGCAATGGGTTCCTTGTAAATTTCACCGCGATGTACAGCTTTTCCCGCCCGTCCGAGCCGCAGGGCTACAGCACACAGAAAGTAAAACAGATCGCGCAGCAATATCCCAGCGACTTGGCCGGCGATGCCTCGGGACCGAATATTATCTTTATTATGAACGAATCTTGGGCTGATTTTACATGCACCGGCCAATTGGACACCTCCGAGCCCGTGACTCCTTTCATTGACAGTCTCGCCGAGAGCGGAGAGGCTGTTTATGGGAATACTGTCGTCCCTGTAGTTGGAGCGGGCACCTCCTGCAGCGAATTTGAAGCGCTTACCGGCGCCAGCTACTTTTTTGGACTTTCTTCGAACCCGTACGGGTTCTATACCTATCCAGGTATGGCCTCCAGTGCGGAGAATATGAAGCAGCTGGGATATCAGTCCCGCGCACAACACCTGATGCCTGCTGCCAACTGGGACCGTTCCAGCGGATTCCCCCGTCTTGGTTTCGAGGATTTTATCTCACTTGAAGACGTTGAGGATGTGGAAATATTCCGCGGACTTCCCACGGATGCCGCCAGCTATAAAGAACTGGTCCATATGTTTGATGCCGGAAACGGGCCACAGTATCTGTTCTGCATTACAGCACAGAACCATGGTGGTTATGATACAGGACTCGCTGTCAACAGCCAGTTAGAAATCCTTTCTCCTGCCGGTTCCTATCCCTGCGCGCAGGAATACCTGCGGCTTTTGCAAAAGACCGACGCCGCATTCGCTGAACTTGTGAATTACTTCCGCGCACAGCCGGAACCGACAATCATCCTGATGTTCGGTGATCATCTTCCGGCCGTTGAAGAAGAATTTTTAAATGCTACACTTCCGGAAAATGATATTTTTGCACTTTATACTACTCCTTTCATTCTCTGGGCCAATTATGACCTCGGCTTGGATAAGAGCGCACCAGAAGTCACAATGAGCAGCAATTATCTTTTCTCCTATTTATTGGAAACAGCGGATCTTCCGATGACGGGCCTGCAAAAAATGCTGCGGACGCTTTATGCAGAATATCCGGTCATTTCCGTAGCGGGAGTTCTGGACCGGGATGGGAATTATATCAACGCTGCTGCAGCGGCCGACCTGCCGTTGATCCGGGACTATAGTTATATGCAATACAACTATCTTGTCAAACACGCAAAAACAGCTTCTGAGTTTTATCAATTTCATCAATAATTTTCCGATGAAGAACATTTATAAAAGCGACGCTTTCCAAGGGATTATCCCGGAAAGCGTCGCTTTTTGGCGTGTTGCGTAAGAATGTTTTCTTACGCCAATACGCCTTTAGAATTGTGTATTTGGTTTCCTTTATTCCACTACTGCTCTTTACAGAGCACAGGCTGCATCGTATGCGGTTTTGATGGCATTGGAAATGTCCGCCACCTTATCCGCACAGTCGCCCACCCGCACTACGGGTATGCCTGCGTTTTCGAGCGCCGATGCATCGAATGCAGCAGGACGCGCCCCCACGGCCATTACCACATAGTCGCAAGGGATGAGCACTTCCCCGCCTTCTTTGTCTTCACAGACAAGTGTATCCATTGTGATTGCTTTCACCGTATGGCCCGGATACTGCTCTACGCCCAGCGTCTTGTAGTTTTCCATCAGCGTGGGAAGGATTGTAGTGCTCTCACCCGCGGCAATCTTATCCATCATCTCCACAATGGAGACCTTACAACCGCGTCCGGCCAGATATTCGGCGGTCTCGCATCCCACCATACCGCCTCCAATGACGGCCACGCGTCCATAGACCTGTTGTTCGCCTGCCAACACGGCCCAAGCGTCGGCCACATTCGGGCCGTTCTTACCCGGGATGGGAGGTGCAAAGCTGGACGCCCCCACAGCTACGATCACAGCGTCCGGCTTCGTGTCCAAAATGTCCTCCGCAGACACTTCAGCCCCAAGGCGCAGTGTGACTCCCGCTTTGCATACAGCATGCGTCAAGTCCAATACGGCGCGGCGCATTTCTTCCTTGCGGGGCGGTACGCTGGCAATGTTTAACTGGCCGCCCAACTCTGGTGCGCGTTCGAACAGCGTGACGCTGTGCCCGCGCAGAGCGGCCACGCGCGCGGCCTCCAAACCGGCTGGCCCGCCGCCTACAACCGCAACATTTATTTTCTCTGCAGCAGGCGTGATAGAACGGGTTCTCTCGTAACCGTTTTCCGCATTGAGCACGCAGGCCAGGAATGCACGGTTCTGGATGTTATCCGTACATCCCTTGTTGCACGAAATGCAGCGTCGGATATCGCACGCACAGCCTGACTGCGCTTTGTTCGGCCAATCCGGGTCGCACAGGAGCGGGCGGCCCAAACCGATGATATCCGCCTTTTCGCTTTCTACGATCCGCTCTGCCATAGCGGGGTCGATAATGCGCCCTACCGTGCTGACCGGAATAGACACAGCCTCCTTCACCTGCCCGGCAATGTCCGCAAAAAAGCCGTAGGGCTGTACGCCCATAGGCGGGATGGTATCCGCCATATTGCCTGTATGATTGGCCTGCGCCACATGAAGCATATCCACGCCGGCTTCCTCCAGCCAACGGGCAAATTTCGGAGCGTCTGCCGCATCCACGCCGCCTTTGCCGCGTTCCGGCGTCACGACGGCAAATTTGTAGTCAATGACCATCTCCGGCACCGCCCGTTTGAGCGCCCGCACCAACATAATCGCAAAACGGGTACGGTTTTCCAAACTGCCACCAAATTTATCGGTACGATGGTTCATGCGTGTGCTGCACAGACATCCCACCAAACGGTCGCCATGTACCTGGACCACGTCCACGCCCGCCTTCTGCGCGCGCTGCGCGCATGCACATATTTTGTCGATGATGGAAAGCAGCGTCTCCTCGCTCACCTCGTCAGTAAAAAACTGCATATCATGGTGCAGCCGGGCACGTACCTCTTCCATTTTCCCTTGGGCAAAAAGCGCGTTGACCGCATCGCAGTCGTATTCCGGATGAAAAATCTGGACGCCCAGCTTTGCGCCATAGGCATGCACACGGTCTGCAAGCAAACGGAAACTTTCAATCTGGCTGTCATCAAACAGCTTTGGCGTGGGAGAAAAACTGCGAATGGGCGCAACGTCGCCCAGCACGATGTATCCCACACCGCCCTGTGCCAGACGGGTATAGAACGCGCGGCTCTGTTCCCCAATGCTGCCGTCCCGTTCCTCATAGCCCGTGGTGAGCGGCGGAAACATGATACGGTTCTTCAACGTTATTCCGCCCACTGTTATCGGCTGCATGATTTTCATTTCCATTGTTGTTTACCTCCCTGCAAATGTCCCCCACAGGAGATCCTGCGGGGGTATTTTTCATAAATTGTCTTGAATGAACTTCCAAATTGCCTGTTCGCAGGCTGTGCGGGACGGAATGGTGGCGAAATTGTGGCCTCCGCCCGAAACACGTACAAACTCAGCCACCTGGTACAGCCCTGCATAACGTTTACAGCTTTCGTCATCCACCAGTTTATCATCATCTGCCCGGATGACGATGACAGGACCGTTGTAGCCTTTTGCCTCTTCAAATGGATCCGGATGCGCCGCCATGTTGTAGTTGAAGGCCATTTTGTAAACAAGCCCCTCCAGGTCAGCATAATCTTTTCCGCTCTGCGTCACCATATCGGCCCGCCGGGCACAGCCATACCACATGCCCGCGCCCGGGCACATCAGGATCAGCCCGTGCGGCCGCAGACGCGGCGCGATGCTGGCCGCCACATAACCTCCCATGCTCTGCCCGGAAAGGAATACACGCCGTGAATCCACATAAGGCTGTGCGCGCACCCAGGCGTATAGATCAGCCGCATCGCTGTGCAGGCCATCGAACGTCATGTCCGAAAATTCGCCGTCACTCTCTCCGCAGCCATAGAAGTCGAACCGTGCGCAGCCCACTCCGTGGTCTGCCAGCATGCGTGCCATATGCGTGTGCAGATACTTGTACCCGGATGCTGAACCTGCAAAGCCGTGCAGATTCAGTACAAAAGGTACCGGCTCGTTCGTCTCAGGCAGCGTCACAATGCCGCGCAGCGTACAGCCCACCCGGTTCTCCATGGATACCTGCAATGTTTTCATGGACATTGCTCCCCGTCTGTTTCCATGGCTGACGCTTTTTCTGCACGGCGGGCTTTCAGCTGCTCCAGCATTTCGGTCGTTTTTGCCTTTGTCAGCGGATAGACAAAGAACAAAATTGCAACCGCGACACCATAACCCAGCACATAAATGCCTGTGTAGGACTTCCAGATGGCGTTGCTTACTTCAGCCGTCTGCACCGCCCCCTCAGCCACGTTGTAGCCGATGAATCCCAGCACAAAACTGGAAAGACTCCCGGAAACAGCACTGGCCAGCTTGCGAAAAAATGAATAAGTAGAGTATACAATGCCTTCGTTACGCTCACCGGTCTGAAGCTCATGATAGTCGATGGAATCGTTCACCATGGCCCAGATGAGCACCTGCATACCGGATGCACCCAGATAGCAGACGCCATTGATGACGATGAACAGTACGGGATTGTGGATGGGGAAAAAGAACAGAAGCGCGAACACAGCTGCCGCAAAACCTGCGCCCCAGCAGCACCATTCCTTTTTGCCCAGTTTATCGGCCAACGGTTGTGTAATGGCGAACGTGATGAGTGAATATAGTACGCTCAAACCGCCGGAGACAGCCATGATTTTAACATTCCCGAAGTAATCCTTGAACAGATAGGTGTTCAGACCGTTGACGACGGAAGCGCCGATCATACCCACAAGGCTGAAAAACATTACGCCCAGCAGCGCCTTATTTTTGGCGATTTCCTTGATGACGTGCAGGTAATTGAGCTTCTCACCTTTCGGGCGTTCCGGTACGGCTACGCGTTCTTTGCACCACACACAGGTGATTTGCAGGCACAGGAGGCCGATAAGAGCGAATACCGAAGCCAGCATCAAAAAACGGCCCGCCACCGGCTTATTGTCTACATACAGTACCAGAGGACCAACCATAACGATGACCGTCATAAAAATGGTACCGCCCAAACTGCGGTAACGGGAAAGCGCTGTGCGGTGGCGCACATCATCCGTCATAACGCTGGAAAGCGTACCAAACGGCACATTTACACAGGTGTACAGCGCCTCATACAGAACATAGGTAACAAACATGTAGGCAAGGCGCAGTCCATAGGCCAAATTGCTCACATTGACAAAGCCCAGGATGCACAGCACCGCCATGGGAAACGAAAAGGCCCGTATCCATGGAATGAACTTTCCTCCCTTTGTCGCCTCGCGGGAATCCACGATCGCACCTATGATAGGGTCATTGACAGCGTCCCATATCTTTGTGATCAGCATCAGGATACCGATGTGGAACGGGTTCACCTGTAAAATCAGTGTGTAGAATACGGACAGGTACATTGCGCGGAACTGCTCCGTACAGCAGCAGCCCAGATCGCCCAGAGTATAGCCGAGCTTATCCCTCATGGAAAACGGTCTCATAATATCCTCCTTTTTTCTCTGCCCCGGTGCTTTTGGACGGAGAAGCTTCTTTACGGCTCTATTATAAAAAGGAGGGCACAAAAATCATATCCAAAAACTGATTGAAAACTATCTGAAATTGATGTACTATACAATTAATCCAAATTTTTTTAATACCGAGTTGGAATTCCACCCTTTTTTACAATCAGGAGGCAAGCAGATGCTGGATTATGCTGTAAAAACAATGTGCTTTGATGCTGCCTGTACAAAGCAGCTGTTCTCGGGGCGTTATTACAGTATTGTATTGGTAACACGCGGCACAGCACGGTTTCACTGGGAAGCGGAGCGTTGGATATGCAGCACCGAGGATCTGTTTCTCTTCAAGCCCGGAGAAGGCGCTGTAATGGTTTTTCCGGGCGGGAAGCTTCCACTGGAAATGCTGTGGGTACAACTTTCCCCCGAGGCCCTGGCTGCGCTCTCTGATGAAGCGACGCAGCTTGAGGCGAGCTTCAACGTGGTGCCCTTCCGGCGCATCGCTGTGCGGGCAGACAGTGAGATATCCATGCTCATCAAAAGCCTGGCACGCCGCATGGTCACGCTGCCGCAGGAGCACGACAGCTTTGCCAGCGCACTGTTTGAGGAGAGCTTGCTGAAGATGTTCGTCATCCTCGTGCTGCGCGCCTGTATCCACGCGGAGCAGCACCGCGCGCAGGGCAGCCGTAAACATCTGATGATGGACGAGCTGTTCGTGTACATCCGTACCCATATCACGGAAGAGATCACTCTGGAGCAGCTGGAGCAGGCATTCTATATCAGCCGGTTCCATATTGCACGGGAATTCAAACGCCAGACAGGACAAACCCTGCACAGCTATATCGTCAAAACCAAACTGGACCTGTGCTGTCATTATATCGAACAGGGGCGTCCCATTACCGAGGTGTACCGGCTGGGAGGATTTGGCGGATACAATCATTTTTTCCGCGCATTCAAGCAGGAATACGGCATGACACCCAAGGAATATTTCAGCACCACCCGGCAGGATGCCCGGGGATGAGCCTTTGCAAAAGAAGTCCCGGCTGCAATTTTTGTGCAGGCTGAAACGTATTTTATGTAAAACGGCAGTTGCCGTTTTTCAACGAACGATCTCCATTGCTGACAGGAGGGAAGCTCTATGAAACTTTCTGCTGATTATCGTGCCCTTGCGCTGAATGCCCTGCGTGGCAGATGGAAGACAGCTGTTCTGGCCGGACTGATCGCCAGTTTGCTGGGAGCCAACATTGTGAGCAGCTCAGACAGAGTCATCTCCAACATGAGCCAGAACGCCAACGGCGACACCCCAGGGTTTGCCGGGCTGCTTTCCACCGGCAGCGGCGGCGTGCTGGCGGTTCTTGTGGTCTGCATCCTTGCCTGGGCAGTGTTCACCGTCATCGTGAGCGGTGCGGCGCGGCTGGGCTACGCCCGGTTCAACCTGAACCTTGCAGACGGCAGGGACGCTGCCCTCTCCGACCTCGCTTCCCAGAAGCACCGCCTGTGGGACGGCTTCTGCATGAATTTCCTGCAGGGGCTTTATGTGACGCTCTGGGCGCTGCTGCTGTTCATCCCCGGCGTGGTAAAAGCCTACAGCTATGCCATGACCCCCTATATCATGGCCGAGCACCCCGGCCTGACGGCCAACGAAGCCATCACTGAATCCCGGCGCATCATGGACGGCAACAAGTGGCGGCTGTTCTGCCTCGATCTCAGCTTTCTGGGCTGGGAGCTGCTCTGCACCCTGCCCATGCTGATTGGTTTCTCTCTCGTCTTTGCCTTCACCCACTCGGCGGATACGGTCCTTGTTCTGCTGATCCTGCTGTCCATCCCGCTGAGCGCCGGCTTTTTCTTTCTGCACCCCTACGAGGAAGCGGCCTGGGCGATCTTTTACCGGGATATCACCGCCGCACCTTCTGACACCGAGGAAATCTGAGAATGAAACACACCGCCTGCTATCACCTGCCCGGACTGTTCGAGTTCTACGAGCTCTACCGCCTGTTCCTGCCCCTGTTCCGGGAGCACCGGGAATATTTTTATGACTGGTGCGAGATCGGCTCCATCTACGGCGCGCCGCCGGACTGCATCTGGGGCGGGGGCCGCGTGGAGGCCGGGGAGCACTCCCCCGCCGAAGTTCTGGCTCTGACCCAGGAATACGACATCTCTGCCCGGCTCACATTCAGCAATTCCCTACTCCGCCCGGAGCACCTCTCAGACCGGAAATGCAACGCAGTGTGTCAGCAGTTTGCCCAGCGGGGCACGGTGCAGAATGGGGTCATCGTCCACTCCGAGCTGCTTTTGAACTACCTGCAGCAGCATTACCCGGAGCTTTATCTCGTATCCTCCACCACCAAGGTCCTGACGGATCCTCAGGCGTTTCAGGCAGAGGTCCGGCGGCCGGAGTTCCGGTATGTCGTACCGGACTTCCGGCTGAACAAGGCCTTCGATGTCCTGAATGCACTCTCCCAGCCCGAAAAGGACAAGGTAGAATTTCTCTGCAACGAGTGCTGCTGGTTCGGCTGCACCGAGCGCAGGCGCTGCTACGAAGCCGTCAGTCGCAAAAATCTGGGGGAGGTCTGCGAACATCGGTGCACCGCCCCCGGCGCGCAGGAGGGCTACCGCTTTTCCAAGGCGATGGAAAACCCCGGGTTCATCGGCACTGCGGACATCCGGGAGCGCTATCTGCCGTTGGGCTTTTCCAATTTCAAACTGGAAGGGCGCGGGCTGGGCAGCGCGCTGGTGCTGGAGTTTCTGCTCTATTATCTGACCCGGCCGGAGTATCAGATCCACGTCCGGGAGGCGATCTATCTGGACAACATGCTGGACCTCTTTTAAGGGTTGCACCACCGGCGCAGTGTGGTATAATCAGCATAACAGAGCACTTGCAAGCGGCGCTCTGTTCCGTCCAATCAACGTCAGGAGGAGATCGTTATGGAATTCACTCAGCTTATTGCACAGCGGTATTCCTGCAAAAATTTTGGTGCAGGCAAGGTGGATGCCGCGGCACTCCACACCATTCTGGAGGCCGGTCGGCTGGCACCCACCGCCAAGAACACCCAGGAACAGCACATCTACGTCATTCAGTCCGAAGAAGGGCTGGCAAAGATCGATGCTGCCACTCCCTGCCGCTACGGTGCCCCCATCTGTCTGGTGGTCGCCTATGACAAGAACCACACCTTTACTTACCCCGGCGAACGGATGAACTCCGGCATAGAGGATGCCGCCATCGTGGCCACCCACCTGCTGCTGGGCGCTGCCAATGCAGGTGTAGACAGCTGCTGGGTCAACTTTTTTGACCCGGACAAGCTGGCAAACGCGCTGGATCTGCCCGAAAACGAAGAGATCGTAATGCTTCTTGATCTGGGCCACGCTGCCGAGGGTGCAGGCCCCCTGCCCAACCACAGCTCCCGCAAGCCTCTGTCCGAAACCGTCACGTTCCTGTAACCATCACAGGGATGCAAAAAAGCCCCCGCACGTTGGTTTTCCGGCCAACATGCGGGGGCTTGTGTTTTATTCCAGTTTTCAGTTCTGCGGGTGGACGATATCCCGCCAATCCAGATCTCCACGCTCCAGGCCGTGGATGAGCACCTCCGCGGTAGCAATGTTGGTGGCCAGCGGGATGTTATGCACATCACACAGGCGCAGCAGGGTCATCTCGTTGGGCTCGCTGGGCTTTGCGTTGATCGGATCGCGGAAGAACAGGAGCAGATCGACCTCATTGCAGGCAATGCGGGATGCGATCTGCTGATCACCGCCCTGAACACCTGCCAGAAAGCGCTGGATCTGCAGACCCGTTGCCTCGGAGATCAGCTTGCCGGTGGTACCCGTAGCCACCAATTTATGCTGGCTCAAAATCCGGCAATACGCCGTACAGAACTGAACCATCAGCTCTTTTTTGGAGTCATGCGCAATCAGTGCAATCGTCATCGGTCAACCTCTCCTTTGTTTCGCCAGTGGGCATTTTTCTTGCATATATCATAGTATCACAGTTTCCGTTCTTTTACAACCGTTTTTTAGACAAACTTCATACTTTTTTCGAAAAAAAGCGCCAAATTTCACCAAAAGCAGCGTTTCATCTCTCTTCAATTGTCTAAAGCGTCCTGCCCGGCAGGTGCGGTCTCCTGAGCAGCATCCGTGGTGCCTGCGGCGGGATCTGTGGCTGTATCCGTGCCGGTTTCGGTCTGGGCGGGGGCAGTCTGGTCAGCGGGGGTGCTGTCTGCGGCGGTCTCCTGCTTTCCGATGGTGCCATCCTCATTCAGGGTGCCGTCCTGCATGGCGAAGTAGGCATTGGCAATGTCCACCACCAGATCGCCGGTTCGGGCACCGTAGCCGCCATACTCAATGGTGATGCCAATGGCGATCTGCGGGTCATCGGCGGGCAGATAGGCCACCATCATGGCGTTCAGGTAGTGCTTGCCCGGGGCGTAGGTCTCACTGCGCTGAGGGGTGCCGGTCTTACAGGCAATGGCAATGGGGTAGCTGCTGATCTTGCTGTTGGTAATGGTGCTGGGCACCTGCCGCATCCCCTGCCGCACCAGCTCAAAGGTGTTGCCGGTGCCCTCGATAATATCCATCACCTCGGGCTGAGTCTCGCTGATCACCTCGCCGGTGTTGGAATCCAGGATCGCCTTGACAAAATGGGTGCGGTAGCGGGTTCCGTTATTGGCCAGCGTTGCAGCATAGGTGGCCAGCTGGATGGGCGTGACCACCGTGTTGCCCTGACCGATGGCTGCCTGAACGTCCAGCGACTCCATATAGTTGGAGTCGTTCTTGGAGGTCAGGTGGCCCACAGCCTCACTGACCTCCACACCGGTGCGCTGACCCAGGCCCAGCTTATAGGCGTAGGCATCGTAAACATCACTGGTCAGGCGGCGGCCCACATCGTAGAAGAAGACGTTGCAGCTCCACTTGATGGCCGTGACCACATCGATGTTGCCGCTGTGGCCATGGCGGGTGCAGCGGGGGCTGTACCCTTTATAAAAGGTGTACACGCCGTTGCAGAACACCGTGGAGTACTGGTTGATGAGCCCGGAATCCAGCGCAGCCACTGCCACGGCAGGCTTGAAGGTGGAGCCGGGGGTGTACAGGCCCTGCAGCGCCCGGTTGAACAGGGGCAGACTCTCGTCCGCGCTGTACTCGCTGTACTGGGTGGCATACAGGTTCTGGTCAAAGCTGGGGTAATTGGATGCGGCCAGCACACTGCCGTCCTTCACATCCAGCACCACGGCGGCACCGGCGGCGGCTTTCATGCTGCCGGTGTTGTAGACCCGGTTGATCATGTCGATGTTCTCGGCCAGTGCCTTGTCCACCGCCTTCTGGAACCGGCTGTCGATGGTCAGCTGGACGGTGTGGCCCGGCTCGGGCACAGTGGTCAGGGCCGTATCCACAATGACCCCATCGGAGTTGCGGGTAATGGTCTCCACGCCATCCTTGCCCCGCAGTTCGTCCTCATAGGCCGATTCCAGGCCCGAAATGCCGATGATGTCGTTCATGTTGTAGCCTTTTTCGCGCAGGGGGTAGGTGGTCTGGCCGTTTTCATCGGTCACCTTCCACTTTTCAGCGGTGATCTTGCCCACCCGGCCCAGCACATGGGGCAGCACCGTGGATTGCTCATAGCTGCGGGTACTTGTTTCCACGATCTCCACGCCCGGCAGCGAAAGGCTGTGCTCCTTGATGGTCGCCACTGTGGTCTCGCTGACGTTTTCCGCCATGATAAAGTTGTTCACATTGGAAAACGCCTGCAGCTGCATCTCGTAATGGATACCGCCCAGCGTGCGCTGCCAGCTCAGCGGATAGCTGGCAAGGTCGTAGTCCTCCACCAGCTTCTCCATCACATCATTGGCCGTTGCATACTGCTGTAAACCAAGATTGTCCTTCATGGCGGCAAGGGCTTTCTGATCCTTGGTGCTGCCCGCTTCGGCGGTAAAGGTATAATTGCCCGCTGCATCCGGCTGGCTGATGAGCAGAGTATCGTTCCAGCCCTCACCGTTGGCACGCAGCAGCTCGACGATCTTCTGGAGCATCCCGTCCAGATCTTCGTCTCCCATCAGCAGCTTGTTGAGCACCACGTTGTAGCCCGTGACGCTGGTGGCAATGCGCTCTCCCCGGCTGTCCACAATGTCACCGCGTGCCGCCGTGACCGTAAACTTGTAGTCGGTGGTGTTGGTGGCCTGGGATTTGAAATCATCCCCGTTGACCAGCTGCAAAAAGATGAGCCGCAGCCCGTACAGCAGCATCAGGATGCAGGCGGCGGCAACGAGAACACGCATCCGCCGGATGGCGGTTTTCCGTTCTTCTTGGTTCATGGATTCTCCTTCCGGCGCGGGGTGCGTTACACCACGCCGTTGTCGATCTTAAATTCTTCGTGGATGCGGCGCACGACCCCGAACAGGGGGAAGCAGACGGGCACCGAGAGCGCCGCCGTGGGCAGCACGAACCACAGCCAGCGGCCGGCCGCGCCGCTGTAACCGGGCATGTAGTAGAAAAACAGCCAGTCCAGCGTGAGCACCAGCAGGGCGGCAGCAGACGCAATGAGTGCAAAGTTTGCGGCCGAATTCTTGAAGTAGAGCTGCATCACCGCCGAAACGGCAAAGCAGAGCAGCAGCAGCTCCAGCGCCAGCATACCCACGGTGCGCCCGGCCAGCCAGTCCCACATCAGGCCGCAGACCGCCCCAAAGACAGCCCCGGCGAACTCGCCCTCAAACACGGCGACCGCCAGCGCCAGCGGCAGCAGCCAGAGCGGCTTTGCCGCCCCGAACTGGAACAGCCCGGGCGTGGTCTGCAAAACAGCACAAAGAAGGCCCAGCAGCGCATAGCAGATCCATTTGACGATCTGGCCCCGGCTGCGTTTCCGGCGTGATTCCATCAGGGTCCCTCCTCAGAAACTGGTAATGATGAACGCATGGCGCACCGTGCGGGGGTCGGTGCCGGGTTTGATGACAGCAATGGTCGATTTGCCGCTGACCTCGGGCACCAGTTCCTGTACCACGCCCACCAGCAGGTCAGCCGGGAACACCCCGCCCAGCCCGGTGGTGATCACCTGGTCGCTTTTCTCCGTCAGGGTGTTGCGCGCAAGGTTGGTCAGCACACACAGGCCATCGGCGGCGTATTCGGAGCTGCCGGTAACGATGCCGTTGTCACGGGTGCGGGATACCACGCCCGCCGCGTTGAAGTTGGGGTGAAGAATGGTCATCACCTTGCAGCTGGTGGGTTCGGCCTCCACCACCATGCCCAGCAGGTAGCCCTGGTCGCTGACCACGGCATCGTTGACGGCCACGCCATCCAGCGTGCCGCGGTCCAGCGTGAAGCCATAGAAGGAATCCAGCGGGTCACGGCCAATGACAAAGCTGGAAAGATAGCTCATCTCTGGCCGCTGGCTCTGGATGCTTTCCAGTGCCTTGTAGGCCTGGTTCTCGGCCTTGACGCGGTCGTAATCCACCATCTGCTGGCGCAGTTCGGCGTTCTCAGCCTTAAGCGTCTCGTTCTCAGCCATCACGTCGTCAATGCTGGTGTATTTTTCCCACAGGGAGGCCACGCCGCCGCTGACCACAGCAGCCACTTTCTGGAACGGAGCAGCCGCCACGCTCAGCAGCTCCTGCGGAGCGGCAGTCAGGCGGCCGTTGGCACCGGCGTAGGCCATGATGCCCACCAGAAACACCGCGATGCCCGCCAGGATCTTGAATTTCCAGGTATCGAAAAAGTCTTTCAAGGGGTTTTCCTCCGATTGCAAAAGGGCGCGGACAGCCCAGAGCCGTCCGCACCCTCTGTTACATCGTTACATATGAGCTCCATCGGTGTCCAGCACGTCGTGCAGAACATCCACATGATCCAGCACCGCACCGGCACCCTTGGCCACGCAATCCAGCGGGTCCTCCGCAACATGGACATCAATGCCGGTCTCGCTCTGGATCAGCTGATCCAGGCCCCGCAGCAGGGCACCGCCGCCGGTCAGGGTGATGCCGTGGTCGATGATATCGGCACTCAGCTCAGGCGGGGTGCGCTCCAGGGTCTCCTTGATGGCGCTGGTGATCTTGACCAGGCACTCCAGCAGAGCCTCGCGCACATCCTCAGAGTGGACGACGATGTTCTTGGGCAGGCCGTCCACCAGGTTGCGGCCCTTGATCTCCATGGTCATCTCGGGATCCATGGGGTAGGCCGAGCCGATCTCGATCTTGATCTGCTCGGCGGTACGCTCACCGATGAGCAGGTTATACTTGCGCTTGATGAAAGCGATGATGGCCTGATCGAACATATCACCAGCCATCCGGACGCTGCGGGAGGCCACGATGCCGCCCAGAGAGATGACTGCGATCTCAGCGGTGCCGCCGCCGATGTCCACGATCATGCTGCCGGTGGGCTCGCTGATGGGCAGGCCCGCACCGATGGCAGCAGCCATGGGCTCCTCGATGACGGAGACCTGACGGGCACCGGCCTTGAGGGTCGCCTCACGCACAGCGCGGCGCTCCACCTCGGTCACGCCCGAGGGGATGCAGATGACCACGCGGGGGCGGGAGAACATGCTGTTGCCGCAGGCCTTTTTCAGGAAGTTCTCCAGCATATTTGCCGTGATATCGAAATCAGCGATAACACCATCCTTCAGGGGGCGGACTGCCACGATGCTGCCGGGGGTACGGCCGATGACAGCCTTTGCCTCAGCACCCACGCAGCGCACCTCATCGGTCTTGGTATCCACAGCCACGACCGAGGGTTCCCGCATGATGATGCCCTTGCCCTTCATGTAAACCAGGGTATTGGCAGTACCCAGATCAACGCCAACGTCCTTTGACAAAAAACTCATAATGAAGCTCTCCTTCGTATTTCCGGTCTATTCCAAAACGCACAGCAGCCCAAACTCCACAGGGTTTGACCGCCTATCGCAGAATAACACGTTTCTATTATAGCCGCAAGTCAACGTTTTCTCAAGCGTTTTGTCAAGTTTTTCCGTATTTTTCATTTTTCTGTGCGTTCCGCCGCACAAACTGTCAGAACTGTTCAAGCAGGCGGACCGTCCGGCTGACGGGCAGGCCCATAATGGTGTAATAATCCCCCTCAATGGCATCCAGCCAGACCGCCGCGCGGCCCTGGATGGCGTAGGCACCGGCCTTATCGTAGGGCTCCTCTGTGGCGGCGTACCGCTCGATCTCCTCCTCGCTCAGCGGGAAAAAGGTGACCTTGCAGGTATCCACAAAGCTCTCGGTGCGGGTGCCATCGGAAACGCAGACACCGGTGTGCACATAGTGGGTCGCGCCGGACAGCGCGTGGAGCATCCTTCTGGCATCGTCCGGGCTGTGGGGTTTGCCGAACACCTCGCCGTTCACATCCACCACGGTATCGCAGCCCAGCACCACGGCACCGGGGTGTTCCTTGGCCACAGCAAGGCACTTGCCCCGGGCAAGCTGCTCCACCAGCCGGGCGGGGGTATCCGCCGTCACGGCATCCTCGTCAAAATCGCTGACACAAACGGTAAAATCCGTCGTGTACAGGCTCAACAGTTCTTTCCGGCGGGGGCTCTGGGAAGCCAGGATCAGATCTTTCATACGCTTCACTTCCCCGTTGAGCCAAAGCCGCCCGCGCCGCGCTGGGTATCCCCCAGTTCGGCCGCCTGAGCAAAGGCAGCGGTATACACCGGTGCAATGCAGAGCTGTGCCACACGCTCACCGGGCTGGATGGTATAGGCCTCGGTGCCCAGATTGATCATGGGCACCTTCAGTTCCCCGCGGTAGTCACTGTCCACCACACCCACGCCGTTTGCCATGCACAGGCCGTGCTTGATGGAAAGGCCGCTGCGGGCATAGACCAGCGCCACAGCGTGGGGGCCGGGCAGCTCGATGGCAAGGCCGGTGGGCACCAGTGTCCGCTGCATGGGGGCCAGTGTCAGCGGCTCATCCAGCACGGCGCACAGGTCGGCCGCCGCTGCCCCCGGCGTTGCATAGGCGGGCAC
>ERZ773258.864-NODE-864-length-30189-cov-3.908874_pt1 | contig 30189 bp, 30 predicted proteins | sample MGYA00511962_ERZ773258 | MGnify/ENA primary metagenome ERZ773258 (study PRJEB29015, sample SAMEA2737755) | human gut metagenome | biome: human gut; feature: human-associated habitat; material: faeces | place: China | collected 2012 ... | reverse complement strand
ACCCCTTTCCATTATACAGATTGTTTTTCTGTCCGGCAAATCGGGTATGGGGGCAGCTGGGCTTTGTAAAGGATGCGTTTATCAAAGAAAAGGAATATCAAGAGGCAAATGATATTCATTGTAATGTGATGATTGATGGCTACACGGATTTCATCTTTGTAAATCAATCTGGAGCCACACAATATCAGGGAACCCTCAATAAAGCGATTCGCCGTATTACTCGTGACTGCAATGATGAAGTGCTTTTGAGGGGAGAGGCGGACCCGGTATTGCTGCCACATTTTAGCTGCCATTCTTTACGGCATACGTTTACGACCAGAATGTGTGAAGCCGGAGTAAACATTAAAGTTATTCAGGACGCGCTGGGACACGCTGATATTTCAACCACGCTGAATATCTATGCCGATGTTACGAAAGAACTGAAAAAGGATGAGTTTACGCGGCTGGATTCGTATTTTGAGAAAAGCACACAGTAGAACATCGCGTATTCAATGCTTTAAGCCAATTAAGCCAATGGTTAAGCCAATCGAAACGAAGTCAGTAAAGGGTTACACAGAGTTGTAATTTTGGAGGGCATCTGAGATAACGAAAAAATAGGCTTTTGTAGGTTGGTGGAGGCTTATGAAATGCGGGAATTAGTGTTCCCCACAATGAAACCCGTCGAGAATTGACCGCAATATATTGTGGAGCAAATGTGAAAAATGTGCTATATATTGTGCAAAATAAGAAAGAGGTTTAAGCCTTTAAGCCAATCGTAAGCCAATCCGTGCAAAAAACCGCGCAGAGGCGGTCTCAAAAAATCAGGGAAGGCAATACTCGAAAACAGGCGCTCCATCTGGGGCGCCTGTTTTTTATCTGATCGCAGGCAGCTTTTCGGAGCCGCCTGTATTTTTTTGCGCATTTTTACCCGCGTGCGCAAAAATCCCACAAACGCATCGCTTTGTCAGTCGCCGGCCTAATGAACGAAACAGGGAAAAGCGATAAACTATCTGTGCAAAGCAAAAGTATTTCAGCGGATAAAGAAATCTCTTGCCTTTCTGTGCAAAGCTCAGACAATGGAGGTATAGAGAAAGAGAGCGCCGGAACGCTTTGGTAATGAATAGAATCGGAGGTGATGACACTTGAATCGTGATGCGGTAGCAGATATTTTTCAGAGAATCGGTCGGGCCAAGGCCGGCAGCAGGGAAAAGGAGCCGGGAGCCGGACCGTCTGCCAAGACCGTGAAGCAGCACAACGAAACGCCCGTCTTAGTCCATGAGCCGACGTCGGAGAGCGCGACCGAGGCAAAAGAGGCGGGGGTATACATCTGCACGGAATGCGGCGCCGCCATGCGCCCGGCCATGTATATGCTCGGCGGAATCTTTGCGGCGGATGACGGAACGACAGTCCAAGCGGGCCATGCCGGGCAAAAACACATTGGAAACCTGTATTGCTGCCCGATGTGCGGCAGCCTGAAAGTGAAGATCGATACAGCGGGAAATAAGGAGGAGCGAAAATGAGCCTGACGATCATCTCTGTGGACACCGGAAACAAAAACATTAAAACCCCGAATACACAGCCCTTTAACTCCGGGCTGATCTGCCACGGAACCAGCGCGCCGCCGCTGTCGGTGGAAACGCTGCGGTACGACGGGAAATATTACTCCCTGACCGAAAAGCGGATCCCGACCATGTTCGACAAGACAGAGACAGAGGATTTCTACATCCTGACGCTTTTCGCCGCTGCGAAAGAGATCGCGGCGCAGGACGGCCCGAAGCCGGCATACAGGAAAGACATCTGCCTTGCCTTGGGTTTGCCGCCCACCCATCTGCAGGAGTTGAAGCCGAAGTATCTGAAATACTTTGGACGCGGCGGCCAGCGCGTCGAGTTCACATACAACGGGACGCATTATGACCTGCGCGTGGCGCGCGTGGAGGTCTTCCCGCAGGGCTATGCCGCCGTGGTGCCGTACCTCGGCAAAATCAGAGACAAGACGCGCAGCTATATCATCGACATCGGCGGCTACACGACCGACGTGGTGATGCTGAAAAAGGGCGGGGAACCGGATCTGGATTTCTGCGAATCCTTTAACGCAGGCGTCATCCGTATGTTCGACCAGGTGCAGCGCGTCGTCCGCAACCGGCACCGGCGCGAGTTGGACGACTACATGGTGGACGCCATCCTGCGAGGGACCCTCGATCCGGGCGACGACATCCGCAACGCGGCCTTTGAGGCAGCGAGCAGCTATGCCCGAACGCTGATTTCTTCCTTGCGGGAAAAGGGCGTTGATCTGGACATTGCCTATCCCATCCTGATCGGCGGCGGGTCGGTATTGATGAAAGACGTCATTGTAAGCGAGCTGGGCAGCCCGGAATACCTGCACGTTGAAGATGTGCGCGCAAACGCTATCGGGTATCAACTGCTCGCAAAGGCGCGTATGAACCATGACGAGGCCGGCTGATGGAAAATGTCGGAAAGAAACCGGATGTGGCGCGCATCCCGCTGACGTTCGATTGCAGCGACGAAACGCAGCGCATGGTCTGCAATCTGCTCAAAAGCGCAGGCTACGGAAAGCGCACGCCCATCGTCGTAAAAGCGATCTGCCTGCTGATGGGCCGTGCAAACAGCGCTGAGGACGACGGAAATGCCGCTGTAAGCGACGAAAAATTGTCCGCACTCGTATATGAGGCTGTCGTAAAAGCGCTGAGAGACACGGGACGCAGCGGCGCTGAGAACATCCGCACACCGACGGAAGAAGTCCAGGAGAAAAAAGAACCGCAGCAGAAGACGGAGAAAAAGGAAACCGCCGTAACCAGACTGGCGGAATACGACCTGCCGGAGGACGTCATCAGCAGCGCGCTGGCCTTTGCCGACCGATTCGGTTAAAAAACCGCAGCCAAAGCTGCGGTTGATATACGAGTCTATTCTGATTTTTCGACAAGCACTTCATCGTCATCCAAATCCACAATCCGTCCGAGATTTCGCAGGGCATAGGCGAGCTTGCGGCGTGTTTCAGGGGGAATGCTTTTCAGTTGCTCCGTACTGTTCGCAAGCTCGTAGAGCCCGGCCAATGTACAGCTCGAAAACAACGCGGCCAGCTCATAGATGGCGCGGTCGAGCGCGCTCTGGCGCGGCGGAAGCGTCGTTACGGCCTCAATATCGTACCCGAAAAGGTAGCAGAAACGGAGATACAGATCCAAGGAGAGAATGCCGCGATCCCGAACAACAATATTTTGATACGTTGATTCATAGGGAAGGCCAAGCAGCTCGCTGAAATCCGGCAGGCTAAAGTTGTTGCTCAATCGGACGCTCTCCATCTTGGCGCGTACTGCATCGGCCGTGGCCTCGCTCCAGCACACCATTTCATCTTGTTTGGCCTTCAGCGCGTTGTATTTTTCGTCCTTCAAAGCAATGTCTCCTTTGCGTGTTGTCTTATCGGCTGACCCTCGTGTAGAGGCATAAATTGAAATATTTCCGAAAAAACCGTCTACAAAACCACAATATATTTTATCATACCGCGATGCAAATTGCAAGTGATGAGAAAGGATGGAAAGAGATGCCAGTTTTGATTTATATGGAATCCGCATACCGAAGGGCCGATGGGACAGGCGTCGTTCGCTGCGAGGCCATGCTGCCGGGGGACGGTCAGGCGACCATCAGTAAGGTAGTGCGTGATACCACGGCGCGCCAGCTGACAAGAGAGAAGCTGCTGTTGCTGGCAGAACTGCTGCAGAACGGGGTGCCGGACAGTAATGGAGAGCGGCGGAAGCTGCGGCATATTGAAATCTTGGTTTACACCGCCGACCAAGCGTTTTGGGACGATCTTCGCATTCAAGCGGATGCGGAGATAACAAACAGTCCGCAGCAGTCGCGAAACGGCGATGTCTGCGCCCAAATCATAAGGCAGTGCCGTGACAACGGGTGTCGGCTGCGCAATATGGGAAATTCGCTGCTGCAGAAACTCGTTCGCAGCGAGGCATACCGCTATCTTGAAAATCAGGAGGTTTCGCCAAATGACGGGACAGGAAAAATTGCCTGACGGCTTGGAATGCTGCTTCAAGGCATTGGCAAAAGCTGTTTTTTCGGAGGAGGGGACAGTGTATTTCCACAGGACGTTTATCAGTTTTGACGGCTCGGACAGGACAAGGGTCATCACCCGCTATGCCAATACGGCAATGGAAAAAGGCGGCGACATCGCCGTTGCCGCGAGGGCCGTTATGATCTACCCGGCCATCAAGTGGCTGTTGAAAGCGCGGGAGATCGAAGCCGTGATCGCCGCGCTGCCCGAAGAAGCGGCGCAGGGCGATTTCTGCCGTCTGGTCGGGATGCAGTCGATGCTGGTGCGGCTGACGGGTGAAAAGCCGGAGATGCGTCTGCAGGTGCGCCGTGAGTTCTTTGAACGCTGCCAGGAATTTACTGATGTGGTTTTCAAGGCGGTGTTGGAGAGCGTGTACAGAAAGTCAACACGGAAAAACATGGCGCGGCCCCGGCTTGCGATGCTGCTGCTGGGCGAGGATGACGGCGTGGCTGGGCAGGAAGAAATCTCGACGCACACAATCAAGACCTACTATCTGGAAATCATCGAAGCGGTAGCCGCGCATTCCGGTGAGCAGATTCGGACTTTAATGAGCGGCCTGATGCCGGACACCGGCCCCAAAACGGCAGAGCTTGCCGTGCTGTACCACAACACGGATTTGCTGTTGCGGGAATATGCAAGGATCGTGCGCGGGTACTGCGCCGACGGGCAAAAGCTGCTTGGCGCCCGCGAAAACCGGTATATCGAACAGCGCCGGGAGCAATCGGTTTTGGTGGCGGAATACGTCAAGCTTATCCGTGGCGCAGTGGAGATGACGAAGGATTTTCCGGGCAGCCGGGGCGACATTTACACGGTGCTGGACGCGCTGACATCCGACGGCAGCGACCAGAAAACGGATGCCGAGCTGGCGCGGGAAGTATGTATGTCCGCTGCTTCCTTTTCACGGGAAAAGGGGCGGGCGTTGTCTGTGCTGGGAGCAGTGCTTTGGGGCTGTGACGCAAATGCCCTGACAGACCTGCTTATTTAAGTGTACCCATTTCGAAGAGTGCCGCATTGGACACATGAAAAAATGATGCAAGGAGGGAAACGCCGTTTGGCGGCGCAAAAACTGTTATGGAATCTATGGTGAACCTGACCGGCTTGATGTCCAAGCCTGAAAAAGATACATCCAAAAAGACTTTTATCCGTACCTGTAAACTGTGTGGCCGAGACTTTATTGCCCCGACCAACAACACCATGCGCTGCCCGGAATGCCGGAAGGTGATGCGTCAGCAGCAGTCGGCAGCGTCCTACAAAAGATTTTTAACAAAAATGGAGATGCGCAAAATGAGAGAGAAAACAACGCAAGGAGGCGTCACCGCAGAAAAGAAGAAGGACGGTGTGCCCATCAGCTACTGGTCGGCGGCACTGAATATGCTTGCGTGGAAAGCAGGACTGTCCTACGGCAAAATACAGGTATGGGCACAATTCCATCCGGAGGAATACGGCAAGTGGATGCACGAGCTGCGCCTGAGCTACGAGAAAGCTGCGGAGGACGGTACGCTGAAAGACGGCATTGTAACCTTGCCCAGCTACATGCCTGAAAGTCTTCCCCGGCGTGCAACGCCTCTGCCGCACGGGTGGAGCACCGAAAAGCATATCATCGGAAAATAGGGAGCACCGGCGATGGCAAGAGAACAATTTGTTCGGTCTGAGGACTATCGCAGCCGCTATATTGCAGAGCATCCCGGCTGGCATGGACAGTGGTATATGTGCCCGTATTGCGGCCGTTTTGTGAAAAAAGACAGGATGCAGGTCGATCATATCATTTCCATTGATCTCGCAAACCGGCAGCCGCTGTACCGATGGCTTGTGCCGAAAGAGGGGATCAACAGCGAAAAGAACCTGACGGCGGCGTGCGAAAAATGCAATCTGAAAAAATCGAACCGGGGTGGCTGGTGGATCGTGCGCGCAAAGCTGGGACACGGCTGGTATGCCGCCGTATGGGTTTTGCTGATTCTGTTGATAGTGGGCGCTCTGACAGCAATCCTCTGCGGGGCGCTGACTCCGCAAGGGGTGCTGGCATGGCTGGGAATGGAGATCACAAAACTGGTTTTTGCCGTGCGCCGGTACGTTGATCGATTGTTGGACATTTTTTTGAGAAGCCTGCGGGAGTTCCGCATACTTTGAGAGGAGAAAAGCAATATGCGTTTTTCAAGACCCCGATTATCCGAGCTGCGTTGTATGAAAGAGCCGTACATTCGGAACATGTTTATCAAAAACGCCGCCGCATTTCTGCTGAGTATTTTTGTCGGTGTGGTTGCTGTAATCGCTGCGAAAACAGGCACGGCGCTGCTGCCGGTACTCTTTATGGCGCTCTATTTTCTCGTCAGCGCAATCGGCGTCGCATGGAACGCGGCGGCGGGACGTTATGTAGTGGTGCGAGCTGCGGCGGTAGCTTGTGAGGAACAAAGGGACGCAGTGCGGCAAAAGCGCTCGGTCTACCGATTCATCCCGGTGGATGAGGACGGCAACTATCTGAGTGAACAGGGTGCGTATGACATCTTTTTGGATTTTGCCAGCAAGAAGAAAAGTCCTCGTTTCAACTTCTTTATCGGACGGACATATGTGCTGGTGTTCCACATTGATAATAGCAGGCAACTGAACGAGCGCACGCTTGCGGCAGTATACACCGGCTGAAAACAAGGAGGGAGGCAGAGTGCTCTGGAAAATCATCGTCATCGTGGCCGCCTTCTTTCTTTTTCGCCGGGCAAGAAGACGCCGGCCTGCGCTTACCTGTTTGAAGCTGTGGAGAAAGACGCTGTACCGGAGGCATAAGCCTGTGGAAGCAGAGCTGTTGCGTGTGGAGGAAAAGGACGGGACAAACCTGCTGGTATGCGACGTGCCGAGCCTTCAAAAGCACGCATTGATTTCCGTGGACAGGAAAAGGGCACAGCAGTTTCGGCGGTATCTTGCGTCGCTGGAGGCAAAAAACGGCGAAGGAGCCCGGCCGGGAATCCGGTTGGAACAATACAAGGTAGACGGCGATACGTTCCTTCTGACGGTGCAAAGCGAGCCGAAACAGGCGGTATATCTGCCGAGTGCGCAGCGGGAAAGAGAGGCGCAGCAAAAATGCAAAAAGGCGTGGGAGACGGGCATTGTCCTGCTGGCGGCCGGTGCGGTTTCCGGGCTTGCAAGCGCGTCGGTAGGCGCGGCGCTTGTTGCGGCCGGAGGTGCGGCGTTGGCGTTAAATCAGCCGTTTGCGGATGTGTCAGTATGGAAAGAACAGTGCTGCCTGAAACCGCGCCCGGTCGAGGAGCTGCCCGCTGATGCGGAAAACGAATACCCGGAGGATTACTCGCAGTGGAGCACCGCAGCAAAGTACCTGTATGCGTTTACGGCAAAGTATAACGAAGTGGCTGATGAGAAGATGCCGGAACGCATCGAGGCCGAGGTCGAGGCTGAATCCGGGGCTGTACCCGCGCCTTCCACGGGGGTAAAAGAAACAGGCGGCGCTGCCGATGTAGAGCAGATCGTGATGGAAAATATCTTATCGGAAACCGCCGCGCCATGCCCGGAAACACAGGGCGGGGAAAGTGCTTTGCCAACATTTTCAAGAGGATTTCAGAGAACGAGATATGCCGGCAAAGACAAACAGGCCACTTTGCCAAAAGCGGAGTGAAAATATTGTTAAAAGCCCTTGCGCTTCTGTGCAAAGCTCTTAATATAAGGGTATAGCATAGATTTCACCGCATCACTTTTCGATTCACAACCTGTTATAAGAGCAGACCTTTTCGCTATGAGAGGGGCTGCTCTTTTTACATATACAAATAAAAACAACAAAATTTTGGGAGGTAAGTAACAATGACAAATCTGAACTCTTTTTCCGTGGCCGGCAACCTGACCGGCGATCCGAGAATCAAAACCGATGAGAATGGGGAGGTCCGCAGCGTTCTGTTCAATGTTGCGGTCAACCGCAGCAAGGACAAGGCCGACTTCATCCCCGTCCGCCTTTCCGGCACGCAGTACACGGCGCACATGCAGCAGAAGCTCGTCAAGGGCGCCGGTGTGATCCTGAATGGCCGCGTGGAAAACACGTCGTACAGGGATCAGAACGGGCAGAACCGGTCGTTCTTCGCCGTGACGCCCAGCTACATGATCGCCGGCCCGCGCGGTTCCGTGAATAACGGCACCGTTCATGGCCGACTGACACATGACCCGGAGTTGCGCAAGACGCCGCAGGGCAAATCCGTTGTCGCCTTCTCCATCGCCTGCAACCGTTCCTACAAGAACGGAAACGGCGAATGGGTGGACGCTCCGGTGAGCTTTCTCAATGTGGTCGCGTGGGAAGCGCAGGCGGAATTTGTCTGCAAGTATTTCCACAAGGGCGACCCCATTCTGGTCTGCGGTTCTATCCAGAGCCGGCAGTATACCACTAAGGAGGGAGAGCAGCGCACCGCGTATGAGATTTTGGCGAACAATGTGAGCTTTGCCAGTGAGAGGGATGCCGGCGCCAACGCCGCGCCTGCTGCCCAAAAGCCGCAGGCGGCTGCGAATCCCGGCTATTATTCCGCTGAGGACTTTGCGGCGGTTGCCGACGATGAGGATCTGCCTTTCTGAGGCAGCGGCCCTATTTTTCAGACCGAATAATAACAAATAGACAGGGCGCACGAGTTGTTTTTTGCTCGTGCGCCCTGCCGTACTTAAAGTGAGGTAATAACAATATGTCTATTGGTAAGCGGATGTTTCAGTTCCAGGAATCGAAACTTCTCAATGAAATTGCGGGGCTTCCCGACATTCTCAAAGACCGTGACCTGTATAACGGGAAAAAGTTTGTGAACGTCCCGGACGCCGCCACGCCGCGAGAGGCAGTAATCTTTAAGACGACCGGCGTCTGCAAGCCGGGTATTCTGTCGCCGGATTTCGCCAAAGCGCTTGCGAGAGCCGCGATGGTCGAGACCGGTGTCTCTTGCGGCGCATACGGCTGGAACGCGGATGTCTGCATCGGCGAATGGCGTTGCAATCCCGTTTTCGCAAAGGAGTATGGCGACGCGTCGGTCGGCGAGCTGCTGAATCTTGCTTTTGTGAGCGGGACGGGGCGGTTCGTCGGAGACCAAGGCGGCCGGTCAGTCAATGTTGCCACTATCGGATACGCGCCTTTCCTTTTCACCTTGTGGGGCTTCTTTTTGGAGAAGTGCGACGGGTTTAAGGATGCGTTTGATGATTATTGCGGCAAAGCAAATGATCCGAACACGCAGGTAGAAGCGCAGATGGCCGCATGTCGCATGGCAGCAATCGCAAGAGAGGCTTTGGAACTCGATGTGATCGCCGCAGATCTGCCAACTTCGGCCAATATGCGCCAGCTCACGGCGCCACAGCGTGCGTCTAAGCGTTTTGCACCAGAACATCAGAGAGGAACGTTCACGAATTTTCAGGGTGACGGCTCGACCACAACCAAACTGAAATCCTTCCGTTCCGTAAAGAAGTTTATCGGTGCGTTCGCAAATCCCGACAGGACGCTGACGGAGGAGGAGCAGGCGCTGGTGCCTGACATTTCCTCTGACTATGTGCTGCCGAAAGAGATCGTGACGGTCTGCCAACTGATCGAGAGCACACGAAAGACGGTGCGACCCATGAACAACATCATGCTGCGCGGCGACCCGTCCGTCGGCAAGACTGCCGGCGCACGCGCTATGGCCGCAGGGTTGAGCCTGCCGTACACCTTTGTGACCTGCAACGCCGGGACAGAGATGTATAATTTGGTGGGTGACATGATGCCGGAGGATTCCAGCGGGGAAACGGCAAAGAGCATCAACGAGGAGATGTTTGCCGATATGCCGTCCGCCACCGATATTTCAATGGACCCGGCGGCGTCTTATCAGGCCATCACCGGCATTGAGAAGCAGGACGCCACGGAGGCCGAGTGCTTTACCGAGCTGTTCCGCGCGATGATGAAACGCTGTGCGGCCGCGTGTTCCAGCGGATTCCGGTATGTGGAAAGCCCGCTGGTGAAAGCGATCCGCAACGGCTGGTTGTGCGAGATCCAAGAGCCCAGCCTGATTCAGCGCCCGGCTGTCATGCCTGGCCTAAACGGATTGCTGGACGAGACCGGATGCATCGTGCTGCCGACCGGCGAGATGCTGCACCGGCACCCGGACTGCGTGATCGTTTCGACGCTGAATGTGGACTTGGAGGGCTGCCGCCCGCTGAATCAGGCGTTTCTTGACCGGCATCATATCGTAATGGATATGGTCTGCCCGAATGACAAAATCATCGAGGAGCGCATCAAGAAGATGACAGGCTGCGACGACACCATCAACCTGATGGCGATGATCGACACCATGCGTCAGATCGCCAAGGTTGCGGCGTCACGCGGCGCGACCGACGGGAACACCAACTCCATGCGCCAGCTTGCGAGCTGGGTGGAGGCCGTTATGGTGACGGGAGACTACAAGGCGTCAGCTGAGTGGACGATCATCAGCGGCACCACCGCAGACCCGGAGGTGCGTGCGGAACTGACAACGGTTGTCAAGAATCGCGCGTTCTAAACCTTTTGTTCCATGCGAAAGCGGCATCTCCTTTTTCGGGGGTGCCGCTTCTTGCGACAAATACGACTTTTTGAAAGGATGAAAAATGGATCTGAATGAAATCGGCGTAACACCGCGCAAAGAAGCGCAATTTAAGAAACGCGGCATCGAAAGCGTGGAAGATCTGCTGCGTTGCTACCCAAAAGAATATCGGGATTACCGCGTGCCGGTATCCGTCCGGACGCTGAAAGACCGTCAGGACGAACGGGCAGCGGTTTTGGGAATCGTCACAGGCTGCCGGATCCTTCAAGGCAAGCACGCGATGGTGCGGCTGAAAGACAAGGACGGAGGGAACATCAGCGCCGTTTGGTTCAATCAGGCGTTCCGGGTGCGGCAGGTAGTGCTGGGCGGCAGCTATATCGTCGGCGGCACGGCCCGGTGGGACGAACAGTATCAATCCGTTTCGTTTCTGATGCCGGACTTGTTCGAGAGTTTTGAGGGTTTCCGGTTTGGAATCAAGCCGGTATACCGCAAAATTCCGGGGATGTCCGAGGAGTATTTTTCGTCTGTGATGGAGGAAGCCCTGTCCCACATTGACGATATGGGTGACTATCTGAGCGACGAGGAATGCAAAGAGCTGGACATCCCAAGCACTGCCGACACGTTCCGGCTTGCCCATCTGCCTGAAAGCATGGAAGATGTGGAGCGCGCGCAGCGCCGTGTCCTTGTGGACAACATGTATCCGTTTTGCCGTGAAATGGAGATGAAACGGATGCAGGCGGCGGCAGAATCTCCGTTTGTCCCACTCGCCGCGTTTGAAGCGATGGAACAGATACGGGCGTTCCTGCTATATCAGCTGACCGAAGACCAGAAAAACGCGCTGCGCAGGATGCTTCACGAGATGAAGACCGGCAAACGGCTGGATGTGCTGCTGCAGGGCGACGTGGGATGCGGAAAAACAATCGTGGCGATCATCCTTGCGGCCTGTATGTGCAAGAGCGGATACCAGACGGCGGTGGTATGCCCGACATCGGTTTTGGCGGGCCAACATCTGCAGGCATTCCAATCCCTGCTGGGAAAGCTGGACATCAAGGTCGCATATCTCCAAGGCGGCATGAAAGCGGCGGAGCGCAAGGCTCTGCTGAAAGAGATAAAGTCCGGCGCTGCCGGTGTCGTCATCGGAACCCACGCCCTGTTTTCTCCCGATGTGGAGTTTAAGGCGCTGGGCCTGATGATCATTGACGAGGAACACCGGTTCGGCGTCAAGCAGAAAGAGGCGCTGCGCAAAAAGGCCGCGCAGGGTGTCCATAGTGTCAGCATGAGTGCGACACCGATTCCCCGCTCTATCGCCGTGGCAATGTATGGCGAGGGGACGGAGGTCGTCAATATCCGGACGCTGCCAAACGGCCGCAAACCGGTTAAAACGATTCTGTACAGCAACGAGGAAAAGGTGTATCAGTCGATGATGAACCAGATAAGCGCCGGGCATCAGTGCTATGTGGTTTGCCCGCTGATCGAGGAGTCGGACAACGATACGTTGTCGGATGTGGATTCTGTAGAGACGACCATGCAGAAAATGACCGCGTGGTTTGGCAAATTTCCGCAGGTGCAAATCGAGGCGCTGACGGGAGAGATGAAGCCGGAACAGATGACAGCGGTAATCGACCGGTTTGCAGCCGGGCAGACGCATATCCTCGTTTCCACGACCGTCGTGGAGGTGGGCGTCAATGTGCCGAACGCTACGGTCATGCTCATCAAAAACGCGGAACGGTTCGGACTCGCTCAACTGCATCAGCTGCGGGGCCGGGTCGGCAGAAGCGACTTGCAGAGCTACTGTGTGCTGCTGTCGGACAAGACCGACAACGAACGGCTGAACACAATGGCGGCCACGAACGACGGCTTTGAGATCGCGCAAAAGGACTTGGAGCTGCGCGGCACCGGGCAGGTGCTGGGTGTGCGGCAGAGCGGATTCGACCAATGCGTGGACGATATGCTGAAAAACCCGGAGTTATATCAGTGCATCCGCACGCTGATTCGGCGGCGGGCGCAAAAGCGGCTCGCGGGGCCGGACAATGCTTGACTTTCTGTGCAAAGCCTTTATGCTTAAACCATAGCATAGATCCCACCCGAACAATATTCACAAACTGCAATAAGGGCAGATTTCCTGTTTTCAGGAGGTCTGCCCTTTTCACATACATAAAGAAAAATCACAGACAAAGCAAAGGAGAAACATATGACAAACTGGAACAAACGCCTTACAGAGCTGCGGGCAAAATACGGCGAAAAGCCGCTCACAAACAAGGAGCTGTTTGAAAGCAAGGAATACCGGGACTTCACACAAAAGGCCGCCGAAGATATGGTAAACGGTATCTGCGGATACCTGCGCCGGCAGGGATTCCACATCACAGAGGCGCAGGAAGACGAACGGGTGCGCAGCATTAAAATGGACATCCACTACGCGGAAGATGATATGACGACGGCCTTTACGGACGGTGCGCATATCGGCATCAATGCCGGAAACAAGATGCTCGCTCCGCTGAAAAAGCAAGAGCTGCGGCACTTTGCCGTACAAGGTTTCCGCGTGCATGAGCTGGGCCATGTGATCTTTTCGGATTTTCCGACAGCCAAAACATGGCTCAATCAGCTGGGAATCGGCGAGTGGTGGCCGGCGGCGCCGAAAGGCATCACGACGGAATCCGGGGCTGCGCTGGATAAGAAGCTGAAACAGGAGCATTACTACCGGCAGGTGTTGCTGCAGGTCGCAAAGGGTGTTGAAAACGCGCTGGAGGACGGCTACATCGAGCGCGAGATCCAGTTGCTGTACGGCGGCCTTGCCACGACCGAGCTGTCCACGCTCAACGATATGCTGCTGGAGGATATGAAAAGTTTCGGCGAGCAGTTAGCGGATGGCGTGAAACCATTTTTCGTCATGCTGAACCAGCTTTTGCTCTACGCCAAGTTCGACATGACGATGGCGGAGGGCTGCCCGGACGAATATCTCCCGATGCTGGAGGAGTGCATCTTCGCGATCGACGAAGTAAAACTCGAACGCGACCCTCAAAAGCGTGTTGCCGGTGTCAATGAAATCCTGTGCATCCTCTTTCCTCTTTTGGATGAGACGGTGCAGGATATGCAGAAATCGCAGCCGCAACAGCAGCAAGGGCAAAACGGCCAACCGGGCAAACCAGATCAGCAAGGCCAGCAAGGCCAGCAAGGTCAGCAAGGCCAGCAAGGTCAGCAAGGCCAGCAAGGTCAGCAAGGCCAGCAGAGCCAGAACGGCAAACTGGGCCAGAGCGCTCCCATGACACAGGCACAAAGTGATGCGCTCGTGGCTGATGCGAAAGAGGCAGCAAAAAAGGCCGGAGGAACCGCTGCGCCAAGTAACCGTACAACGACAAGCCTTGCTAATCCGGGAAAGCGTGAAAATGCCAACGCGGTGGCTAAGACAGCCGCCGAAAAAGCAGGGCCGCATAACCAGATCGCCCAAACACCCGGCGCAAGCATCGGCGATTCCGATTTGTCTGCCGGGCAGTGGGAATTGGATAAGATCCGGCAGCAAACCGCCGACACTCGCGCAAAGAAGGCCGTGGAGAAGGAAATGCAGAGCGCGATGCAAGCGGAGGCGACCGAGGTTCTGCACGATGCTGTCAAGGTTGACCGGGCAGCGGACGTGAGCGCCGAGAACATTGCCCAATACGACAAAATGGCCGGCAAGATCACGGCCGTCTCGCGCAACATCGAACGGCGTTTTCGCACAATCATTCGTGACGAGGAAAACGACGAAGCCGTCAGCGGTCTGCCGATGGGGTCGAGGCTGGAAGCGCGGCTTTTGTACCATAGGGACGGAAAGTGTTTCAGCCGCAAAAATTTCCCGCGTGATACGCCGCGTCTTGCAGTCGGTTATCTCGCCGATGAATCGGGGTCGATGTCGGGGATAGCGATCAATGCTTCCATCAGCACCGGAATCATCCTTGAGGACTTGTGCCGGCGCATGGAGCTGCCTTGCTATATCGGCGGGTTCACTTCCTCGGCTGGGGGCCTGCAGTATATTTCCTATGTGGAGTACGGTTCCGTTGACGCAAAGGACAAATACCGGCTGACCGGTATGTCGTCGCGCGGCGGTACGCCGACCGGCAGGGCGATCAAGTATATGGCAGCCCGGCTCAAAAAACTGCCGGCGGCAAACAAGCTGCTGATCGTTTCGACAGACGGCCGCTCTGCCGATGGCGCTGATGCGCTGCAGAAAATCATTAAGGAGGCCAAGAAAGACGGCGTGACGGTGATCGGCGCAGGAATCGGCGAATCCCGCAGTGCTGTCGAAAAAGAGTTCGGCAACGCTTTTCTGGACGTTTCGGATATGGCGAAGATGCCGCAGCTGCTTGCGGGAGTCGTGAAGCGGCACTTGCTGCGTTAATCACATCCATTTTTCGACACAGGGGCGGCTCTACATGGGCCGCTCTTTTCTTTGCGGAAAAGGTCTTGCAGTTCTGTGCAAAGTCTTTAGACTAAAGATATAGCATAGGTTACATTGCAATCATACAATTTACAAACTGCAAACAAGGGCAGACCTTTCTTTTGAAGGGCCTGCCTTTTTTACATATATAACCGAAAATCATCAACATATCAACGGAGGAAAAGACAATGGAGAATGCACAGAAAAACCCACAGGCCATGCAGGAAGCTCTGCTGGAAACGCTCAACAGGTTAGCGAGGATCAACGAAGTGGAAGGTTTCGACCCGAGGCTGCTGGTCGCCTGCTACAAAAACGAGAGCGGAGAAGAAAACCTCTATCTCCCGGCGGAACCGGCAATGCTTTGGTTCAGGCTCAAGTACCCACATGGCCGGCTGGAACAGGTTGCGACCCGCGTGACGGACACAATGGCGACCGTTGAGGGCCGCGTGTTCGACGAAAACGGTACGATGTTGGCAAACGCGTTTGTGACGCGATACCGCAGCGATACCGACCAGTTCGGAAAGGATTATGTCCAGAACGCCGGCACCTGCGCGATTCGCAAGGCGCTTGGCAACTGCGGCTTTGGCACGCCTGCCACGGCGGAGTTTATCGAAGGCGTCACCGTCGTTTACGACAGGAACGCCGCGCCGGAGCAGCCCGTTGACAGCGGCGCCGCCGTCAAGCGCCTTACGCCGCCGCCCGCGCCGAAGAAGCGGAAAGCAGCGGAATCTGCGCCAGCGGCCGAAACCGCACCGCAGCCCGCACCGGAAAAGCCGGCAAAACCCCGCGACATCTCTACGGCAGAGGATGTGCTGCCTGCGCCTGCACCGGCTGAGGCCGAAAAACCGAAAACGGCGCCGGTGCCGCCACCCGTTATGAAACCGGCCGCGCAGAGCGTCAAGGCTCCGTCCACATTGGATGAGGCGATGGCCTTTATCGTCCCGACCGGGCGGTATGCCGGAAAGACTTTTGGACAGCTGATTGAGGAAAAGGAAAATGACGCGATCCGTTATTTCCTGCGTCCCCTCTATGCCGGAAAGCCGATCCAGCAGGCCGCAAGGATGGTGGCCGGGCAGTACGGTCTGTAAACGCATAAAACAAAAAGGTGAACCGCCAGTCGCAGTAAGTGACTGGCGGTTTGCTGTACATCGCAGGAGGAAAAGAAAATGTGTCACACGTCGGAGTTTGGTATCACGATCTATGATGTGCTGACTCTCGGCGGCGCACAGCAGGTCGGAAGGCCGTCTCAAAAGGGTGAAATCAAGGTTCTTTGCCCGCGCGGCGTGAAAACCTCAAGGGGGAAAACTGCTACTTTTGATGTAAACCTCGCAAAGGGCAATTTCAAATGCTACCGGGAATGTTCTGATTGCACCGGCCACGGGGGGATGCTCGACCTGTATAACCTGTTGTGCGGGAGTGGGGCAGACCGGAAGACCGCTTATGCGGAAATTGTAAACAAGCTCAAGCACGGCGACTTGCCGAAAATCAAGCGCCCGGCAGAGCCTGCTTTCGTTCCGCAGAAAATGCAAGGGAACACCGCAGACGCATCTGTGCTGGACAAAGCGTACAGAGCATTTCTCGCCACATTGACACTCGGTGAAAAGCACCGCGCCAATTTGCTGTCGCGTGGGTTGACGGAACGAGCAATTCAACAGGGATTGTACAAGAGCGTGCCGCAGGGGCAGGCGGCGTGGGGTAAATCGCTCCGGGCGTTGGAGACGCAGGGAATCGTGCTGCAGGGCGTGCCGGGCTTTTACAGGAAGAACGGAAGATATTGCGCCGCGACTTTCCGCAGCGGGTTCTTTATCCCTTACTTCGATGAAAAGGGACGCATCTGCGGGATGCAGATCCGGTTCGATGTGGCAAAGGAAAGCGGCAAGCGGTATCTGTGGTTTTCTTCGGCGGGCTATGAGGACGGCTGTTCCGCCCGGAACATCACCTCCTATGGCGCGCCCGGCCTGATGCCGGCAGTGGGTTCAGGCCGCCTTGTTTTTGTGACAGAAGGCGCCTTGAAAGCCGCAGCGGCAAATGTGCTGGACGCAAAGCACCATCCGATCATTGCCATCGGCGGCGTGAGCTGCTACGGGCAATGGGAGGAACCCTGCCGATACCTGCAAAGCAAAAACATCCATTTTGTCGCGGACGCGTTTGATTCCGACCGGGAAACGAATGCCAGCGTACAAAAATCGCTCGAAAAGTTATACAGCATCGCGGCACAATACGGGATTCGGATGCAGCGCTGCGACTGGGGAACGGCGCAAAAAGGCGTCGATGATTTCCTGCTTGGTGCGGCCGTCCAAACAGACGATGGCGTTATCCTGTCGTCGCTGTGGGATCCCAGAAATTTCGTGCCGCCGGTGCGATACATCAAAAAGAACATACCGGCGATGTTCAAACCGCCGGTATACAAACCAAAGCATACAGCATAAAGGAGAACGACAATGGCAAATGAGAGAGATTTTATCTGGCAGCAGCAGGGCGCAAGCTCGTTCGTGAAAATCAAGATGGATTGGGCGCGGTTCGGCAAAATCCATTTCAGCTTTGTGCAGCACAGCGGCAAGCCCGCCTGCAAGCAGGTCGCCAGCATTGAGGCGGCGCTGAAAGTGGACGGCGGCGACGGCGCGCTGTATCTGGCGGAGGCGGTGAAGAACAACACGATGGAGCGCAGGCGAGCCAAAGCGCTGGAGGATCAGAAAGCGTCCGGAGCAAAATACCCGGCGCCGATGTTCACCTCTATGGGTGGCACAACTGCCCAGCGTTCCAAAACCGGACAGTGCGTGTTCCGTCAGGTTTCGCTTGTGCCCGGCATGAAAACCGACTATGCGCTGCAGGTCGTTGAGGCCGACGGAGAGCCGACCGCTACCGGCGGCATTTCCATGAAAAAGGGCGCGCAGGTCACGCGCATCACAGTCGGCTTGAAACGGGAGGAATTGCTCTCGATGGCGAGTGCGATCCTGATGGCGTGGCAGGCGTACATGATCGCCAGCAGCGCCTACGGTACGCTTGGCGCAAAGTCCTATGCTGATGTGCAGGACGCCGATGTGCCGGATGCGGCCGCGAACCGCCAGATGCCCGTGAAGGTCGTTACGACCACGGCTTCGACGGCTTGGGTGGTCTATGACAGCCTCGGAGAGACCTTTGAGGTTGCCGTCAGCCATGACGCGGCGATTCTGTGCGTGCAGGAAAGCATCACGTTCCTGCGCAAAACCGAGCAGTGCTACTCCCGCAAGGATAACAACGAGTACAATGCGGTCAAGACCGCGATCCAGACGGATTGCGATGAGCTGCCGTCCATCACCTTGTATGGCAAGGACAATACCACCTGTGAAGTGATCGTTGTTAAGCGCACGATCCGAAAGTCCCCGCAAGAAGCCCAGCTTCCCAGCGGACAGGCATCGTAAAGCGCAGCGGCATCCAATATCACAACATCCCCATCTCCAAAATCCCCGCGCCGTACTTGGTTGCGGGGATTTTATGATTTAGGTTGAATTTATCCTAAAAATGGCGTATACTAAATACAAGAGGTGAGAAAAATGCTGGTGAATACGAACAGTTTGTTTTCTATGTCAGAGGCAAATCAAAATTTTTCGCGTATCGCAAGAGAGGTTGATGAAAAGGGGACGGCTGTTATCTTAAAAAACAATGTCCCTCGCTATTTAATCATCGACTTTAGCCAAGCGGAGAGTGCACAGGCTGCCGAGAATGAGGATGTCATGGAGATTTCCAAGAGGCTGATCCAGAAGAACAGGGCGGCATACGAGGTGCTTGCCAAGTGAAAAGACTGAGCAAGCGGCAGGTAGTCATGCTCCACGAGCAGTTAATCTGTGAAACGGGAGGGAGCACCGGAATCCGTGACGACGGATTGCTGGAATCTGCGCTGGAAGCCCCTTTTCAGGAGTTCGGCGGCGTATCCGTCTATCCGTCGGTGCAGCAAAAGGCCGCAAGGCTGGGTTTTGGGCTAATTAAAAATCATCCCTTTGTGGATGGAAACAAGCGGATCGGCGCACACGCCATGCTTGTGTTTTTGGAATTAAATGGTATCGAACTTAACCATACCTCGGAGGAACTTTCGGAAATCATCTTAAAACTGGCTGCGGGCGATGCGGATTTGCAAAGCCTGCTTTCATGGATCTTAGAGCATCAAGCGTGAACCGTCGTTGCCCGCTTCCTTTGGGAGGCGGGCTTTTTCTTTTGCCAGCACACGAAAAAGAAGCGCGGAGCTATTGAGAATTTGTGCAAAGCTCGTATGATAGATTTAACAGAATCTTGAGTATTTTCAGATAGATAGCAGGGTGAAAGGAATTTACAAAAATGGGGAAAAGGCTTGTCATTGCCGAAAAGCCGATGCTGGCAAAGGCAATTCTGGACGCGATTCCCGGCACGGCAAAGTCCATAAAGGCGGGAGAGCGCGTTTTCTATACGGAAAAAGGGGATTATCTTGTGGTTGCGCTGGCGGGCCATGTGCTGCAGCTCAAGGAGCCGGAGGACTATGACCCAAAATACAAAAAGTGGACGCTGGAAGATCTGCCGATTTTCTTCCCGGATTGGGCGGCCGTCCCGGCGCAGGGAAAAAGCGATATTGTAAGGTGCGTGAAAAGTCTGCTGCCGCAGGCGGACAGTGTGATCCATGCCGGCGACGTGGACGACGAGGGCCAACTGATTGTGGATGAGCTGCTGCGCTACTGCGGTTATCGCGGCAAGGTGCAGCGGCTATATACCAGCGATACATCAACGGCCGCGCTCAAGAAACGGCTTGGAATGTTGGAGGATAATGCAAAATGGGAGCCGCTGGGCGTCTCTGCCTATGCACGCAGTGTGACGGATAAGACGTTCGGCATCAATTTTTCCCGTCTATACACAAAGCTAAACGGCACGCTGCTGACGGTCGGCCGGGTACAGACCCCGGCGATGGGCTTGGTTGTCGCCCGTGATGAGGCAATCGAAAACCATGTGGCGCGCAAATATTATGCGCTGGAAGTTCAAGCCGAGATTGACGGCCGCCAGCCGTATATCCCGGCAGAATTTATCCCGACAAAGGGCAGCCCGCTGCTCGGCGAGGAGGATAAGGTCTGGGAACGCAAGGGGCTTGAGGAAGTGCTCGCAGTGTGCAGGGGAAAAACGTTTCCGGCAAAGGTGTCCAAAAAGGAGGAAACAGAAGCCCCGCCGCTGCCGTTCAACTTGAACAAACTAAACCTCTATTGCAGCTCGCGCTGGGGCTACGACCCGCAGCAGGTAATGGAAATCACGCAGAGCCTGCGTGAAAAATACCGGGCAATCACCTACAACCGGTCTGACAGCCAGTATCTGACGACGGAGCAGTTTCGGGAAGCGCCCGGCACCGTTTCTCGGACACTCGCAAACCTCGGTATGCAGATACCGGAAATCGACACGAGCCGGAAATCCAGATGTTTCGATGATTCCAAGGTATCAGCGCACACGGCCATCATCCCCACGAATGAAAAGGTAAATGTGGGAGCCATGACGCAGGCGGAGCAAAATGTCTACAAGGCGATCTGCGGACACTACCTGATCCAGTTTATGCCAGGATGTAAAAAGCGGAAGACGAATCTGCGCATCGACTGTCCGCAGGGCATGTTTTCGGCCACCTCGGTTGAAGTCATCGACAAGGGCTTTAAGGCGATCATCCGCGCCGGCAGTGAAGACAAGACGCCCGGCGCGCTGTCCGGCTTTGCGGCGGGGGATTACAGGGCCTGTATCATGGACGGCAGCGTTACAGAGCATGAAACAACGCCGCCGCGCCGGTATACCAAGGCGACGCTGGCCGCCGACATGAGCAGCGTGGCAAAATATGTGCAGGATCCCCAGATAAAAGCGACCCTGATCCGCAAAGACGATGGCAAGGAAGGAGAGAGCGGATCCATTGGCACCGGCGCGACGCGCCCGGCAATCATCGAAGGGCTTGTGAAACGAGGATTCCTGCGCGAGGAGGGCAAATATGTCATCTCGACCGAGCTGGGACGACAATTTTACCGGGCGCTGCCGGACGAGATCAAAAAACCGGATGTGACGGCGGAATGGTGGCTGATTCAGGAAAATATCAAAGACGGCAAAGCTGTACCGGATGATTTGTTCAAAAAGGTGCTGGAGGATTTTGAAACGGTACGGCGGACTGTCGGGACATCGCGGGCTGTGAGCGCCGCAACGGCAGACAAATCGGCCGGCCGAAAAACGGTGGGCGTCTGTCCCCGGTGCGGAAAACCAGTCGTCGAGGGAAGCAAGGGCTTTGGATGCAGCGGTTATAGGGAGGGCTGCGGCTTTGTGCTCTGGATGACCGGAAAATACGGCGCGCATAAGGTACTGGGGGATTCAGGGAAAAAGGTGACAGCGGCTATGGCGGAAAAACTGCTCTCTAAAGGGAAAGTGCTGGTGAAGGGGCTAACCTCTGTCAAAGGAACGAAATACGACGCATGGGTCTGCATGGAGGATACCGGGCGCGGCGTCTTTTTGAAACTGAGTTTCGACGACCTGCCGCAAAAGAAAGGAAAGAAACGTGGAACAAACTGAAATCGCCAGTGTGCAGAATGAACGGAAAAAGAAAATCACGCAATGGGCAAAAGAAGAAATTGGCGCATGGATGCCGGTGATCCTTGCGGTGCTTATTGTCATTTTGCTCTCGAAAACAGTGTGGTTGTGCGCGACGGTCCCGACTGAATCCATGTATCCGACTCTGCCGGCGCCGTGTTTTGTGTTCAGCTCCCGCGTTGCCTATTGGAATCATACGCCGCAGCGCGGTGATATTGTCCTGTTTTACCGAGGAAACGGGGAGAAAACCGTCTACGCCAAACGGGTGATCGGACTGCCCGGCGATGTGATCGATATTGTCCACGGGCAAACCTATATCAATGACGAGCTGCTGGCTGAACCGTATCTTGCGGAGACGCCCGACCCTACGGTGGAGCTGCGCTTCATCGTCCCGGAGGGCAGCTACTTTATGATGGGCGACAACCGCAACCATTCCTATGACTCGCGGCATTGGGAGGAGCATTTTGTACCGGAGGATAATATCCTCTCGCGGGTAAATCCAAAATGGGTGATACCGCTTGGCAGCAACAAAAAAGAAGAAAATTGAGCCGTGAGCGTCTTTACAATCTGTGCAAAGTCTTTACTATAAGAGTATAGCATAGATTCCAAAGCAATCATCATTCACAGACTGCACGAGGGCAGACCTTTCTTTCAGAAGGGCCTGCCCTCTTTATATATATAAACAAAACCGAACATCGCAACAAAAACGGAGGATTTACTTACATGAAAAACGCACAGAACTTTGTCCTCGACAACGCCGAAATCAGCTTTACCGATTACAACGAGATGCGCGCCTTTGTTGAGGAACGCGAAAAGAACACCGAATGGCTGGAACAGGGCGTGCGCGAGCTTGTCTTTGGCGCGCTGCACGAGGAACCTCTCTGCGCGCCGGTCTATGCCGAAAAGATGCATGTCTCGACGGAGGCCATAGAGGATACGATGGCCGGAGCTGGGCTGAAGCTGACCGTTTCCAGTGGAACGCGGCCGGTGGGAGCCAGCGCTGTGGCGAGCATTATCAACAGGGCCGGACTGCAGGCGGCGGGATGGAAGAAGCTGCGCAACGGAAATCTTGAGAGCTTGAAAAGCGTGCTGAACATGCTGATGGACGTCAGCAGCGGCGCCGTCCACATCAAGGTGGCGGACGAAAAGATCCGCGCTGTGCATTCCGGGAAGTATACGGCGATCCGCGCCGACCGGCTGCTGGACATCGTGAAGGGGTATTTCGACCGGGAATGGCCGACCGCGACGTTTGAGGAGGGATATTTCTCCCACGAACGGATGCAGGAGGTCATTGACCTGGCACAGTACAAGGACGACTTTTTCGGACGTATCCCCACCGGCATCTTCCAGTCCGCGACTCCGGCGTTTGTGGTCTACTCGTCCGATGTCGCCACGAGCGCTGTCACGCTGGTTCCGAGCATGAAGCTCGGCGGCGTCTGCGTCCCGATGACGAAGGCTGTCAAGATCGAGCACATGGGCGAAGACCTCGAAGCCCGTGTTTCGGACGCGCTGGCAATGATCCTCGCGTATTTTCAGGGCGCTGTCGCCGATATGCAGGCGTTGGAGAACGTGGAGGTCAAATATGGGACAAACGCGCTCAAGCGCCTGCTGAAGGACGGCGGGATGCCGAAGAAATGCGCATGGGAAGCTATTGAGGCTTTCGATGGCATGTATGGCGGCAATCCCGTGACCGCAATGGAAATCTACCTTGCGGCCGTCGATGCTTACAGCGCCGTGCTGCGCGAGTTCCCGCAGGACAAGAAAAAGATCCTTTTGGCCGCAGACTGTGTTGCGCGCGTGGCAAATGCCCGCTGGGCTGATGTCGATAAGCCTGGGGAGGTGAAGTATTGAGCATTAAACCGAAGACAGCGTTTATCTTCTTCATCGTGCTTTTTCTTCTCTTTGTGTTTAGCCCGATGATGCGGTAAACGGCAGCCCGGTGTTGGTAGCAACTGACTCCGGGCTGTTTTTTATTTAATGAGGAAAAGGAGTGAATTTCAATGCCTACTTATGACGGTACTCAAAAAGCAAACAGTGGCTGCGCACAGAACATCCCATATCATATCTTCCGCACGTCGTATGTCGATAATCTGCGGCAGGATGCTCTGGCGATGGCGAGCAGCGAGGCAATCGCGTTTTGCGACGTTGACAATTTCAGTGGGCCGGAGATTGAGTGTGACGCAAGCACGCTGACGGAAGACGAGTGGCAGAAACGCCGCGCGCACACCATTGGCGGGTCTGACTGCGCCGCAATTTTCGGTGAGAACAAGTACAAAACGAATCTGGACGTGTACTACGAAAAAATCGGAAAGCAGCCGGTATTCGCACAGGAGGAAACGCCGGAATCCCGGCTCAACAAGCTCTGGGGACATATCGCGGAGGAATATATCAAACAGTGGATAGCGGAGCGGTATCCGTACTGCGACGTTTTCTATGATACGAACATCTATCGCTATCCCGGAAAACCGTATATCACCGCCAATATCGACGGCATGATGCGCAAGCCCGACGGCAGCTACTGCCTGCTCGAATTTAAGACCGCGAACAGTCTGAAAAAAAGCGAGTGGGAAAACGGCAATGTGCCACCGCAGTATATCTATCAGGTACGCCAGTACATGGCGATTATGGGCGTATGGGAGTGCATTGTCGTTTGTATGTTCGACCGCGACAACGTTGTCGCCAATACTGTCGTGCGGGATCTCGATGAAGAAATGCGCATCATCGACGGGTTGGATGAGTTCTGGAACGACCATGTTCTGGCGCATATCCCGCCCGAACCGCTGGGGACGGCAGACGGCATCATCAGCACCCTACGGCGCTATGGAGGCCCGGCCAATCCGCGTGCCGACCGTGTGCGGCTTACCGGCGACGAACTGGAAGAGCTTTGCCGCCAGTGCGTTGAAATGTCGCTGGAAAAAGCCCGCGCTAAGAAAATGGCCGATGAGGTCGATGCGCGCTGCAAGGAATTGAGCATTGGCTTGATTGCCGCGCTCGGCAACGCGACGGACGGTGCTTTGACCTCTGCCGATGGCACAACGGAATACCAGATCAGGTACAGACCGAGAAAAGCACCCAAGAAAGTCGATTTTGACATGCTGCAAGCGCGATACCCGGACGCCTTTGCTGCCTGTGTTTCGCAGGAGGCCGAGGGCGGCCGGACGTTCGGCATTAAGGCAATCGCCCGCAATTAACAATCACCCGCCCGACCGGGCGGATACATAAAAGGAGAGAGTAACATGAACACCTACACCACTTTCGACCGCATGTATATGCTGCTGACAGAGGCGCTTGAGGGCGTCTATCTCGACCCGGAGCAGACGCTGTATGTCAACCTTGAGGAACGTATGGCAAGTGTTGAGGAAGACAGCATCGCCGAAGTTTGCGACGAGTGGGACACCATGACGGTCGGCGAGTTTTTGAGCGTTGTCGTCGAGTACCGCACCAGCGAATACGGCGGATATCAAACGGAGATCCCGTGCTTTGAGGCACTGTGCGAAAGCGTTGTCATGTGGTGAGGCTGGCGGGAAAATAACCCTTGCAAACCTGTGCAAAGCCGGTAAACTGGAACTAAAGCATAGATCCCATACTCAATCAAAAATTCACAATCTGTTATACAAGACGGACTTTCCTTTGGGAGAGCCCGTCTTTTCACATATAGAAGCGCAAATAACAAAAATTTCAAGGAGGTACATAATAATGGCTCAGATAATTCGCCTGGAATGTACAACGGGCGGCCACAACAAGTTTTACAAGATGACCGAGAATGGCGACGGCACTTTTACCGCGCGGTACGGGGCAATCGGAACGTTAGGCGCGACAAAAACCTATCCGATGAGCAAATGGCCCAGCATCTACAACGAGAAGATTCGTAAAGGGTATATCCACCTGTCAAATCAACCAGTGTATCAAAGACCGTCAAAGAACAGCGGCGGCCCCAAATACGGTTTTACGGGCGAAACGAGGATCATCCCCGGCACTACGCGCACCGCCTACCGTATCGTATCAAAGGTAGACTTTACCGCTGGCGACGGCAGTGAAGTCCATGCCGGTGACAAAGGCGGTTGGGTCGAACAGGACGGCCTCCTGTGTCAGAATGTCGATGACTCCAGCTGGGTTGCGGACGAGGCGTTTCTCTACGGGGAGGCCGTTGTGAATAACGACGCCGTGATAAAAGACGTTGCTATGGTTTACGGCCACGCGACCGTAAGTGATTTCGCAGTGGTGAAGGACGACGCCAGTGTCTGCGACCACGCGGTTGTCACCAACTACAGCGTTGTCTATGGCAACGCGGTCATCTTTGGCAGGGCGATAATCAACAAAGCGTGGGTAAACGCAGACATTGGCGGAGACATCACGGTCGGCGAAAGCGAATGGCTCGATGAAAATCTCATACTTTAACACCATGAGAAAGGAAAATACATGGAAAACGTACTTACCAGCATTGTCTCCTATCCTGAGCGCGGCGAGGGCGGCAGCAACCGGTATCGCGGCAACTGCTCTCCGAAGCTGATTGAAGACCTGCTCGGCTTTTTTAAGCCGGCGGAAATCTGCGACTATATGTGCGGCAGCGGCACCACAAAGGCCGCCGCCGACAAGATGGGCGTTGTAAGTCATCTGTACGACCTGCACAGCGGGTTTGACCTGATGAACAGCGACATCCCGGAACGCCCGGAATTTATCTTTTGGCACCCGCCATACTGGGACATTATCAAATATTCCGGCGTCATGTACAATGCGGACGAGGTAAAGCAGCGGTATGGGTACGACCCGACGCAGCACGATTTGTCCTGCATTGCCACATGGGACGAGTTTGTCTCGGCTATGAATTTTGCGATGATGAAACAGTTTGCTGCCCTCGAAAAGGGAGGACGGATGGCGGTTCTGATGGGCGACATCAAGAAAAAAGGCCGATTGTACAGCATGATTGCGGAAATCGCAAAGCCCGGCACGCTGGAAAACATCATCATCAAAGCACAGCACAACTGCGTTTCGGACAGGACACAGTACAGCGGCCGGTTCATTCCAATTTTGCACGAGTATGTGATGATCGTCCGCAAGGACGGCGCGCTGCAATACCCGGTTCTGCTCACGGCAAGAAAGAAAGCGGATATCCGGGATATGCGCTGCGCGACGTGGCGGGATGTCATCGCTGAGGTTCTGCAGCAATACGGTCATGCGGTCTCGCTGGTGGAGATCTATCAGTCCGTAGAGTCGCACCGAAAAGCGCAATCCAATAAATTCTGGAAGGAAAAGGTGCGGCAGACGCTGCATCGCTATTCCGACAGTTTTCGTCAGGACGGCGACGGAACGTGGATGCTCTGCAAGGGCGCTGCCTGACGGGTAGTATCAGTTATCAGGGGCAGACTTTTCATTTTTGGAGAGTCCGCCCTTCTTGATGATATAAAAGGAGGATTTGGCATGGAAAACAAAGAAGCATACCGCATCATTGCAAAGCACACCTTTGTTGCCCGCAGATCGTATGCGGGGGACGCAACGCTGATTATTTTTGCTGATACCCTTGAGGACGCAGAAAGAAAAGCGCAAGAGTATTTTGGGGCTGGAACTGTGTCTGTACGCCGAGTCGAAGCCACCACTGTCCCGCAGGTTTATTCCATCTAATCATGAAAAAGGAGCGTTTACAATGGATCATTTCCCGATTATCACAAAGGAAATTCAAACTAATTTCGAGGCGTGTGTCAAAAAAAACGTGGAGCCGACACTGGACTACGGGCTGCGCACTTTCCGCTATCAGCGGTGGGAGAGCTTTACAACTTTGGATGACCTGCGTGCTGGCGTCGCGCGGTATTTCACCAAGAGCGAGACCCCTATCGTGGAGCGTCTGTGCGATTTTTCGCACAAGCGGTTCACCGATGATGTGGCACAGAACAGCTATCGGGATTTCACCGCGACCTGCGCACGCACCTACGACCTTCCGAATCTGCCCGACATCTGCGGCTACCTTGGCCGTGCCTGCCGGTGCATGGACAAGGAAGACGGCGCCAACACCGCGATTTGCACGGATTGCCCACTGGCAAGATTTGCCGGAACGAAAGAACAATAAACACATCAAACATAAATTGAGAGGAGAACATAACATGAACGTTTTTACTGGTGAGATGTCTGCCGAGCAGACTCGCATGAACGAGCTGTATACCACCCTCAAGGCTTGGTCGGATGCTTACTACAACGACGACGCCCCGCTGGCGACGGACGAGGAGTACGACCGCCTGATGCGCGAGCTGAAGCAGCTGGAGGCCGAGCATCCCTACTGGGTTGCCGAGGACAGCCCGACTCAGAATGTCGGCGGCAAGCGCGTCATGGGTATTCCCGTCGAGCACCGTGTCCCGATGCTGTCGCTGGAAGACGTGTTCGAGCGCGGAAGCGTCCGCGATTTCGTGGATGCTGTGCAGAAGGAGTACCCCGAAACCACCTTCTCGGTGGAACGCAAGATCGACGGCCTGAGCCTGTCCCTCGTCTACGAGGACGGGAAGCTGGTGCAGGCGTCCACCCGCGGCGACGGTCGCGTTGGTGAAGACGTGACTGCGAACGTGATGGCGCTGCCGTCTGTTCCGAAAAAGTTTGAGCTGCCTCGCGGCGGTGAAAACAACGAGCCGCTGTTCCACCACATCGAGCTGCGTGGTGAATGCTACATGGGGGAGGAAGATTTTCTGGCTGCCAACGCCGAACAGCGTGTGGCCGGGAAAAAGCCCTACATGAACCCGCGTAACTGCGCGGCCGGCACACTGCGCCAAAGCGACCCCGCGATTGCCAAAAAGCGCAATCTGCAGGTGTTCATCTTCAACGTGCAGGAGGTCGATGGAAACATCGGCAACCATTGTGCGCAAATGGCTCTCATGGAAACGCGCGGCTTCAAAACGGCCTGCGTTTTCCACGCTCTCAACGCAGATGAGGCCATCAACGCCATTGACGGCATCGGATACAGCCGGCACACGCTGGCCTACCCCATTGACGGCGCGGTCGTGAAGGTGAACGAGCTGGACATCCGCGAGAAGATGGGCGAACGCACGAAGACTCCGAAGTGGGCTATCGCCTACAAATACCCCGCCGAGGAGAAAGCGACCATCCTGCGGCGCATTCTGCTGCAGACGGGTCGTACCGGACGTGTGACGCCCGTTGCGGAGTTTGATAACATCATGCTCGCCGGCACAAACGTCACCCGCGCAACGCTGAACAATCAGGATTTTATCAACAAAATGGACATCCGCATCGGCGACACCATCACCGTGCGCAAATCTGGGGACATCATTCCGCAGATTACGAGCGTGCTGTATGAGCGCCGGCCGGACCGGACTGCGCCCTATATCATCGACCATTGCCCGACGTGTGGCGCTCCCGTGGAATCGCGCAACGGGTCTGTTGACCTGTTCTGCACGAATCCGAACTGCGCTGCACAGACAGTCAACCGCATTATCTTCTTTGCCTCGCGTCCCTGCATGGACATCAAGGGATTGGGCGAAACCATCATCGCTGATCTCGTCGAAAAGCAGTTCATCAAAACTCCCTCCGACCTGTATCTTCTGTATCAGGACGAGGTGGAACTGGCTGAGGAGTACGGCGAAAAGACGGTTCGCAAAATTCTGGATGCCATTGAGGAGTCGAAAAAACGCCCGGCTGACCGCGTGCTGAAAGCCCTCGGTTGGAAAGGCGTCGGCGGCCATGTGGCTCGGACGCTGCTGCAGTTCTACGGCAGCATCACCAACCTGTTCAACTACGATGAGCAGGCGTATCTCGATGTCATCGACCTTGATGGCATCGGGCCGGAAATTGCGCAGAGCGTTGCCGATATGTTGGTGAACAAGGAGTTGAAGCGGGAAGTCAAGTATCTCGCTGAGGCCGGTGTCAACATGGAGTATGCCGTCCAGACCACGCAGGAGGTGACTGCCCTTTGCGGTAAGACTTTTGTTATCACCGGTACACTGCCGACCATGAGCCGCGATGAGGCAAAATCCTATATCGAGGCACGCGGCGGCAAGGTTTCGGGCAGCGTGTCTAAAAAGACGGACTATCTGCTCGCGGGCGAGGCGGCCGGTTCCAAGCTGACCAAGGCAAAAGAACTGGGTGTCAAGGTGATCTCGCAGCAGGAACTGGAATGGATGGCATAAGAATACCAATGCAAAGCGACCAATCACTGGAGGGAGGAAAAATGAATCAGGATACCAAAACGTTGCTCGACGAGGCGAAGGCGCTGATCGACGAATATTGTTGGGTAGAGTTCGGCAACAAAACCGGAGCGGACTACTCCGACCTCTCGGCGGTCGGGATTGGATGCACCTTGGACGTAGACCACGAGGTTCAAGCCCAAGTAAACCTTGTGGAATACTGTATCGACACCATTGTGGACGACGTGCTTGTGAGAAGCGAGCATTACGACGACCTTGGAGATCTTGTTAAAAACGGCCTGTCCAATCTGGATTTTAACGTTCTGATGTATGTGCCTGACGAGGAGCTTGCGGCTCTCGAAAAAGAACAGCAGCAGGGGTAAAATCCAAAAGACGCTTGCGTTTCTGTGCAAAGTCCTTAGACTTATGTTAAAGCATAGATTCCAACCCTCTTAACAAATTCACAAACTGCAACAAGGCGGACTTTCCTGCTTCGGGAAGGTCTGCCTTTTTACATATATTTTTCACTTGCATTGTACGCCCCGGCGGCAA
>ERZ773258.848-NODE-848-length-30830-cov-3.806531_pt1 | contig 30830 bp, 23 predicted proteins | sample MGYA00511962_ERZ773258 | MGnify/ENA primary metagenome ERZ773258 (study PRJEB29015, sample SAMEA2737755) | human gut metagenome | biome: human gut; feature: human-associated habitat; material: faeces | place: China | collected 2012 ... | reverse complement strand
CTTCTCCCACAAGGCCGGGCCACGGTTATAAGCACCACAAAAGTTCCTATAGGCCAACAGTGGGGGAGTTGCGCATATCGCTGATTTCGTTCGTAACGGTATGCTACCTTGCGTTACGCTCGGAACGATGACCGTTGCCAGTGGAGAGATTACCGGCAGAGATTGCTTGAAGAGAGGGAGGGCAGCGATGGCTGAGTTCGACGATGAGCTAGATATGCAGCGTGAACTCGATACCCGCGATTCCCTGGCTTCGATGGCCCACTACCATGTGTCATCGCCGGGTGCCGTTACCACGCAGGTGTTGCCGCCAAGCTTCATTCCCACTGCGACCGGCCGCATTCGCCCTGTGACGGGCACGATTCCCGCAATACAGTCGGATGCTCAGGAAAAACAGGCACAGATTGGCCGTTCCGTTCGATCCATACGTTCGCTGGCTGCCGGCTCGCTTCGTAAATCGCAAGATTTCGATGCAGACGGTAGTACCGACGGCAACGGCAATAGCGGCTCCATAACGCCCCGCATAGCGTCCAGCGCCCCGCACTACGTCGATTGATCGTCGATTTTGACCGTCGACATTGCTTTCGACTTAAGTTCGATGAAACAGGCCTGATTCTAACCTAATTACAGTCCGCTTTATCGATTAGTCGTCGCAGCCGGATAATGCCCGATTATCAATCTGCCGTATTACTCAACAACAGCAATAAACGGACTTGCAGGCAATCCGAGATCGTTATACAGCAGACTGGAAATAACCGGATTTCCACTCCACCAGTAACGCACTTGAGTTACCGCGTTGCAATTCGAGCTTCCATCGGCGGCACTCAGCACAATCTGATCACCCTTAATCGTTGCCGTTGCCGAAACCCACTTTCCGGAATCGTCGGCAATTTCAAAACCTTGCAATGGCGTGGAAGTCGGCGTTGCAACGTTGGAAATACCATTCAAAGGAGTCGCGTCCGGATTCGCATCATAATCGGGCACGGTCGCGCTCGCAGTCTTCGAATAATTGGGCTTTTCCGCCTGCAAACCGGTTGCGGTGCCGTTCTGGAACGACAATACGATCGTGCCATCGGAAGCATGCTTCGCATGCGCGATAAGCGGCCCGTTGGGAATGGTCTTGCCTTCCGACATCGCCAGATATTGCGCTGCCATGCGCGCGCCGAGAATATCTTTGCCAAGCGGATGTATCAACGTTGAAGTGCCCTTGTCCGTATCCAGTGACACCGTCATTGCAACGTTGGAAGCATTGCGTAATCCGGCATTGCTCAACGTGTTCAACTGCGCGAATCGCACGTTTTGCGTGTACTGGTAGCCGGGCCAGCGTGCCAATTGCACATACAGGAACGGCAGATCATCCTGATCGAACACTTCACGATATTGGTTGATCAGCAGCGTCATCTGCGACTCGTACGCCAGCGCGGTCGCCTCGTTCGTGGAATCATTGCATCCCTGATACCACAGCACGCCCGCCACGTGGAACCCTTCCAAAGGCGCAATATGGTTCGCATAAATATCACCGCCTTGCACGTGACGTCGAATCGGCGTGCCACCCCATGCGGTTTGAATAATGCCGATCGGCACGTTCGGATGCGCGGCACGAAGCTGCATGGCAAACTGCTGCGCCAGATAACTGAAATGCTGCGAATTATCGGCGGTCGCCTCAAGCCAGGTGCCAGCCTGCTCATTCACGTCGCGTAACGGAAAATCCGTACCTTTCGAGGAATTGGCGCTCGCAACGAAGTGTACGTTGTTGTCGGAAAGCTGCTTCGGCAGATCGTCGGTCGTTATCAGACCTCCGCCGAAATTGTAGGAGTTGCCTGAACCCTCATAATATTGCGAATAATTCAATTCCATATTCGACTGTCCGGCAGCAATAAATACGTCGCCAACATACACGTTTTTCAGAGTCAACAAAGTGGTTTCGTTGTATAAAATCGTTAATGAATATGGTTTAAGGCTTGCTTTTTGTTTAGGTAAGGTGCAGGTGAAATCGCCATTTTTGGAAATTTTAGCTTGTGCTGATGCTGATTTCTTTCCTTGGGAAATCGTTGTAATCAGTTGCGTTGGGTCAACAACTTTTCCGCGTTGTGAAGTGGTGGCCGTTCCTTTGACTATCAGCGTTTTCCCACGTTGGAAAACCATGTTCTCCAAATAGTAGGAGGGGAGTTTCACGGTGATGCGGGTCGCATAATTGTTGTTGGATTGCGTGGCGTTGTCGTTGCTGGAGACATTATCTGATGCGCTGTTGCTGCTATTGGAATTACTGCCGTTGACGTTTGCTGAACCGTCGCCCCATTTCGGTCCACAACCAACAATGATCGCCACCAGAATTGCCGTGGTCACTACCGCGGCAATAATCACGCGTGCCAGTCGTTTCCTGTTCAAAGCAGCCCCTTCCGCATGACGTGGTTAAAGCATGTCTGCATGTCGTAGCCTAGCCATTTTTGCTACGATACGCACGAATATGGTCATCCGATCGTTGTTTGCCTGTTGTATTGTCGGAGTCGTTTCTTTTGCCTGTCATTTGACTGAGGGCGGTTTCTTTTGGATCGTTAACGTTTTTGCGTTTGCGAAGTCTTGAGAATGGCGGAATTTCAGCGTTTCTTCTTTTGCCTGCCGTTTGCCTTTCTTTTGATCTTATGATCAAAAGAAACGCTGAGTGTGTGAAATAACGCGAAAGAGAGTCGGGAGAAACGTAAAACGGTAAGGCCGATGATAAAGCGGTAAGGCTGATGGCCGGTTTGATTGGTTGCGTTGCGATCAACTGATTTACTGGAGGAATTAATCATCCAGCGTCGGTTGCGTCGGTTGCGTTGGACTAGTCGGCAGCGCCGTCCGTGGCTGCGGCTCCGTCCGTTCCGTCAGCGCTATTGTCGGTTCCGTCACCGCCATCGGTGGCCGCGGATTCGTCGCTCTTCTGCAAAGCCTGCTTGAACTGCTTGGCCTGCTTATCGTACTCGGCTTTTGCGGCGTTGGCTTTGCTGATGGTAGCGGAAGTGTCGGCGGCGCAGCTCAGCGTTTTCGGCGCGGTAACTTCCGTCTGGTGCAGTTCGGCAAGCTTGTCGAGATCGTAGGACCCGTCGAAGCTGGTGAACGCTTCGGAGATCTTCGCCTTCAGCTGGAACGCCTTGGAATAGGAGGTGTTCATGGCCGTGACGGCTTCCTTGCAGTCGTTGAGTGCGCGCCTCGCGCGCATTTGCTGCGATGCGCGCACGCCTGTGAATCCGAAGACCGCGCCCAGAACAACGACTACGACGACTACGGCGATGATGATCTGGCGGTAGATGTGCTTTACGCGCTGGTCCGTCCAAGCGTCGCCGTCGCTGATGCCTTGCGCTATGGCCGCATCGAATAGGTCGTGCGGCTGGCGGGATTCGCTGGATTCGTGTGATTGCCGGTTGCTGGTTTCAGCCGTGTTGCTGCTGCTGATTGTGCGCTCTCCGGTTGCGTTGGTACTGGTTGCGTTGGTTTCGACTTCGGTTGCTTCGACTTCGTTGGAAGCGTTGCCGACAAGCGTATTCCCGGTATTGCCATCGGCATCGCTGGCAAATGCGCTGCTGACGGTCGAGCTGTTGACTGCGATACCGCTGGCAGCGGCGTCAGTGCTGTCGGCAGAAGTGTTGGTCGTTGCGCTTCCGGCAAGTGTTCTCGGTGTGTGTGACGAGGTACTTTCCTCGCTTGGCTTCGTGCCGTGCCGTGCCATAACCCCTCCAGAATCTGCCTACTATTCTGCACTCCCCGGTGACAGCTCCCGATTCAGGTCAATTGAATCACGTTCCGAGAGTCCACCTGAAATGCCAATATACAGCGTACGATACCCGTCCTTCCCCGATTTCCCACACTCGTGTTGTAGTCGTTAATGCATTCAGGTATTCTCTGGAGCTTTATTCGTCTGTGGTAACTTCTTAAAAATTTTTAGAAGTGTTGGTGGAAACTTCTTAAAATTTTTGAGAAGTGTTATGCTGGGATTGTTGGGTGTTTCGCAACGGACGGCGAAAGGAAGAACTTATGGTGCCGGATAATCCATGTGAATCGTATGCCATGCTGGTTCGTGAGTCCATGCAGTTTGACATTCCTACGCCGTCACGCCGCATCGAAATCATACGCGAGCTGCCGCAGCCGGCAGTGTTCAATGCTGTGCACATCATCACTGGCATCCGACGTTGCGGCAAAACGTTCTATCTTTTCCAGAAAATTCATGATTTGTTACAAAACGGCGTCTCGCGTAATGATATTTTCTATTTCAACTTCGCTGACGATCGTCTGCAACCAATGCAAGACACCGTGCTCAACGATATTGTTACGGAATACTGGCGGCAATATCCCGACTCTCGTGACCATGGCTGCTACCTCTTCCTTGACGAAGTGCAAGAATGCGCCAATTGGCAGGGATTCTGCCAGCGCATAGCCGAACATGAAGCTGTGACGCTAGTCATTACTGGATCGTCTTCGAAACTGTCCAGCGAAGAAATCGCAACGAATTTCCGAGGAAGATCGCATCCGCATGCCATGGCGCCACTGTCTTTCCGTGAATTCTGCGACTTTCGGGGAATCGAAACGCCTACAGCGGGCAGCACTCTTGCCGATGCCGTGTTTTCGCCGCGAGAGGTCACCCGGTTTGAAGCTGCCTACAACGATTACCTAACTATTGGCGGCTTCCCTGCAGTGCAACGTATGGTTGAAGCTGATCGTATTGAAACGCTCCAAGGTTACGTGCGGGACGTGGTTGCGCGTGACGTTGCCGAGCGTCTTGGTCGTGAAAACATTACTCTCGCCACGCAGATAGCGCTTTTTTTGCTGCGCAATACGGCCTGCGAGCTGTCTACCAATGGTCTTGTGGAAACGTTGCGAGCGGTCGGCTGGAAAATCTATTGGGATAAGGCGAATACGTTACTCGAGCTGTTCAAGCAGGCATTTCTGGTGTATCAGCTTGAGGAGTATTCCACCATGCTCAAGCCGGGTAGTACTGCGGTACCGAAAATGTATGCCGTCGATCAGGGTATGGTTTACGCGGTGTCACGCGCCAACCAGCAAGATATTGGAAAACGACTGGAAACTGCGATTTTCTGCGAACTGCAGAGACGAACTTCCGGTAGGCGTACGGAAACAATCACTTCGTACACTATGCCGACGTCCAAACAGGAGAAAGTTGACTTTCTTATCGGCGATGCTCTTGCTACGGAACCGTATGGGCTTATTCAAGTGTGTGCCAATATGGGAAATGAGAAAACCAGGGCGCGAGAAATCGGCTCTCTGCAAGCGGTTATGCAACGTACCAACGTTGATTCCGGCCTGATTCTCACGCTTAACGAGGGAGAAACCATCGAACTTCCCGATTCCACTGGCACGATCCACGTACTCCCCTCCTGGAAATGGTCCCTCTACGAAGCGTGATGGGAAGGTCAGCGAGAATGCTGGAAAGGAGATGTGGGAATGGATGATGCCATATCGGTGCCCCTAACGAGCTAGTCGATTCTTATCAGTGTGTAATGCGTGAGATGTGGGGATTGGGATGATTTTGGAGTTGGGGATGGACGGAGTTGTGGGTTGCAGTTAGAGTTGGCGGTTAGGGCGTTTGCGCCGAATATTTGGGGTTGATGACTGTATTCAAGAGAGGCTGACGAATGGTTTCGCCACATCATGTTGTGAAGATTGCGACTGCGCTGTCTGCGGTTGCGTTGACTGCTTCCGTTGCGGTTGCGCCGGCTTACGCATTGCAGGATATTGCGATTGAGGATGCTGTTGCGCAAAGCGGTTCCGTTACTGCAGATAATGGTGTTGTTATGCAGTCTGACGATCAGTCGGATGATCAGACGGGCGGCCAGCAATCGCAAGACGGCATGCCCGACAATCCGAATGCGAAACTTCCGGATAACGTCAGTGACGAGATTTCCGACGATGCCACCGTGATTTCGGAAGACTTGGCTGCCACCCCCGAAGGTGAGGTCAAGAACATCGAAACTGGCGAAATCGTGACCGATCCAACACTGGTCGGTACGCAGGATCAGCAGCCGGATCCGCTCGCCAAAACCAACGGCGAATCCTTCATTCCGGTCAGTGCGGAAGATGTCAAAAATGCTGTAGCCGACGCGAACGTACAGCTCTCCAAATTCGAAAGCAATGAATACGGCGCGCACTGGGGCACCTACAACAATTCGAAAGCTTTTTTCGACTACCAGAACAACCTGTTCGTGCAGCAAGCCAAAGGCGTGATCGACGTTTCCGGATGGCAAGGCGACATCGATTGGGCCAAAGCGAAAGCCGACGGCGTGGAAGGCGTGATCATCCGCCTCGGCTACGGCGAAGGCAACAATGCCGACAAGAAAGCGCAACGTAACATTTCCGAATGCAAGCGACTCGGCATCCCGTTCGGCATCTACTGGTATTCCTACGCGGACACTCCGGCGCTCGCCAAAGAAGAAGGTACCGACGTGGTCGCCAAACTCAAGCAATTCGGTGTGAATCCGAGCGACTTGGCGTACCCCGCGTACTACGACCTGGAAAAGTGGACCTGGGAGGGGCATCAGCCACCCACCGACCCGAACGTGTACAACAATATCGTCAACAATTGGTACAGCGCACTACAGTCCGCCGGATACAAGAATCTGGGCGTCTACTCGTACACCAGCTACCTGCAAGGACCGCTGAAACATGCCGACATTTACGCCAAAACCACGTGGGTGGCGCAGTACGGCGCTCGCATGGGATTCGACTCGTTCCCGACCAACAGTCGCGGATGGCAATACACCAGCTCCGGCAAGGTGGACGGCATCAGCGGCAATGTGGACATGAATGCGTTCGGGAATAAGGAGTATGAATCCTTAATTAATCTGCTATGGGTCGTAAGAGATGAAGATATCGCAGTTGGAGCATCTGTGAATGCTCCGTACACTGATCTTGAATACAAGTGGCAGTCGTACAATGTTAATACGGGCAAATGGAAGACCATCGCCAATTGGAATAGTGCAAATTGGGCCGGCTGGTCTGATGATGTTGGAACATATTGGTTGCATCTTGAAGTGCGCGATGCGGCTTCCAAGACAAGTGTTGGTGAAAAGACCATCGCATTTGCATATGTTCCGGGCAGCAAGCGGATCAATGCTACTTACGCGGGATGGCAGTCAAAAGATGTTTTGCTGGGAGTATCCTCTGATAATGCTCAAGGACGTTACAAGATTAAGATATACGACGTAAACAAGCAACAATGGGTCGCCGGTTTTAACGGTCAGTGGGCTGTTTGGGAAAAACCTAGTAAAGGGATATATTGGACTCACTTTGAGTTGTATACGTCAAATGGGAAGTTAGTAGAGACTAAGACCTATGCCTTTGGAGTTTGACGACTCATTGGGCTAGTTATTAAGCAGATAAAAATAGATCGCTGTTTCATGAGCTTCGTGAAACAGCGATCTATTTTTTTTATTATTATTCAGTTATTTGTGGATCATCGTTTGGACGGGATATAATTTTATGATCTGCGACATCTTTAAGATGCTTTCCATATGGGGATTTCCCATACTTTATTGCAGCTTCCATAAGTTGCTCTGCTGAGATCCAGCCATTTTCAAATGCGATTTCTTCTGCGACTGCAATCGGAAGACCCTGAGCATGCTGAATTGTTCGCACGAATTCTCCAGCTTCAAACAGAGAATCCATTGTTCCCGTATCAAGCCAAGCATAGCCTCGTCCCAAGGTTTGGACGTTTAAGCTATTATCTTCTAGATACATCTTGTTCAAATCAGTAATTTCGAGTTCTCCGCGAGGAGAAGGCTTTACCTGCTTGGCGAACTCGCTGACTCGTGCATCGTAAAAATAAAGACCCGTAACAGCATAATTGCTAGCAGGATGTTCGGGCTTTTCTACTATCGATATCGCTTTATGGTTACTGTCGAACTCGACAACACCGTAACGTTCAGGATCATCAACGTAATACCCGAAAACAGTAGCGCCGTGTTTGACGGAGGCGGCTCTTCTCAAGGTTTTGCCAAGACCATTTCCATAGAAGATATTATCTCCAAGAACAAGTGCGCAGGGTTCGCCTCCGATAAAATCTTCTCCGATGATGAAAGCTTGTGCCAGACCATCCGGAGACGGCTGAACCTTGTAACTGAAATTGACTCCATACTGGCTACCGTCTCCCAAAAGTCGTTCAAAGTTCGGTAGATCTTTCGGAGTGCTGATGATCAAAATGTCACGAATTCCAGCCATCATCAACACGCTGAGCGGGTAATAGATCATCGGCTTGTCATAAACCGGTAGAAGCTGCTTTGAAGTGACGGTTGTTAGAGGATAAAGCCTCGTGCCGGATCCTCCAGCAAGAATGATGCCTTTCATTTTGCAATCTCCTTCTGGAGGTAGTCGTGGAGAGCCTCTTCCCAGTCAACCGGTGCATATCCGGTGGATTCCAATTTGCTTAGATCCAGAGAACAATTGCGTGGGCGAAGTGCACCGTGAGTGTTCTGAACATATTCTTCGACGGAATTTGCCTTAAGCGCAGATATATCAGCTTCTGCGGTCTCGTAAACAATCTTTGCGATATCGTACCAGCTAGTAACTTTGCCGGATCCAGTCATGTTATAAGTACCGTATTCAGCATGGGTCGTCAGGAGATGGAAAATAGCATTTGCCATATCAAAGGTGAAAGTCAAACGCCCGAATTGATCTCGTGGCGCTTCTGCAGGTTCGCCTGATTGCGCAAGACCTAGCATGCGGGTTACAAAGTTGCGCCCTTCACCGATAACCCAGCTAGAACGCAAGAGATAATGCTGAGGGACATTTTCCACAAGTGCATCACCCGCGGCCTTGGTCTGTCCGTAGACTCCCAGTGGCGCGAAGCCTTCGTCTTCTTTGTGGAATTCAAGTTCGCCATCGAATACGTAATCACTGGAAATATGAACCAAGGTGATTTTGTGATCTGTAGCGACTTTAGCAAGGTTCTTTACGCCTTGAACATTTGTCAACCATGCCGCTTTTCGTCCCTCTGCTGTTTCGGCAGCATCGACGGCAGTGAAAGCTGCGGCATTAATAATGGTGCCGTACAAATCCCAATCCACATTTTCAAAAGCATGCGCATCGGAGATGTCGAAGGTGTCTGTGTCGTGATATTCAAAACCTTCGAGATGATGATCTTCGGCATATTGCCTGATTGCCTTGCCGAGTTTGCCGTTGCATCCAAAAACCATTGTGCGCTTAGGCGCCATCGGCTTCGCGTCCCTCAGCATCGGGTGCTTCAGGTCGGCCTCGCTGCGTTCGGACTCCTCCAGCGGGATCGGCCACTGGATGTTCAGCTCCGGGTCCGCGAGGTTCACGAAGGTGTAGGTCTTCTTCTGCTCGAGGCTCCAATGCGCGTTCACGAGATACGTGTACGCGGTGCCGTCCTCCAAAGCCTGGAAGCTGTTGCCCACGCCACGCGGCACGTAGATCGCCTTCGATGGATCCAATACGGTCGTGTACACCTGGCCGAAGGATTCGCCCGGACGCAGGTCCACCCACGCGCCGAACACGGAGCCCGTGGCGATCGAGATGTACTTGTCCCACGGTTCCGCGTGGATGCCTCGCGTCACGCCCTTCTTCGCATTGAAGCTGATGTTGTTCTGCACCGGACCGAAATCCGGCAGGCCGAGCTCGGTCATCTTCGCCCGCTGCCAGTTCTCCTTGAACCAGCCACGGTTATCGCCGTGCACCGGCAGGTCGAACACCAGCAGTCCCGGAACGTTCGTCTCCTCGACCCTCAAATCCTTCTCGAAATCCATACCCTCGTAAATCCTTTGCCGTAGATGGGAATCATCATGGGACCACGCCCTTTGGGGTGTGACCGTTCTCGTATGCGTCTTACTGGCCCTGCTGCTTGTACCTGGCTTCGGTGGCGGCCTTGGCGGGCTCCCACCACTGGCGGTTGTCCGTGTACCAGTCGATGGTGGCCTTCAGGCCGGACTCGAAGTCCGTGTGCGTGGGCGTCCAGCCCAGTTCGGTCCTGAGCTTCGTGGAATCGATCGCGTAACGGCGGTCATGGCCCGGACGGTCCTTCACCCAGTCGAACGCGTTCTCGTCCTGTCCCATCATCTTCAGGATCATGCGAAGCACGGTGATGTTGTTTTTCTCGCCGTCCGCGCCGATCAGGTAGGTCTCGCCGATCCTGCCTTTGGTCAGGATCGTCCACACACCGCTGGAATGGTCCTCAGTGTGGATCCAGTCGCGCACGTTCTCGCCCCTGCCGTACAGCTTCGGCCTCTCGCCCTCGAGGATGTTCGTGATCTGGCGGGGAATGAACTTCTCCACATGCTGGTACGGACCGTAATTGTTGCTGCAGTTGGAAATCGTGGTCCTCAGGCCGTACGTGCGGGTCCACGCGCGCACCAGCATGTCGGACGCGGCCTTCGTACTCGAGTATGGGCTGGACGGATGGTACGGGGTGGACTCCGTGAACTTGGCCGGATCATCCAAAGCGAGGTCGCCATACACCTCGTCCGTGCTCACGTGGTGGTAGCGGATGCCGTACTTGCGCACGGCCTCGAGCAGGCGGAACGTGCCCTCTACGTTCGTCTTCAGGAACGGTTCCGGATCCGCGATCGAATTGTCGTTGTGGGACTCGGCCGCATAATGCACGATCGCGTCGTGGCCCGGCACAATCCTGTCGAGCAGTTCCGCGTCGCAGATGTTGCCGTGTACGAACTCGACACGATCCTCGGGAAGGCCCGCGATGTTCTCGATGTTGCCCGCGTAGGTCAAAGCGTCCAACACGGTCACGTGCACATGCGGATGGTTGTCGACCACATAATGCACGAAATTCGACCCGATGAAACCACAGCCACCGGTCACGATGATGTTCTTAGGAGTAAACGTCTCTTCAGCCATACACCTAATAGTAGCTGCCAACACGTACGAAAGCCGAGTGAAACGTGAAATTTCCGTTGGGTCTTTTCACGCCTTGGTGTAGGGGAACTGCTGCTGGTAAACTCGGTGTTTATGGCTAAGAAAATTTTGGTTACGGGTGCTGGCGGATACATCGGCCGCCATGTGGTGAAGGCATTATTGGATTCCGGACTGGAAGTTGTAGCTTCTGACCTCCGAGTTGATGGTATTGACGACAGGGCAACAAAGATTCAGGCAAACATTTTTGAACCAAATGATTCGCTGTTTGAGGAACTTGGTTCTCCTGATGTGTGCTTGCACATGGCTTGGCGTGACGGTTTTAAGCACAATTCAGACAATCATATGGGAGATCTTTCCAGCCACTACAGGTTCATTAAGACCATGCTGGATGCGGGGCTAAAGCAGATTGCGGTCATGGGCACGATGCACGAAGTCGGCTACTGGGAGGGCGCCATTGATGAAAGTACTCCCTGCCATCCGGCATCTATGTATGGCATCGCTAAGAACGCTCTCCGAGAGGCGACTCTAATGCTTGCTAAGGAAAAAGATGCGACGGTTCAGTGGATTCGTGCATATTATATTGTCGGCGACGATGCACATGGAAGTTCCATTTTTTCAAAACTGCTTCAGGCCGCTAATGAGGGTAAGCCAACATTCCCGTTTACTACAGGAAAGAACAAGTACGATTTCATTGATGTGGATGAGCTTGCACGTCAGATTAGTGTTGTTGTTTCTCAGGATCAGGTTAACGGGATTATCAATTGCTGCACAGGTGAGCCACTTACTTTGGCTGAACGAGTGGAACGTTACATCAAGGAGAATGGCCTCAACATTAAGCTTGAGTACGGCGCATTCCCGGATCGACCGTATGACTCTCCGGGTGTGTGGGGCGACGCGACTAAAATTCGGCAGATTCTAGGTAACTGAACCGCAATAGGTGTGATTGGAACTAGCTAAAATAATAATGGCAAGTGTTGAAGCTATAAGTGTCGAAACTTCTAGTATTGAAGATTCAGAGACGGTCAGCGTTTCTGAAGTGAAGAGACCTTCCATTCCTCTGAGAGACAAATATTCTCTCAGAGGTTTTATGAAGTACCTGCAAGGAAATCCTTGGGACATGGTGCTGAGTGTGTTTTTCCTGTTTATGGGATACGAATTGAAGATGTTTGGTAACTCGTATTCCATCGACACGGAGGCCATGATGCAGGTGCCGGAGAATCTGTATAGGTCTTGGGTAGGGCTTGAGCGTTTCGGCCTTCTCGCTTTAAAGAAGGTATTGGGACTGTATTGGTATAACAATGCGGTTGCTTCTTTTTTGACGGCCATGTGTCTTCTACTGGCAGCGCTGTTATGGGCCTACTTGCTTGCGGGGGCCTCAAATCTTAAAGGCAAGTTCCATCCGGCTTTCTTTACAGTGCCATTTGTCGCATCGCCTATTTTGGCGGAGATGGTAGGTTTTACTCTAACAGGGGCAGAGATTGGCATCGCACTGGGACTTGTAGCATGTTCCTTGATGCTGCTGCTAAACAGTTGGTTTAGCAAAAAATGGTGGGTTGCAGTATTGTCGTGTCTGACGGCTTTTGCTGCATTTACCTTGTACTTGGCGATGGTAACTGTGTTTATCACTGGGGTTGCCATGGTTTTTCTCGTGCTTTTTTGGGATGACCGTGAGCATGATTTATTACGTCGTTTTGTTTTCATTTTTGTCGCTGCTGGTATTTTTGTTTTTGCTTATACTTTCTACAAAGTCGCTAATGCTGCTGCAATGAAGATGTATCATGTGACGACAAACGCATACATTAGCGATCAATCAAGTTGGGGTAAGGGATCTATTCACGAAATTGCGCATGCTATTTTGAGCCATGCTGTGACGTTGTATTCAGGAGAGGGGATATATTATTCCGTTGCGTTCCCAATTGTGCTGGGTATTTTCTTGGCAGTGATGGGGATTGCTGTATCCCGAAAACATGCTGATGTTTTGATGTTCATTGTCGCATTGTGTGTGTGCGCCTCTCCGATGATGATGAGCGTTGTTTTAGGAGGCAATCCTTCCACTCGGACTGAGATGTCGTATCCGTTGGCATTCTCATTTGTGTTATCTTTCTTGGCGGTATGGGCATCTGTTTCATTCACTAAGGAACGTTGTGTAAAGTGGCTTGCGATCTTCTCGGTGCTGGCAATTGGATGGAGTCAAGCACTCATCGTGAATCGTATCTTTTATACGGAAGCCACCAATCATCAGCAGGATATGGAACTGGCGCAGGAGATTAGAACGCGAATCGATGAGCTGAATATCGACGATCAGTCTGAGGTGTCTCTAGTATTCCTGAATTATCATAAGTCCGCTTGTAATAAAGACTGCTATACCTCGGACCAGTTGGGTTTGGTGGGACGATCTTTGTTTGAAGTGACCGTTTCCCCCGAACAAGGAACGTTTGTTAAGACGAATTTCTTAAATATTACGGGAACAAATTTTGCACAAGCTTCTACCGAGCAGATTGAAAAAGCGACGGAGGTGGGACGTTCGATGCCTCATTGGCCAGCTAAAGGGAGTGTTGTACAGAAGGATGATTTTGTAATAGTCAATTTTTGACTTATTCATGTGGCCATGTTCCGGGTTAAAAGTATTAATAAGGATTATGCGTGATGCTTGTCAGTTTTGTTGTTCCCTGCTACAACGAAGAAGAGTCGTTGCCGATTTTTTATAAAGAAGCTTGTCATGTCTCCGATATTCTGCGTAAAGAATATCAAGCCGAGGCTGAGTTTATCTTTATCGATGATGGCTCATCCGATGGAACTGTCAAGGAACTCCGAAAATTGCGGAAGAAGGATGATCGTGTTCGGTTTATCTCTTTCTCCCGTAATTTCGGTAAGGAAGCTGGCTTGTATGCTGGCTTGAAAAATGCTGAAGGCGATTATGTAGCAACATTGGATGCGGATCTGCAGGATCCTCCGTCTCTTATGCCTGAAATGTTGAGATTCCTTATAGAAAATAAAGAATACGATTGTGTCGCTACGCGCAGAGAAACACGTAAGGGCGAGCCTTTAGTCCGCAGTCTTTTTGCTAAATTATTCTATAAAATCATTAATAAATTGTCTGGTACGGAGATTATGGACGGTGCTCGAGATTTCCGTTTTATGACAAGAAAATTTGTTGATGCTATTCTTGATTTAACTGAATATAATCGTTTTTCTAAGGGTATTTTTTCGTGGGTTGGCTTTAAGACTCATTGGATTTCCTATAAGAATATAGAACGAGTCGCTGGAAAGACCAAATGGAATTTCTGGTCATTGTTTAGATATTCCATTGAGGGTATTGCAGGTTTTTCAACGGTTCCTCTTGCCTTTGCTTCATTTTTAGGTGTTTTCTGCTGTGATGCTGCATTCATAGGCATCATTATTGTTGTCCTGAGGGCATTACTCTTTGGCGATCCTGTTGCAGGATGGCCAAGCATGATTAGCATTATTCTCCTGATCGGTGGGTTGCAACTTTTTTGCATCGGCATCGTGGGAGAATATCTGGCCAAAACCTACACTGAAGTAAAACATAGGCCTATATATATAATCAAGGAAACAGACGAGGACAATTTAGAATAAAGTCATCTTTTGTTTCCTGTTGCGAACATCGAACGCACGTATTGGACTGTCGCTTTCTCAAGTTTAAAGAGTCCAACTGCTAATGCCATGATTATTAAGAAATCTGCAAAGAAAAGTAGATATCCGTCAAAAGGTGACAGAGCGGTGCAATCAACGATTGTGAAGACTTGGGCAATCAAGACGTGATGTACCAGGAAAATTGGATACGAGTATTTCGCGATGGACTTTACTGGTACACGTACGGGTTGCACATCAAGCCATTTTGCTGCATAAACGATGACTAGGAATGCACCGATTCCTACTACAGTCACGGCAAAAGAACCTTTTAGCAAAGGATGAAGCTCTTGTATGATAAGCACTAGAAGAGCTCCAGCTCCTGCGACCGTTGGTACTTTTTGTATGTACTGGATGAAATACATGCCAAACAGTAATTCTGGCAGTCGCGTAGTCATGAGCAGATCCGAAGGCAAACCAAATATTGTTGGCTGAAGGATCAAAGTAGCTGCATAAAGTGCAAGAGCGATAATGACTGTTATAATCGGGTGCTTCTTAACTCCACAGCGCAACAGAGGGAATAGCGCATAATAGATGAGGATGAACCCTAAAAACCATTCACCTAGCGTATAAAAAGTCGGGAACGAGGTGTTCGCGACCATGCCATCGATGCCAAGTACCGAAAAGATTAATGACCATTTCGGTGCGGAAGCAAGTACGTGTCCTCCGTTACGAAGGAAGAGAAAAGCATTCGCAAGGATAAATGCAATCCAGAACATTGGATAGATTCCAATGAAGCGCTTGTAATAGAAATGCCTGCAGTCTAGTTTGTCGGATTCGCCATATGTGTACATAAGCGCTGCTCCTGAAATGATGAGGAACAGCGATACACCTAGACTGCCTACATAAATGCCAAATGGTTCATACATGAAAACTGGATGGCCGAGCATATAAGGATTGTTGAAATGCGTGATAACAATAAGGATTGCAGCTAGCGCACGCACTAAATCCAAATAGAAAAGTCGTGGACGTTTTTTCTTGCTCTGCTGGGCTATGTCCTCAGCTTTCTTAGCGGTGAGACTATTGTCTGTCATGTACGGTCTTTCTTCAGATGGCTGTTGGCGTTTCCATATCGGGTTTTGTATGTGCGCGGGTGACGGATATGTCTATACAAGTTCATGAATTTCGCACCGCAATGATAGGCAAAGGGCACTTTTACCAGCATACGCTTGAACCATAGAAGAATGGCAGCTCTTAAAGAGAAGCCACGGGGTACATTTGTACAAGTTCCAAGTAAAGTCGCATCAAGATAGGGAGCGGCACAATTGGCTAGCTTTTGGATATCATAAGAGAGGTTAGTGATCTCGATACGCGCAAAACGGTCAGAATAGATATAGCCTGTGTAGTAGCCGTTAGCTTGAGGAACATAACCGTAAGCTCGTTCAACAAAATGAAGCATGGAACCGTCGATTTTATTCGGCTCAGGAGGGAAGTCCTCATACTTCCAGTCGATGTCGAAGAACTGTTGCAAAGCTTTTGGACGGAACCAGAACATCGTTCCCATGGGAGCAATAGGTTCTTTATCCTTATCCAGTGGAACCTTAACCCGTAGTGTTTTTTCAAGCATTTTTTTGGTACCTTCGTAATTTGGTCCCCAAAGACTGGCGAAATTACCAAAGTAATCAGCATGGTTCGGCGGCGCAGGCGCAAGAACGCCAGCATGCGGATCATTCTCGAAATGATTGATTATATTGCTGACCAGAGCCTTACTTCCTAATACATTCTCGAAGCACTTATAAGCGAAGCCATCACCTATGCTGTATGGAGAAAGTTGGGTAACTTTTTTGTCATGTGCGAAGCATACGTAATCGTATTGAAGGCAGTCTTTGCCTGCTCCAACCAATAATGCGCTGACGTCACGTCCGCGATTCTGAATAACACGCACATCAACGTTATAGGGCAGATCTTTGCAACGCTCTCGCACAATCGTAGCGTTCTCCTCAGAGCCAACGGTGAAAATGAAATCGCAACCTTCCGGCATGGATTTAGCGTATTCCAGAGTCTTATCGAGCAAATCCATATAGTACAAATGCATGATAAGAGCAATACGCTTATTAGTCGGAATGGGAGCGATAGTATTTGAGGGAAGAACAAAATCAAGATGCAGGTTTCTGACAAGATCTGCGAGATTCATGGTTCTCAGTGCATTTTGCCAAATGAGATCAACATCAAAGTCAGTATGATCACGTAGGAATTCAAACAAGTCCAACGCGGCATTGCCTACAGACTGATTCATGGTATCCATGTAGTCATGGAAGAATGAGCGACGTTTGAAAATAGGGCAACGCTTTTCTGCGACTAGTGTCTTCGCGGCAAAAGTAATCGGTCCGTATGTAAAGCCTTCTAAATCATCCGTATTGACGTAGGTGTCCCACTTAAATCCCTTGTCAGCAAAACGTTTAGTAAACAATGACTCATGGAGGCCAACAGAGTCATAGTAGCTTTTAATAGGAGGCATATTGTCCCAATAGTCTTGGAATGACTTGCTCTCAATCAGGCTTCGACGGTATGCGTGGAAGTGGGATTGAATATGCTCTGGTAGATATCCAAAGGGACTGCGCCCGAATGGGTCCTGTGGAACTTTATGGAACTTTGTGATACCCCAGAAGTCCAAATCACGCTGATCCATCGTCTCGAACATTTCAGAGAACGGATAGACAGGACCCATGATGGTGGCGTTGAACAGCACAACTTCATCGAAAGATACGAGTTTTTCCCAACCGTAAGATTCCATTGCAGTTTTATAAGCCCAAACATCGAAGCCCTCATTTGGGCGAACAATCAGGTTATTTGTATACGAGGAAAGAATTTTTTCTCCTGCCTCGTTCAATTTTCCATTGCAGACGATAGTCATTTCAGAAAGATAGGGTCTGAAACCATTCAGCAATGTAGGGATGTAGTCATCTACCACGCCTTCTGCATCGTAGAAGAAGAAAATCCCAAGACGTTTTACCGATGACTCATCTTGAATTTTCATAGTAGTTTGCTCTCTCTGTGTGTATTGATAATACGTATCACGACCTGGACAGGTTGCTGCAGTTATTTATCTGATCATAATTACTTACAGCAATGACTCGCTGTCGCTTTCTAAAGACCTGTCAATTTTTTGAAAGTCGTCCTTCTCGTAAAACTTGACTAGTCGATGCGATTAAAAGTCAACGCGCGGTCACTGAGGATACCATTTTCGCTGTTTCTATCATTGCGCACTGCAAAATAGCAGCAGAAATCATCGTTGGTGAAAGCGACGTAATCTGGCCGTTCTGATTCCTCTGACTCAGAACGGATGGTGGCGAAAATGCGGAACTCCCCGTTATTGAATTGCTCCATTGGAATGGAAAACCGGACTTTATGGTGCCCTTTTTCAATTGGGAGACCGAAATATTCGCTTTGAGTATCGACGTCATAAATTTGGCCACCGCGTCGTGCATCTTGCAGAATTAGCCCCAGATATCCCTGTCGATCACTAATGGCGTATTCATATTCAACGTCAAAAACAAAGGGAGATTCCCCATCGACGATTTTAGGGCTGACAGGAGTTATTCGAAGCACGGGAACGCGCTGGTTCAGACCATTGGGATAGCGAAGCTCCTTGCTCGAGTCGTTCTTTGTCTTGTAATAGTTGAGTTCATGTGCATTCTCGAGCGAATACTGATCTGCGACATTATGTGGGTCACCAGAGGCAATAATTTCACCGTCTTTAATGAGAATTGCCTTATTGCAATACTTCTTGACGGCATCCATGCTATGCGTGACAAGTATAACTGTCTTGCTTGGATCGGTTTTGACCTGCTTAAAGAACCTATCGCACTTCTTCTGGAAAGCCTCGTCTCCAACCGCAAGTACTTCATCTAGAACTAGAATGTCTCCGCGCGCCTTGATAGCCACAGAGAAAGCAAGACGCACCTGCATGCCGCTAGAATAGTTTTTAAGTTTCTGATCCATGAATTCACCAAGCTCAGCAAATTCAACGATATCGTCATACATTGCGTCGACTTGGTCGCGAGAGAAACCGAGGAGTGCGCCATTGAGGTACACATTTTCTCTACCCGTTAATTCTGGATTAAAACCGACACCTAATTCGATAAACGGGACTAGAGTTCCATTTATCACAACGTTGCCTTTTTCGGGTGTATAGATACCTGAAATAATCTTGAGGAGGGTTGATTTTCCAGAGCCGTTTCGTCCGACGATACCAAAGAAATCACCTTTTCGTACTTCGAAAGAAATATCGCGCAGCACTTGCTGTTCACGGTATCCTTTGATGCCTTTGGTCCAGTTCAGGAAGGCTTGTTTTAGGCCACTTGCCTGTTCTGTCGGCAGACGGAACGATTTTGCAACGTGAGAAACAGATAGCGCGAGGGGATTCTCTTCATCGTTCGACAGGACAATCGGGGTTTCAACTGTAGTCACTAGAGTACCTCCGCGAATTTGCTGCTATTCTTTCGGAAAACATGTACACCAAGCCAGAGCAATAATGCCGTCAGAGCATACGGGATAAGGGAAAGAATGGGGTCACCCACCCATGTCCATACAGTTGGAATGTCCTCTGGAGATAACAGATTGTGACGGACATCCATGATGGTCTGCGCTATTGGATTGAGTAACATAATTTTGGACACAGCGGGGAAGTACTGCGAAACCATAGAAAGTGGATAAATTACAGGAATCGCATAAAACATTGCTTGTAAAACGACATCCCATATATGGGACACATCTCGAAAATATACATACAACGTGCCGAGAAGCAACGAAATGGCGAGGGCCAGCGCATAAAGCTGCAGTACGTTCAGAGGAACTAGCAGCATATACCATGTGTAATGGGCGTGCGAGAAGAAACCGAAGATGACAACCACAAGCAAGTTTATTCCAAGGGAAATCATAGATCCCATGGTTGTTGCGGCAACGATGATATAGCTCGGGAAATGAACCTTGCGAAGTAAATCGCCACGATTAACTATTGACTGCATTCCCATAGTGGTCGCTTCAGAAAAGAATGACCACAAGCATGTACCGCACAGAAGTGAAATCGCAAATGTAGGAGTACCGTCCGAAAAACGTAGGAATCGGACGAAAACCATGTACATGACGGCAAAAAGCATCAACGGTTTTAAGACAGACCAAAGTACGCCTAGAAAAGATCCTTGATATCTTAGCTGGAAGTCAGTCTTCACTAATTCTTTAAATACCACTATTGAATATCGGTACTTAGCCTTGAAACGCCGAATTAAGTCACTCATAGTCTCTCCACTCTATCAAAAGGGATAGCTGAAACTTTAGGCTGTTTAAAATCTACACCCTATGCACATGCCACATATAACGTTGGATTGCTTTGGGAAGCAAGCTACTGCATGTTTTTAATTTTGCGGTCGTACACAGCCTTTTCAACTAACCGCATATGACGCAGAATTACACAAATTGTTTTTTGCGAAAGAGACAGCTTCCTAATAAGAGATTGAGCCTCGTTCTTGCTACGCTCATAAGTGCTTCTATTTGAGCTTAAATCGGGGGCGGAGGCTGCCTCGTTTAGTGATCCGATCATGGTGTAGTAGCTGCGGGCTGGAAGCACGCCTTGGCTGAGAGCATGCTCGAAATTTGACAGCCCCGCGTTGAGATTGTCCTGGTAAAAACTGTAATTGCGCTTGCTGTGAGTGACGGATCCAGGGGACTGGAGCCAGTAGTACAAAGTACAATCGATGTCCACAACTTTATGCATGCGGGAGTATAACTTGCCGGCTACCATGACATCTTGGGCATACATGCCTTCGGGGAAACGAATGCCGTCCCACAATTCTCGTTTGTATAAGCGGCACCAGTTCGCCTCGTTGAAGTAACGAGCTTCGGTATTTTTTTTGAGTATGTCACCGATGAGACGAAGACTCTTGCAGAAAACAGTTTGATACGACCGAAGTGGGTCTTTGAATGCAGTTACTTTGTTAGGTGCCGTTGCGCCTACTGCTGCAACTGATTTGACCTTATCGAGCTGTGAGATGCCAAACTGTTGCCACCGAGCCTTAGACATGTCAGAGCCGCTGCTTAGGAGAGCATGCAGAAGGAATTCAATGTTATGACAATCCAAAATGTCATCGTTGTCCGCAAAAGCGACATATTCACCGTGTGCGGCATCGAGGCCAGCGTTCTGAGCTTTAGCGATGCCACCATTTTCTTGATGAATGACATGAACACGAGAGTCCAGAGCTGCATAACTGTCGCAAATTTGTGGCGACTTATCCGTAGCGCCATCATCGACGAGGATGATTTCCAAGGTTTGGTATGACTGAGCCAGAATTGAATCGATACAGTATGGCAGATATTTTTCTGCGTTATACACGGGAACAATAATTGAGACCAACGGTCTTATATCGGTCATGAAGTGCATCCTTGACGCATGGGTTAGTCGTACGTTTCTATCGTACAAGGTTATTGGACTTTGGTGAAATCGGTGTTGTTTAGATACCCTTTGCCTGCGGTCATATCATATTGAACCAATTCATAGTCACGAAGTAGTTGTTTTGCGTCCTTACTCAGTGATTTCTTCGAGATCTGATTGCCTGACATGTCCAGATACGTTGTGTCCCCTGAACTGATTCCGCCTGTTTCTGTTGCGATGCGACTTGCTGCGGGAATTTGTTCCAACAATTGTGTAAGTAATGCAAGATAAGGAGATACTTTCGCATTCATATGGTTGGCTGCTAATGACATGAAGTAATTTGGCGACGTGAAGGCTGTATTAGAGGCATCGAGTTTCGTTCCACTTGATGCTGATGCACTGTTTGACCATATAAAGTAGTCGGTTTCATGTAGAGCGACGTGATTTTCAGTATCCTGATCAGCTGTCGAATAGATACTAGGCAGGTGATCGCCATAGAAAATCACAGTAATTGGCTTGTCAATTTGGTTGAGTTCGTCTAAGAACGAAGCGGTTGCCTGATCGGTGAGGTTTAGTCCTTTAGTATAGGTTTCGAGATTTTGATATTCGTCCGCAGACAATCCTGTGGAAGTATCTGCGCCTACAAATTCATTATCGATGTACCAATTGGTGTAAGGCATATGATTTTGCATGGTGGATAATTGCAAAAACTGTGGGTGCTTTTGCTTTTCGATTAAATCAATAATATTTTTGTATGCCTCTTCATCACTGACGTATGGAGAGTAGTCGATTGTGTCTTTGTGCTTGATTGAGGGAGTGCTATCAAGAGTGCGTAGGTGAGAAAAGCCAAATTTCTTGTAGTCAACGTTTCTCAGATACATGCTTTGGTAATACGGATGAACTGCGTCAGAGCCGTCAGCGCCATATCGATTGTTCCAGATTTGGTTGAAGGCATAAGGGTTCTTCTGATTAGGCACAAGCTGTTGGAACGGGATAATGAGGGAATCATCAAAAATAGACAGACTTAAACCCGTCAAAGCTTGATATTCCATATTGGCGGTACCTCCGCCATACCCCGAAGACAGCATCAAGCCCGAGGTCGTGGTGTCTTTTATAGCATGAATATTCGGAATCGGATCAGTCGAAAAAGAAATACCAGGAATTCTTGTTGGATCGGAAAAAGTCTCCGAAAGAATCATTACTACAGTACTGTCAGTAAGGTCATTCTGCCTGTTGTTGTTGATTGATATGGCCTGCTGAGAGTATTTTTCCGCAATTTGCGTCATTGTATCGCGATTATAATCTTTTGGTTTTTCTATCACTTTCGTTTTTGCCAAGCTGAGGAATGTAGTGACCGGACCATTGGTCTGGGCGTCAATTTTAGTATCGAATAAGGAAGGAGTATACCCAAGCGATCCTGCGAAAGAGTATGCCCAAGAACCAGGAATACTGAGATTCCAAGAGTACGAACAGAGCAAGGCAATACTGGCTATTGCGGCAACAATGCGGGTAAGAGTGCCAGTAAAGTTTTTAATGCTTGCAAAAGGTCTTTTCCATGAGCAATAGATGAAACTCCGTCTACCATCTATAATGAAGAAAACGATACAGCAGCAAATAAACCATGCTAAAACAGTGATTACACTGTTGACGAATGATTGACTTTCTTCAGGAATGAAAGACAGAAGTTTTCCTGAATCTCCTCCTGTCACAAAAGATAGATCAGCTGGAATAATTGGTTCATTGCGTAGTCCCATCTTAATGTTATCGGCCGTGCCGTAAATAGTGAAAAGAATACCGAACAATAATGTCGCAATCCAAAACCGATTGGTAACAAAGATAAAAACAAGATAGATTATTGCAAGTGCAAACAAGCTGAGCAGAAATTGGTATTTCTGTTCGAGCCACATTTGACTGACGAATTTGGTGACTTGCCCTGCGACGCTGTTCAGAATTTTGGTTGTCTGATCAACTTCATCGCCTTTATCGTACGTTGGTTCGCTATACATTCCCCACTGAAGGAAGATGACCTCGGCAGAAGTCAATAGGGTGAACACGATGGCGTAGAACGCATAGGAGAACCTCATGCGCTTCTTCCACGGGCCATATGCTTTTCTAAAGAATTTGATGATGAGTTGAATGGCTTTGAAGTTGGTGAAAGTTTGCCATGCGGTCTTTACCGCTGTGGCGGCGGTGTGGATGGCGTGACCGGTAACTTTGGTTGCTTTTACAGCCGTGTGCCCTGCGGTGGAAAGCGTTTTTGCCGTGGCATGTGCGGCTCGTTTGCAAACCGAGACGACCTGATTCAAAGGCTGCTCAGCGGGTTGATGGGGCTGGAGCTCAGAAGAAGCGATTTGTTCGTTATTGTCTATTTCGGCTTTACTGACGGATCCACTGGAAGCCATCTCCGGTAAACAGGGCAGGGTGCCAGCGCCTGAAATAAAAACGCTTATGTTATCGGAGATGGCGTGAATTGCTGATTTCTGCGTATACAGTTTTGAACTGTGGTGACCTGAAAGGGCGGATGGAGCACAGGCGTTGCTGCCTTCGCTGTCCGCAAGAGGGCGATATGTTCCACCCGCAATCGGCTGCTTAGTAAGTTTTACGTATGAAGGAACGTGAGCATGACGGTCAGGCGAAAAAATAGGCATCGTCGCATCCTTCAAAAAGATAGCCCCCTTATAATTGGAGGCTCTGTACAATTAAACCGGGTACATTTTAGTGTTCAGCTGTGGACGAACGAGTGTCTCGTAGATATTTCCGGTCAGCCTTCCAAATCTGCCATATATGAGGTAGGTGTGAAATTGCTCCATGAACTATGCAACCCTGCCGGTACCCTGAAATGGTGAGTAGTGAGATTTTCAAGCCGCGCAACATCATCGTGACCGGCGGATGTGGGTTTATCGGAGCCAATTTCGTGCGCTACGTGGCACACAACCATCCTGACGTGCGCATAACCGTGCTCGACAAGCTGACCTATGCCGGAAATCCGCAGAATATCGCCGGTCTTCCGCAATCGCAAGTCGAACTCGTGCAAGGCGATATCTGCGATGCTGCACTACTGGAACGTATCGTGCCCGGGCATGACGCGATCGTGCATTTCGCGGCCGAATCGCATAACGACAACTCCATCGCCAATCCTGAACCCTTCATCACAACGAATGTGGAGGGTACGTTCCACCTGCTTGAGGCGGCGCGCAAGCATGACGTGCGATTCCATCACATCAGCACCGACGAAGTGTACGGCGACCTTGCGCTCGACGATCCATGCAAATTCACCGAAAGCACGCCATATAAGCCGTCAAGTCCGTACAGCGCGTCAAAAGCGGCATCCGACCAGCTGGTGCGTGCCTGGGTTCGCACGTACGGGCTTCGCGCCACGATTTCCAACTGTTCCAACAATTACGGGCCGTACCAGCATGTGGAAAAATTCATTCCACGCCAGATCACTTCCATCATGGAGGGCGTGCGTCCGAAACTATATGGCACAGGCGAGAACGTGCGCGACTGGATCCATACGGAAGACCACTCTTCTGCGGTGTGGAAGATTCTTACACGCGGGCGGATCGGCGAAACGTACCTGATCGGCGCGGATGGTGAAATGAGCAATATTGCCGTGATGCGTATGATCCTGCGGCTTATGGGATGTGCCGAAGATGCGTTCGACTGGGTGCGTGACCGTCCCGGGCATGATCGGCGTTACGCGATCGACTCCAGCAAGCTGCGTACCGAACTTGGATGGAAGCCCATGCACACCGATTTCGAAGCCGGTTTGCAGGCGACCATTGCTTGGTATGCTGCCAACCGCGCCTGGTGGGAGCTCGCCAAAGCCGCCACCGAAGCCCGCTACCGCGCCCAAGGCCAGTAAAGCGCGTCGGACGGGAGCGTTTGTGACGGTGCGTCATGGTGGATGCGGCGCAGCTTGGTAATTGGGTTCGGCAAGTGGCGATTGGGAAATAACGTGTTGCAAGTAGCTGACTTCGTCAGGAAATGCCTCCGGTCGGACTGTCGAATCTGCCATATATAAGCCAGATACGGTGCGAAAGCGCTTGTACGGGGGTGAAGTCGTCCAAAACGCAACTTTGACCCCCGTTAATAAGCTCTTTCGTGGTTTTTGTGAAAGGGGGTATCGATTTGCGGTATGGGCGGTTATCGGGTTGTGAAAACGTTGCGAAAGTCATCTTTAACGAGGCCAAAGTTGTTTGAAAACGCAACTTGGCCCCGTTGAACGCAGGGGTGGCGGAGCTAGGGGCGGCGCCCTGTCGGCTCGTCTGGCTCGGACGGCTTACTTGGCGGACTCGAGTTTGAGTTCCTGGCTGGCGATCACCGACTTGGCGGCCGCGTCGAGTTCGTTGGTGATGTTGCGCAGGTTGTCGGCGTACGTGCGAATATCGTCTGTCGCCTTGGTGAAGTCGCTGGCATTGCCGTTCGCGGGGCATGTTGGCGCGTTTTCCACGGCTTCGGCCAGCGTGATCGCATCCTTCAGGGTTTCCAGCGTGGTGCCGTCGGCCACGTCGTCCACGGTGAGTTTTGCCGCATCTTCGGCTTCTTTCTGAGCCACTTCGAAGTTTTGCTGATGCGTGGCGAGCGCCTTCGCGTTCAACGTGCAGGTGTCGCTGGCGGCTTGCGTCATTTCGCGCTTATTGGCGACTGCGATGATGGCAACGGCTGCGAGCGCGATGGCAACCACTGCTATCACGGCGACGATGGCGATGGTCTTGCGCTGTCTCGCATTGTTTTTCTGCGTGGTTGGCTGCATTGCTGGTTCCTTTCTTCTTGTGCGGTTCTCATTTCGGGCAAAACGTTGCGAGTATACAAAAAACACTTCCGAAAAACGATTTACCGGTGGAAATAATGTGGATTATTTTGCTATGAAAGGAATTTGTTTGTGGATGGGGGTGCTGGGCGCGTCAGGAGTGCGTGGCATTTATGCTGGAAGGAGAAACGTTTTAAGGGGTTTGAATGGCGTATCGTGCGACGTTGAAGGATGTGGCCGCTGCTGCGGGGGTGTCTGTGACGACGGTTTCGCTGGTGTTGAATAATCGGCCGGCTCGCGTGTCTGAGGAGAAGCGTAAGGCCATTGCCGACGCGGCGAAGAAGCTGAATTATGTGCCGAATCAGAGCGCGCGTAGCTTGGTGACCAAGCAGTCCCAGCTGGTTGCGCTGATCGTGCCTGATATTGAGAACTTGTTTTTCGCGGCGCTTGCCAAGTGTGTGGAGGATGAGTGCGCCGCGCAGGGGTATTCGCTGATTGTGGCCAATTCCGATGATTCGCGTGCTGCGGAGCATGAGTTGTTGCAGCGTCTTCCTGCCCGTGGGGTGGATGGGGTGATGTTGATCCCGGCGCGTGAGTCGTGTGTTGGGAGTGCTGTTGAGCAGCTGTGTGAGGATGTGGCGCTTGTGTCGTGCCCGGTGGTGCTGATCGACCGTTTGACGCAGTGCGGCTGGTGCGATGCCGTCGGTTTTGACAACTATCTTGGTGGTCGTTTGGCTGCCCAGTATCTGTTGGAAGGTGGTCATACTCGTATTGGCATTGTCACCGGCGATATTGCGGAGTCGAGTGCCGCGGAGCGTCGTCGTGGTTTTGTGGATGCCATCGAGCAGTCGGGGAAGCATTTTGATTCTTCGCTGTGTGTTGAGGGTGATTACCGTTTCGATAGCGGCTATCGTGCCGCGAATCAGATCATCGATGGCGGGGCGACGGCCGTGTTCTGCTGCAACGATGTGATGGCGCTTGGCTTCCGTCAGCGTATGGCGGAGCGTGGGTTGCATGTTACTGAGGATATGCAGGTGATTGGTTACGACAATATTCTCAAACGATTCGGTCTTGGTTGGCGTATGACCACCGTTGAGCAGAGCGTGACTGATTTGGCCGCCGCTTGTTGGGGTATGTTGCGTAAGCGGATTGATGTTGCGGTTCGTGCCAAGTCCGGTACGGAATCAGGGGATGCCCGTCCGTGGCTTTCCGATCCGCAGGTTGAAGTGCTTACGCCGAAACTGGTGCAGGCGGCCTGCGCGTAAACCGCCATTTTTAGATGCTGCAGACTGGTGCAAAACGGGTGGTGCAGATCAATCTCGGTATGTGGTGACGTAAGCATCTCCAATATGCTGTAATCGTTGGGAATACAGGCAACACGCCGTGTATAGGTAAAGAATTTGCGTTCTTGATAAAACGCTTTATCATAAATCTTGTCAACACAACACAATCGAGAATGCGCTCGATGTATAACTGACGACGCACCCGTATGGTGGCGGACCGTCGTCAGGCCGTCAAAGAGGAAAGGCACACACATGAAAAAGATGATTCTTGATCTTGATACCGGCGTTGATGACGCGCTTGCCATTTCGTATGCTCTGGGAAGCCCGGAAGTCGAGCTGATTGGCATCACCGGCACCTACGGCAACGTGCTCGTCGAGCAGGGTGTGCGCAACGCACTGGCCGTGACCGACCTGCTCGGCCACCCGGAAGTCAAGGTGTATCAGGGTTTGCCGCACTCCAGCACCACCGATCACTTCGAAGTACTGCCGATCTCCGCGTTCATCCACGGCGACAACGGCATCGGCGATGTGGGAATCCCCGATTCCAGCCGTTCCGTCGAAACCGAATCTGCGGTCGACTTCATCATCGACGCAGTGAAGACCTATGGCAAGGATCTCGTCTACGTGCCGACCGGCCCGATGACCAACATCGAAGCCGCACTGAAGAAAGCACCGGAAATCAAGGATGAAATCGGCCAGATCGTGCTTATGGGCGGCGCACTGACCGTACCCGGCAACTGCAACGCCTGCATGGAAGCCAACATTTCGCAGGATCCGGAAGCCGCCGACTACCTGTTCCGTTCCGGCGCTCCGACCACTATGATCGGTCTCGACGTAACCCTGCAGACCCTGCTCACCTACAAGGAAACCCAGCAGTGGCGCGACCTCGGCACCAAGGCCGGCAAGTTCCTGGCCGACATGACCGACTTCTACATCAAGGCTTACGAAACCACGTCCCCGCATCTGGGCGGCTGCGGCCTGCACGATCCGCTCGCCGTTGGCGTGGCAGTGGACCCGACCCTCGTCACCACCCTCGACATCAATATGAAGGTCGACGTGGAAGGCCCGACCCGCGGACGCACCATCGGCGACGAAACCCGCCTGAATGACCCGGCCAAGACCATGAAGGTTGCCGTCGGCGTCGACGTGCCGCGCTTCCTGAACGAATTCATGACCCGCATCTCCGGCCTCGCAGCCAAGGCTGAATAAGCGTAACCGGCCAAGCAATCGCGTATCGCATATCGCGCAATTCGAGAGAATCAAGGATTTTTATTATGTCTAACAACACAACCGCCGTGACCGGCACCGCATCCGCCGATCCGTTCGATGATCCGGTGACCAGCAACAAGATGGCCATCCGCGCCCTGATCCCGCTGCTGATCACCTTCGTGCTCGGCACCCTGTGCCTGCAGGGCTTCAACCTGGTGTTCCAGCAGGTCGGCGCCGACGTCGGCGCACCGAACCAGGCGTCCCTGATCACCGCATTTCCGAGCATCGTGCTCGGCATCGTGTGCTTCATCTACGGTTCCCTGGGCGATTTCGTCTCCCTGCGTAAGCTTGTGACCGTCGGTCTCGTGACGCTGTTCGTCGGCTCCATCTTCGGTTTCGTGGCAAACTACTTCTTTGCCGCAAACCTGTGGACCGTGATCATCGCACGCGTGCTGCAGACCGCAGGCGAACAGGTGGCAGGTTCCGCCTTCCTGGTGGTGGCCACCAAGTACCTGCGTAACGATTTGAAGGTCATCTTCTTCGGTCTGTTCACCGCCGCATACCAGCTTTCCGCATCCATCGGCGTGTTCGCAGCCGGCATGCTCAGCTCCATCGCATGGCAGTTCCTGTTCCTGATCCCGTCCGTCACCATCCTGTTCCTGCCGATCCTGCTCAAGACCCTGCCGTCCAAGAGCGGCAACGGCCAGAAGGTTGACGCATTCGGCTTCGTGATCTTCGGCTTCGCCACCGCATTCCTCACCCTGTTCTTCTCGTACATGGCATGGTGGATGCTCGTGGTCTCCCTGCTGCTGTTCGTGGCATTCGCCTTCTACATCAACAAGGCCTCCAACCCGTTCATCACCCCGGCGTTCTTCAAGAACACCCGCTGGCTGCGCGCCATCTGCCTGATCCTCGTGTTCTACTTCGTGAACTACGCACTGAGCCCGATCTTCAACGCCATCGGCACCAACATCTACGGCATGACCACCACCCAGGTCTCCCTGCACATTGTGTGGGCCTTCGTGGTCGCCGCCGTGGTGGGCACCTGCTCCGGCATGATCATCCGCAAGATCGGAATCAAGGCCGGCATCGTGACCGCAGGCACCCTCATGTTCCTCGGCTGGACCGGTGCGGCATTCTGCGTGAACTCCGGTTTCGTGGTGCTGACCCTGTGCGCATGTGTGTTCTACGCAGGCTGCGGCCTCATGTACTCCCCGGTGGTCTCCACCGTGCTGGGCACCATTGAAAAGGACGAATCCGGCCGTGGCGTCGGCATGAACGATCTGGCCATGAACGTTTCCCCGTCCATCGGCATCGCCATCATCGGCAGCCTGCTCGGCTCCAACGCCCTCGCAGGCGGCTCCATCACCGGCGCAACCGGCACTGCCGCCAACTATGCCAACCTGCTGCTGGTCGCCGCCGGTACCGCACTGCTTGGCCTGATCGTGTTCTTCGTCTTCAAGAAGAAGATCTACGAAGGCAACCATGCGCTGGAAACCGAGGAATCGGCAAAGTAATCGCACATTACATCCTCAATATAGTAAAAATGGGGATTTGCGATAATTGCGATTACTGAACAACACTATTTCGCAAATCTCCATTTTCATAAATCTTCTTTTGATGTAAGGAAGGTAAAGATGAGCGCGACTGAAGTTCTCTCCGCATTGGACCGCATCCACGGCACAGTGTCCGTAATCGGCTCGATGAACGCGGACTACACCGTCACCGCACAGCGTCTGCCAGGGCCGGGGGAGACCATCACCGGCGGTCCGCTGCAGCTGCTGCCGGGCGGAAAATCCGGCAACCAGGCGGCCGCCGCAGCGCGCATCGGCGCAACCGTGCAGATGTTCGGCGCGGTCGGCTCCGATTCCAACGCCGACTTCCTACTCGGCGCTCTGGGCGAGGCGGGCGTGAACACCACGCATGTTCGCCGCGTGCTCGGACCATCCGGCACAACCGTGATTACCGTGGACGCAACCGGCGAAAACACCATCGTGTACTCGCCGGGATCCAACGCGCAGGTCACCGTGGATTATGTGGAATCCGTGCGCGATGCGCTGGCACGGTCTTCCGTACTTGGCCTGTGCTTGGAAAGCCCGATCGAAACGGTGACGGCCGCCGCGCGCATGTGCCATGAAGCGGGCGTGAAAGTGCTGCTCAACGATTCGCCGTTCACCCCGTCGCTGCCGGCCGAACTGGTGGAAGCATCCGATATTCTGCTCGTCAACGAGCATGAGATGGTGCAGCTGCTCGGCATTGACGAGCCGGAAAACGACGATTGGGACGGTTTCGATTGGAATCATGCGCTGGAAGCAATGCGTGGATTCGGTTTCGAACAGGCGATCGTGACGCTCGGCGGCGATGGTTCCGTGGTATTGGATTCCACTTCGGCAACGCCGATCCAGCGCATTGCCCCCGTGCGTGTGAACGCGGTGGACACCACCGGCTGCGGCGACTCCTTCATGGGCACGGTGCTGGCCGGTCTTGCCTCGGGCATGGCGCTTTCCGAAGCGGCCGAGCTTGCCTCGTATGTTTCGGCATACGCCGCCACAGGGTATGGTGCGCAGGCCTCCTACGGCAATGCCGCGCAAATCCGCGAAGCATTCGCCAAATAACGGAAGCGAGGATGCCTATCGGACGCTAGCCAGATTTCTCTTTTCTCTCTTGATACGCGGGGTGCCGCATCCTACCGACGTAG
>ERZ773258.842-NODE-842-length-31005-cov-14.313829_pt1 | contig 31005 bp, 27 predicted proteins | sample MGYA00511962_ERZ773258 | MGnify/ENA primary metagenome ERZ773258 (study PRJEB29015, sample SAMEA2737755) | human gut metagenome | biome: human gut; feature: human-associated habitat; material: faeces | place: China | collected 2012 ... | reverse complement strand
ATCCGCTATCCCGGCACGGTGAAGGCGGCGGTCATCATGGGCACCGGCTGGCAGCCCCAGGCAGCCATCACCGGCGGGCTGGCGCTGGCCAATGCCATCGCCGCCGTCAGCGGCGAGAACGCCACCAGCGAGCTGGTGACGGAGCTGGCCTTCGGCAGCTACAACAAGCTGTTCGCCCCCAACCGCACGAAGGTGGACTGGCTCTCCGCCGACGAGAGCAACGTGGACGACTACATCGCCGACCCCCTCTGCGGCGTGGACGCCACGGTGGGCCTGTTCCGCCAGATGCTGCACGGCATACGCTTCAACCAGCGGCAGAGCCATCTGCGGCAGATGGACAGGGAAATGCCGGTGCTGTTCGTAGCCGGCGACAAGGACCCGGTGGGCAGTTGCGGCAAGGGCGTGCGCCAGACCTATGACGCCTTCCGGGCTGCCGGTATGCGGGACTGCACACTGAAGCTGTATCCGGGCCTGCGGCATGAGATACTCAACGAAAAGGCATATACTGCGGATATTACGAAGAACATTGAAGCGTGGCTGCTGTCCAGATTGGAAAAGTAAGCCCGTTCGCAGAGAGATAAAGGAGAAACGACTATGACCGAGTGGGAAGCCCTGCGGCAGGAATGTCTGCACTGTCACGCCTGTACACTGGCGGAAACGCGCACCAACGTGGTCTTCGGCGTGGGCCGGGAGGATGCGGAGATCATGATCATCGGCGAAGCCCCCGGCGCTAACGAGGACAAGCAGGGCGAGCCCTTCGTGGGCCGGGGCGGCAAGCTGCTGGACGATATGCTGAAGATGATCGGGCTGGACCGCAGCCGCCTGTATATCACCAACTCCGTTAAGTGCCGCCCGCCGGAGAACCGGGACCCCATGAACACGGAGAAGGACGCCTGCAAGGGCTATCTCCAGCGGCAGCGGGCATTGATGCAGCCCAAGATCATCGTGTGTCTGGGCCGCGTCAGCGCCATGGAGATCATCCGCCCGGACTTTAAGATCAGCCAGGAGCACGGTCAGTTCTTCGAGAAGGACGGCTGCCTGATGATGGCGCTGTATCACCCCGCCGCCCTGCTGCGGGACCCCCGGAAAAAGCCGGAGACCTTCGAGGATCTGAAACGCCTGCAGGCCAAGATCAAGGAGATCTGCACCCGCACGGAGCTGGATTTTTGAGACATGAGGCAAAGGAAAAGAGCGCCCTGCGGGCGCTCTTTTTTATTTACTCTCCTCCTGTTTTGTCCAAGTCAGGGGCACGCGGAGCAGCTCCTGCTCCTGTTCCGTCAGCTGGCTGCTGAGCTCACCCTGCGCGTCGGTCCAGGTCATGGTCCCATCGGAAAGGGTATAGCTCAGACAGTCCGCCGTCTCAGCCAGTTCGGCGGCGGTATCTGCCAGATACAGCTGGCCGCCCTCCGCCCTGCAATAGCCGGTGATTGCGGCGCTGCGGCCGGTGAGCAGGGAGAGCAGCTCCTCCTCGTCCACCCCGGCGAAAATGGCCGCCACCATATCGTCCATGGTGATGCCGGCCTTCTCCATGGCCGCGTCGTATTCCTCACGGGAGAAGCCCTGCTCCTCCGCGGCGGCATAGACGCTCTCCACCGCCGCCGGGTGCAGCGCCGCGGCATAGGCATCCAGCGCCGTGCGGGCGGCGTCGCTGTCGTAGCGGAGGGTATAGGCGCCGTCCTCGGTCACGGTGAGGACCAGCTGCAGCGGCATCTGCGCTGTGCCGTCCGCCGCGGACAGGCCCAGTGCCTGCTCCGCCGCCGCGTTCATGCGGTCAGTCACATCGATCGTACACGTCCAGGTGCCCGCCAGCTTCTTTGTCTCGACCCTGCTGCCGCAGGCCGCCAGTGACAGGACCAGCAGGGCCGCCAGCAGGGTGGTAATAACTCGTTTCATAGCACGCCTCCTATATAGAGCAATATATACGGTATATCACCGGCGATTATACACGATGGGCCGTATATCTGTCAATTCTATTTACAGGGGGCGCGGTTTTTGGTATAGTAAAGGCAGGAAACGACGGGAAAGGGGCGCGGCGCGATGACATTGCTGCAAATGAGCTACATATTGGAGGTGGACCGCTGCGGGTCCATGAACCGGGCGGCGCGGAACCTGTTTCTGTCTCAGTCGGCCCTGTCGGCGGCCATCGCCGAGGTGGAACGGGAGCTGGGCGTGACCATCTTTCTGCGGACCAACCGGGGCGTGACGCTGACGGAGGAGGGCCGGGAGCTGACGGCGCAGATCGCACCGCTGGTGGAGCGCAGCCGGAAGCTGGAACGCTATTACAGTGAGCGCCGGGCTGCCGACCGGGTATCCCTGTCGGTGGCATCACAGCGCTATCCCTTCTGCGCCAAGGCATTCGTGGAGTTCCTGCACCTGCTGGATGAGCCGCATATCCAGGTGAGCTTCAAGGAGATGGAGATGGCGGCGGTCATCGACGAGGTGACGGCGCGGCGCAGCGCCTTCGGCATCATCTTCGTGTCGGACATGACAGAGCATTTCATCGGCCGTATCCTGCGGGAGAAGAACCTGACGTTCCAGCCTTTGGTGGACATCCGCCCCCGGGTGTTTCTGCGGAAGGGCCACCCCCTGTCCGGCGAACGCGCCGTGCGGCTGGAGCAGCTGTATGCCTACCCCTACGCGGTATTTACCCAGTCGGACAGCAACTACCACTTCGCCGAGGAGGCGGTGGTAGGCACCGGCGCGGAGTTTGACCGGGTGGTGTCCGTCAGCGACCGTGCCACGGCCTACAATGTCATGGCCCACACGGACTGCGTTTCCACCGGCAGCGGCGTACTGCCGGACGGCTACGGCGACGACCGGCTGATGACGCTGCCGCTGATCGGCGACGTGCCGGATATGCGCCTTGGGGTCATACGGCCCCGGGACGTACCGCTGACGGACTACGGCGAGAAGTTCATCGCCATTCTGAAGGATATCGTCTCGGAATTGAACCAGGAGGCATAAAGAGAGCCGCCCCTAAGGGGCGGCTCTCTTTATTGGCCGGATTCTTTACTTCACGCAGATGGTTTCGATCTCCACCAGCGCGCCCCGGGGCAGCGCACCGACCTCCACGGCGCTGCGGGCAGGGTACTGCCCCTCGGTGAAGAACTCAGCGTAGACCGCGTTCATGGCGGCGAAGTCGCCCATGCTCTGCAGGAATACGGTGGTCTTGACCACATTGTCCATGGTCAGACCGGCGGCTTCAAGGATGGCCTTGATGTTGGTGAGTACCTGACGGGTCTGCTCGGTAATGCCGCCGGGGACGAACTCGCCGGTAGCCGGGTCAAAGGGCACCTGGCCGGACGTGACCAGGAAACTGCCGCAGTCGATGGCCTGGGAATAGGGACCGATGGCGGCGGGGGCATTGGTGGTGGCAATGATCTTCTTCATGGTGATGACCTCCTGTAAGCTGCATGTACCCGGCGGACACCGGGCGCACTCTCTGTCTCTCTTATACCACATTCCGGCGGAAATGGCAACCGTTTCCCGCAAATCGCGCCCATCGTTATCTGTTTCATTTATCATGTTCCCCGACAAAAATCCGCCGCCATTTTGCCGTATTTTTCGGCACGATGTCTAATTTCCGCTAAAACTTTTTGCGATTTCCACGCAATACAGCATTCTGCACAAAAATATATTCCAAAATTATCTGTTTTAGCTACAACTCCAATTGATAGCGAGCTGGCGCATTTTGCCGCTACCACCGTCGGGTTCAGATATGTTACCCTTATGACAAAGGGCCGTATGGTCCTGTACACTTTATTGTTACATTATAGTGCAAGGAGGACGACCCATGCTGAACAAGGATTGCGGCTTCGGTACAAAAGCCATTCACGCCGGAAACGTGAAGGACACCCAGTACGGCGCACTGACCACCCCTATTTTCCAGACCTCCACCTTCGTATTTGACAGCTGTGAGCAGGGCGGGCGCCGCTTCGCCGGTGAAGAAGCGGGCTATATCTACACCCGCCTGTCCAACCCCACCACCTCGGTGCTGGAGGCCAAGGTCGCTGCCCTGGAAAGCGGTGAGGCCTGCGTGGCCGCCGCCTCCGGCATGGGTGCCATCTCCTCCGCGCTGTGGACCGTAGCCGGCGCCGGCAAGCATATCGTGGCCGACGGCACCCTGTACGGCTGCACCTTCGCCCTTCTGAACCACGGCATGACCCGCTACGGCGTGGAGGTCAGCTTTGTGGACACCTCCGACCTGGATGCCGTGCGCAAGGCGCTGAAGCCCAACACCTGCGCGGTGTATCTGGAGACGCCCGCCAACCCCAACCTGAAGATCGCGGACATCTCCGCCGTGGCGGCACTGGCCCACGGCTACAACAAGGACATCAAGGTCATCTGCGACAACACCTTCGCTTCCCCGTACCTCCAGCGGCCGCTGGAGCTGGGCGCAGATGTGGTGGTGCACTCCGCCACCAAGTACCTGAACGGCCACGGCGACGTGATCGCGGGCTTTGTGGTGGGCTCCGCCGAATTCTGCAATGAGGTACGTATGTTCGGCCTGAAGGACATGACCGGCGCAGTGATGGATCCCTTCTGCGCCTTCCTGATTCTCCGCGGCCTGAAGACCCTGGAGATCCGTATGCAGAAGCACTGCGCCAACGCCAAGGCCGTTGCAGAGTTCCTGTATGACCACCCCGCCGTGGAGAAGGTCTACTATCCCGGCCTGATCGACCATCCCGGCCACGACATCGCCCGCCGCCAGATGCGCGACTTCGGCGGTATGCTGTCCTTCGAGGTCAAGGGAGGCCGTGCCGCCGGCGTGAAGCTGTTGAACTCCCTGCACCTGGTGACGGTGGCTGTGTCTCTGGGCGACGCCGAGACGCTGATCGAGCACCCCGCCTCCATGACCCACTCCACCTACACCGAGGAGGAACTGGCCGCCTCCGGCATCGCCGCCGGCCTGATCCGTCTGTCCGTGGGTCTGGAGAACGCCGAGGACCTCATCGCCGACCTGAAGCAGGCACTTGACACCCTGTAAACCTTCTCTCCGCACGAAGAAGCAATAGGAACAAAAAGGAACGCCCTTGGGCCATTGCCCAAGGGCGTTCCTTTTTGTTTATTTCTCCGCAGGGATAGCGGCCGTCTCGGCGGGCGCTTCCGCCGCAGACACAGCTTCAGCAGGAACCGCCTCGCTGTCGATGACCACCTTGCCATCCCGCAGACGGACATGGGCGGTATCGCCGGACTTCAGCTTACCCTCCAGCATCAACTCCGCTACGGCATCCTCCACCTGGTTCTGGATGGCCCGGCGCAGAGGACGGGCACCGTACTGGGGATCAAAGCCGTCACGGGCCAGCTCGGCCACGGCGTCATCGTCGGAGATCAGGGTGATCCCCTGCTGCGCCATGCGCTTGCCGGTAACGGTGAGCATACGGCGGGCGATCTCCACGATGTTCTCCTGGGTCAGCTGACGGAACACGATGATCTCATCGATACGGTTCAGGAACTCGGGGCGGAAGGTGTGCTTCAGGTCGGTCATGACCGCCTCGCGGATACGGGCGAAGCGAGCCTCCTCAGTTTCCTTCCCGCCCTTTTCGTCGCCGTCAAAGCCCAGCTTGGCGGCGGCATCGGTGATGTTCCGGGCGCCCACGTTGGATGTCATGACGATGACGGTATTCTTGAAGTCCACCCGGCGGCCCTGGGAGTCGGTGACGACGCCGTCCTCCAGGATCTGCAGCAGGATGTTCCACACATCCTCATGGGCCTTCTCGATCTCGTCGAACAGCACCACGGAATAGGGCTTACGGCGCACCTTCTCGGTGAGCTGGCCGCCCTCCTCGTGGCCCACATAGCCGGGAGGCGAGCCGATCAGGCGAGACACCGTGTGCTTCTCCATGTACTCGGACATATCGATACGCACCATGGCGTTCTCATCACCGAACATAGACTCCGCCAGGGTCTTGCACAGTTCAGTCTTGCCCACGCCCGTGGGGCCCAGGAACAGGAAGGAGCCGATGGGCCGCTTGGGGTCCTTCAGACCCACACGGCTGCGGCGAATAGCCTTGGCCACGGCGGTCACGGCATCGTCCTGACCCACCACACGCTGGTGGAGCTTCTCCTCCAGCTTCAGCAGGCGCATGGACTCATCCTCGGTCAGGCGGGTGACGGGAATACCGGTCCAGCCGGCCACCACCTTGGCGATATCATCCGCGGTGACGGTGCCCCGGTTCTGGGACAGGCTCTTGCGCCACTTGTCGCGCTCGATGTCCACCTGCTCCTGGTAGTCCTTCTCGATATCGCGCAGCTGCGCGGCCTTCTCAAAGTCCTGGGCGGCGATGGCATCGTTCTTCTCCCGGTGCAGGGCGGTGATTTTCTCCTCCAAGGCCTTCAGGTCCGGAGAGGAACTCTCGGCGGTCATGCGGACCTGCGAAGCGGCCTCGTCCATCAGGTCGATGGCCTTGTCCGGCAGGAACCGATCGCCGATGTACCGCTTGGACAGCTGCACCGCGGCGTCCAGCGCCTCATCGGTGATGGTCAGCTTGTGGTGCGCCTCATAGCGGTCGCGCAGGCCCTTCAGGATCTCCAGCGTGGCCTCGGGGGTAGGCTCGCCCACGGTGACGGGCTGGAAGCGGCGCTCCAGCGCGGCATCCTTCTCGATGTACTTGCGGTACTCGTTCAGGGTGGTGGCGCCGATAACGCGGATCTCGCCGCGGCTCAGGGCGGGCTTCAGAATGTTGGCGGCGTCCACGGCGCCCTCGGCGGAGCCTGCGCCCACGATGGTGTGCAGCTCGTCGATGAACAGGATGACGTTGCCGTCCTTCTTCACCTCATTCAGGGTGTTCTTGATGCGCTCCTCGAACTCGCCGCGGTACTTGGTTCCGGCCACCATGCCGCTGAGGTCCAGCGACAGGATGCGCTTGTCCAGCAGCTCCTCGGGCACATCGCCGGCGGCAATGCGCTCGGCCAATCCCTCGGCGATGGCAGTCTTGCCTACGCCGGGCTCGCCGATGAGCACAGGGTTGTTCTTACTGCGGCGGGACAGGATCTGGATGACCCGCTGTATCTCGGTATCGCGGCCGATAACGGGGTCCAGCTTGCCGCTGCGGGCGGCCTCGGTCAGATCGCGGGTGTACTCGGCCAGCGTCTTGTTCTTCTTGTCCGCCTCGCGGTTAGGGGCGGAGGCGCCGCCGGCGGCAGCCCGGGGCATATCGTTGAGCTTCTTCAGCACAGCGCTGTACATCTTATTGGGGTCCACGCCCACGGTACGCAGGATACGCAGGCCCATGTTGCCGCCCTCACGGAGCAGACCCATCAGCAGATGGGCGGTGCCGATGGTGCTGCTTCCCATGCGGGACGCCTCGGACACAGCCAGCTCCACCACGCTCTTGGCGCGGGGTGTCAGGCCCTGACTGGGCGCGGCGCCGGAAACGCCCTTGCCCACGCTGCGCTGCAGCACGGAGCAGACCATCTCATCAGTGACGCCGAACTCGCTGAGTACGCGGTGGGCGATGCCCTCCTCCTCACGGATCAGGCCCAGCAGCAGATGCTCGGAGCCAACATAGCCGTGGCCCAGATCCTCGGCAGCCTCCTGGCTCAAACGCAGAACTTCCTCTGCACGGGGGGTAAATTTATTCTCAGACATAAAGGAACACTTCCTTTCGATTTGTTATTTTAACATAGCGGAACGGCGTCAGGACGCCTTGCCGCCCAGAGCCTTCAGCTCGTCGCGCAGGCGGGCGGCGTCCTCATAACGCTCCTCCGCCACTGCGTTGTGCAGCTGCGTCTCCAGCGCATTGCGCCTACGCTCCAGCGCCAGAGACATAGCCTCGTCCTTCGGCAGCAGCTCCTCGGCGGCGCTGCTCTCCGGGTCGGCGCTCTGCGCCTGCTCCAGCACATCCACCGGCTGAGGGAACTCCGTCAGCATCCGGCTGCCAAAGCCGCCGAAAAACGGCTCCAGCATACGGAAGGGCCGGTCGAACCAATCGTCATCGAACCAGCTGCTCATGCGGCGCTCTACGGGCCCGGCATAGCCCATGGCCCGGGCACAGTCGGGGCAGAGGTGCGCCTCGGTCACTCTGCCGTTGATATTGGTCTTATAATGGAACGTCGCTTCGTTCTTTCCACAGCGATCACACTTCATAATCATAACCTCCTTACGCCGTCATCAGACGGAATGGATCAAAACTTGCTTGTATATGTCAGCCCGCAGGGCATCCCGGCTCTCCGGAGAGGCACTCTGCAGAGCCCGGCTGCCGGTGGCGGACAGCAACGCCTGTCCCAGCTCCCGGCTGATGGCCTCGGACTGGACCAGGTTCTGGGCGATCGCCCGTGCGCTGGCCGCGTCCAGCCTGTCGCCGATGCTGTTGATAACGTGCATCAGCAGCGTCTGGCGGTCCACCTGCACCCGCGTGATGCGGATGTAGCCGCCGCCGCCCCGCCGGGACTCCACGATGTAGCCATGCTCCGGCGAGAACCGGGTGGACATCACGTAGTTGATCTGGCTGGGCACGCAGTTGAACCGCTGCGCCAGGTCGGCTCGCTGTAGCTCCAGCGCACCGCCCGCCTGGTCTAACTCCTGCTGGATAAATCCAGCGATAATATCGGAAATACCCAAATCCTCGCCGCCTTTCGTTTGCATCTCTCGGTCAAGCTTATCTCGTTTGACTTTGCCTTTCTTTGACCTTGAACATATATTACACCGCCTTTCCTACTTTGTCAATAGGGTAATTTGACTTTCTTTGACTTTTATTGTAAACAATTTGTGAACAGCCAAATGCATCTCTCTGCGGCAATTTTGCCGTTTGCAACCTGAAGTTGCTATACAAACGAAGCTGCATCGGTTATAATAGCACCAACAGGCATATCAACAGAGAAAGGAACCGTCTATGAAGAATACAAATTGGAACGACCCCAACTTTCAGGGCTTCGGCCGCCAGCCCCGCCCGAAAAAGGAACGCAAAGCCGTGGGCACGCCCCTGGGCCGCACGCTGCTGAACATCGCCGTCACATTGGTGTTCGCCGCGGTGTATTTCTACATCGTCCTGCCGCCTATCAGTCTCAAGAGCGAGGATTTCTACGTCTTTGTGCTGCTGGTGTGCGCCGTGTACGGCGGCTGCGCCATACTGACCTCCGGCTTTCAGGGCACCGGTGCCAAGGGCTACTTCACCTTTTTGAAAAAGCAGTGCACCGTGCCCCTCATCGCGGCCGCCGCGCTGATCGCCACGGCACTGGTGGGCGCGGTGATCGGCTGGCAGCTGTTCCGCGCCGGGGACTACCGCGACCTGCTGACCGTCACTGACGGCGACTTTGCCGCGGAGGTGGAGGAGATCAGCTATGACCAGATCCCCATGCTGGATGCCAACTCCGCCACAAAGCTGGGCAACCGCAAGCTGGGTGAGCTGGCGGACATGGTCTCCCAGTTCGAGGTGGCCGATGACTACACCCAGATCAACTACCAGGGCCGCCCTGTCCGCGTCACGCCCCTGCGCTACGGCGATATCATCAAGTGGCTGAACAACCGTGCCGACGGCCTGCCCGCCTATCTGCTTATCGACATGGTGACCCAGAACGTGGAGGTCATCCGTCTGGACGAGGGTATCCACTACACCACCGCCGAGCACTTCAGCCGCAACCTGTACCGCCATCTGCGCTTCCACTACCCCACCTATATGTTCGACGAGCCGGCCTTTGAGATCGACGAGAACGGCGACCCCTGGTGGGTCTGCCCCCGGGTCAGCCACACCATCGGCCTGTTCGGCGGCCGTGATATCATCGGTGCCGTGCTGGTGAACGCCGTCACCGGCGAGAGCGCCTACTACAAGACCGGCGACGTGCCCAACTGGGTGGATCACGTCTACACCGCCGAGCTGATCATGCAGCAGTACGACTACCACGGCGCGTATGTCAACGGCTTTATCAACTCCCTGTTCGGCCAGCGGGACGTGACCGTCACCACCGAGGGCTATAACTACATCGCCATCGGTGACGACGTGTATATGTACACCGGTGTCACCTCCGTGGTGTCCGACGAGTCCAACATCGGCTTCATTCTCTCCAACCAGCGCACCAAGGAGACGCGGTTCTATCTGGTGGCGGGCGCCAAGGAGTACTCCGCCATGGACAGCGCCCAGGGTCAGGTCCAGCAGATGAAGTACACGGCCACCTTCCCCCTGCTGCTGAATATCTCCGACCAGCCCACGTATTTCATGGCGCTGAAGGACGCCGCCGAGCTGGTGAAGATGTACGCCATGGTCAACGTCAGCCAGTACCAGATCGTGGCCACCGGCGACACGGTGGCCCAGTGTGAGGCCAACTACCGCCGTATTCTGGCGGAAAAGGGACTGGTGTCCGCCGATGACGCCGATCTGCCCCTGACGGGCCAGAGCGAAGTCAGCGGTGTGCTGGCGGATATCCGCTCCGCCGTGGTGGACGGCAATACCCTCTACTACCTGCACCTTACCGGTGACGAGCACTACTACGTCATCTCCGCCGCGCAGCAGCCGGAGGCGGTCATCTTCAATGTGGGCGACAGCGTCGCCATTCGGTACGCTGAGGGCGAGGGGACCATCCTCACCGCCGACAGCGTCACCCGCACCGCCGCGCAGACCTCTCCCGCACTCGGTACAGATACAGAAAGAGAACCAGCCGCATAACGTCAAAACAAAAAAAGAAAGCCCATATGGGCTTTCTTTTTTTGCTCTTTTTTCATCACTTGATCTCCACGACCTCGTAACCGGCGTCGGTGACAGCCTTCTTCAGCGCCTCGTCACTGGCGTTGCCGGTGACGACGGCGGTCCCGGACGCCAGATCCACGTCCGCCTGTACGCCCAGGGCGGTCAGCGCCTTCTCCACGTGGGAGACGCAGTGGGCACACATCATGCCCTTGATAGTGATGGTCTTTTTCATAGCGGTATCCTCCTTACTGCTTTCGTTATTATTTATATTTTGCACCAGCTGCGGCTCTTTTGCAGTCGGCGTTCCCTCCCGTCTGCGGCCCCTCCAGCCCCGCAGACGCAGGGCGTTGCTGACCACGCACACGCTGCTCAGGCTCATGGCCGCGGCGGCGATCATGGGGTTCAGGGTGATCCCAAAGGCCGGGTACAGCACACCCGCCGCCACCGGGATGCCCACAGAATTATAGAAGAACGCCCAAAACAGGTTCTGACGGATGTTCCGCAGGGTGGCCCGGGACAGGGCTGCCGCGTCGGCGATATCCATAAGACTGCTCTTCATCAGCACGATGTCCGCCGACTCGATGGCCACATCCGTGCCCGCGCCGATGGCCAGGCCCACATCCGCCGTCACCAGCGCCGGGGCATCGTTGATGCCGTCGCCCACCATGGCTACCTTCTTGCCCTCGGCCTGCAATTCCTGCACCACCCGGGTCTTATCCTATGGCAGCACCTGGGCGATGACCCGGCTGACGCCCACCTGCCGGGCGATGGCGTCCGCCGTGCGCTGGTTGTCGCCGGTGAGCAGCACCACGTCGCAGCCCATCTCCCGCAGGGCGGCAATGGCGGCGGCGCTGTCCGCCTTGACCACGTCCGCCACGGCGATGACCCCCAGCAGCGATGTACCCGCGGCGATAAACAGCGGCGTTTTGCCGTCCTCCGCCAGTCTGGCCGCACCGGACTTCATCTCCTCGCTGACGGCCACGCCGGACGTCTCCATAAACGCCTCATTGCCCGCCAGCAGTAATGTACCTTCCGCCCGGGCGGCAACACCGCCGCCGGCCACGGCGGCAAAGTCGGACACCGGCCGCAGGACCAAACCGCGCTTTTCCGCCTCGGCCACAATGGCCCCGGCCAGCGGGTGCTCGGAGGGCTTTTCCAGCGACGCGGCGGCGGACAGCAGCGTATCCTCGTCCATGCCGCCGGCGCACAGCAGATCCGTCACCCGGGGCTTACCCTCAGTGACGGTACCGGTCTTGTCCAGCACCACCGTATCCACCCGGCCCATCAGTTCCAGGCTGGCGGCGGACTTTACCAGAATACCCTGCTCCGCCGCCTTGCCCGTAGCCACAGTGATGGCCACCGGCGTGGCCAGGCCCAGAGCGCAGGGGCAGGAGATCACCAACACAGCGATGGCGATGGACAGGCAGAAGCGCACGCCCATGCCGCCCACCGCAGCCCACAGGATAGCCGCCAGCAGCGCGATGGAAATGACCACCGGCACGAACACGGCACTGATCTTATCCGCCAGACGGCTGATAGGTGCCTTGCCGCTGGCGGCCTGCTCCATCAGCTGAATGATCTGGGACAGAGTGGTATCCGCACCTACCCGGTCCGCCGTCAGTTCCAGATAGCCGCCGGTGAGGATGGTGGCGGACACCGCCTTGCCGCCCACAGTCTTCTCCACCGGCATACTCTCGCCGGTAAGGGCGGACTCGTCCACGGTGCCGCTGCCCGCCGTCACGGTGCCGTCCACGGGGATACGCCCCCCCTGCCGGACGATGACCGTCTCGCCGGCCTTGATGTCCTCGGTGGGGACGGTGACTTCTTTGCCGTCCCGGCGCACCACGGCGGACTCCGGCGCCAGCGCCAGCAGGGCGGTGATGGCCCCGGTCGTCTTGCCCTTGGAGCGCTCCTCCAGGTACTTGCCCACCGTCACCAGTGCCAATATCATGCCCGCCGACTCGAAGTACAGGTCCGGCATACCCGTGACCTTTCCCGCCGCCAGCAGGCCCATCTCGATCAGGCTGTACACCAGCCCCGCCGCCGCGCCCAGCGCCACCAGCGAGTCCATATTGGGCGCACCCTTGAACAGCCGGGAAAATCCCACGGTGAAATAACTGCGGTTCAAAATCAGTATGGGCACCGTCAGCACCAGCAGCACAAAGGCCGACAGCAGAGGCTGTGTGTGCATGAACATGGGCACCGGCAGCCCCATCATGTGCCCCATGCTCAGGTAAAACAGCGGCACCAGACACACCACCGACCACAGCAGCCGGCGGCCCATGGCCTTTACCGCCGCGTCCTGCTCCGCGTGCAGGTCCCGCCGGGCCTCACTCTCCGGCGCCGCGCCGTAGCCCGCCGCCGTCACGGCGGCCACAATGGCGGCGGGATCCACATTTTCGTCCCTGTCGCACACCAGGGAGCCCAGCATCAGATTTACCGACGCGCTGTGTACGCCGGGCACCGAAGCCGCGGCCCTTTCCACATGGGCGGCGCAGGCGGCGCAGGTCATGCCGGTGATGACGAATTTCTCTGTCATACTGCCATCTCCTTATTTCATCAGCTTTTGCAGCGTGGTCACCAGTTCGTCGATGACCTCGTCGTCCCCCTGTCGGATACCGTCCGCCACGCAGGTGCGGATGTGGGTGGCCAGCAGCTCTTTACTAAAGCTGTTCAGTGCCGCGCCCACGGCGGATATCTGTATCAGAATGTCGGGACAGTAGGCGTCCTTTTGCAGCATCTCCTGCAGGCCCCGCACCTGCCCTTCAATGCGGCACAGGCGGTTCAGGAGTTTTTTCTGCTCCTCTGGCGTGCGGTGCTTGGTCTTTCCCTGGCAGCAGCAACAAGTATTTTCCACAGTCGTATACCTCCTGGGGGTATTTTTGATCACGGCCACATTATATACCCCCACCGGGTATTTGTCAACGTTTTTCTTTGGGCCGCACCAGCAGTGCCGCCAACAGGGAAAGCACCACCGCCGCGGCGATACCTCCGGAGGTGGCAGTCAACCCGCCGGTGAGCACACCCAGCAGGCCATCCTCCGCCACCGCTTTGGCCACGCCCTTCGCCAGGGAGTAGCCAAAGCCCGTCAGCGGCACGGTGGCCCCGGCGCCGCCCCAGTCCACGATATACTGATACACACCCACAGCCTGCAGCAGCACACCTGCCACCACATAGCCCGTCAGAATACGGGCCGGGGTCAGGCTTGTCTTGTCCAGAATGATCTGGCCCACGGCGCACAGCAGCCCGCCGCAGAGAAAGGCATTGAGATACTCCATCACGCATCCTCCTTTGTCCGGTCCAGCACCACCGCGTGGCAGATGCCCGGTATGCTCTCCCCTTGAAATGAACTGGTGGGGCTCAGCAGCGCCCCGGTGGGGGCGAACAGCACCCGCCGCCACCGGCCCCGGCGCATCTCCGGCAGCAGATAACCGCAGAGCACCGCCGCAGAGCAGCCGCATCCGCTGCCGCCGGCGTGCATATCCTGCCTCTTCCGGTCATAGAGCAGCAGTCCGCAGTCGGTGTAATTCTCCAGCGCCACGCCTTCCCGGGCGAACAGCTCCAGCACGATGCGGCTGCCCACATCGCCCAGGTCGCCGGTGAGGATCAGGTCATAGTCCCCGGGTACGGTGCCGGTGTCCCGGAACACCGCCTGCAGGGTGTCGAAGGCCGCCGGTGCCATGGCCGCGCCCATGTTGGTCATGTCCGTCACACCCAGATCCACGATGCGTCCCCGGGTCACATGGGTGATATACGGTCCCTCCGCCTGGGCCCCCAGAATGCAGCACCCCGCCGCCGTGGCCGTCCACTGGGCAGTAGGAGAACGCTGGCTGCCGTAGGGCAGAGGCATCCGATACTGCCTCTCCGCCGTGCAGAAGTGGGAGGAGGTCTGCGCCGCCGCCATACGGACCGCGCCGGAGGCCACGGCCATAGCGGCCAGCGACAGTGTCTCCCCCATAGTAGAGCAGGCCCCATATACCCCGTAGAAGGGAATATTGAAATCCCGCAGGGCAAACGTGGCCCCAATGTTCTGGTTCAGCAGATCCCCGGCGAAAGCGCAGTCCACGTCCTCCGCCGCCAACCCGCCCTTTTGCAGGGCCAGACGCAGAGCATCCGCCTGCATCTGTGCCTCGCCCTGTTCCCAGGTCTTTTTCCCACAGAAGGCGTCCGTCCCCACAGCGTCGAAGCAGCCGCCCAGCGGCCCCTCGCCCTCCAGCTTTCCCGCCACCGCCGCAAAGCTGACCACTCCCGGCGGCTGCAAAAACCGGCAGGTCTGCCGGCTCAAGCGTTTTACGTCCATGATACGCACCTCGCAAACATAGCATTGGCCGTAGTGTGCACCATTTACGGGAAAATATGAAAGCGCCGTCCCGAGGGACGGCGCTTTCACAAATCTTCAAAACACCAGCTGTACCAGCAGCATATAGCAGGCGGTACCCGCCAGAATGGACAGCAGCGTGTTCCGCCGCCACAGGTGCAGCCCGGCTGTCACCGCCACGGCGATGGCCTCCGGAATGCCGTGACTTCCGCCCAGCAGATCAATGCTCCGCAGGCTGTACACCACCAGCAGGCCCATCATGGCCGGCGGCAGCAGCCTGCCCAGGTCCTCCACTACCTCCGGCAGCTTCTTGCCGCCGGAGAACAGCAGAAACGGCGTCCATCGGGTGATCTGGGTGGCCAGCGCCACCATCGCCACGATGATCAGGGAATGTATTGTGTCTAGGCGCATAGCTTCCTCCTTCCCAGCAGCAGGACCGCCAGGGTCAGCACCATGGCCGGGATGACCATGTTGTCCGCGCCGAAAACGGCCAGACCCGCCACAGCGCACACCAGACCGGCAGCGCCGGGGGCACGGTTCTCTTTCTTGACGACCTGCTCGATGAACAGCACCACGAACAGCGCCGTCAGGGCAAAGTCGATGCCGGTGATGTCAAAGGTGATCAGCCCGCCCAGCAGGCCGCCCAGCATGGAGAACGCCACCCAGTACAGCCAGGTCAGGAAGTTCATGGCAAAGTAGAACAGCGTGGGGTCCGTGTCCTCCGGCGGTTCCACCGAGGAGGAGAGGGAAAAGTTCTCGTCACTGAGGGTATAGATCATAAAATACCGCAGCCTGCCCAGTCCCCGGTACTTGGGCAGCAGCGCCAGCGAGAAAAACAGGTGCCGTGCGTTGACCATCAGGCTCAGCACAAAGGCCTGCAGGGGATCAAAAGCCGTGGTCAGCAGCGTGATCGCCACATACTGCATACTGCCGCAGAAGGCAAAGGCACTGACAAAGCCGGCCCACAGGAAGCCGTAACCCTTGGAGGCCATCAGCACGCCGTAGGCCATGCCTACGGCCAGATAGCCGGTCATAATGGGGATGGTATGGGGAAACGCCGCCTTCACCGCCGCGGCAAAGCTCCTGTTCTGCACGGTATCACATCCTTTGAAGCGTGGGATAACGGCGCAATTATAATGTAAAACTCTTTTTCCCGCAATACTGGAAAACAGCGAATAAATGGTATATAATACAGGAACTTGTTGTGACTTTTGGTTGACAAAGGAGCGTATGTCATGGAAGAAATGCGTAGCTTTGGATATATCTGTCCGGCCTGCGGCAAGGCCGTGCTGCACAGCCGCAGCGTTTTCGCCCTGAACGCCGCCGCGGCGCGGATGGAATGCGAATGCGGCAAAGAAGCTCTGACCGCTGAGACGGACGGCCTGCGCTTCCGGCTGAACGTGCCCTGCGGCGTGTGCGGTGGGCACCACCAGGCGGAGTGCGACGCCGGTGCGCTGCTGCACGGCCGGGGCATCGGCCTGGCCTGCCCGGTAAAACAGGAGCTGTGCTGCTACATCGGCGAGGAGGCCCAGGTGCGAAAGGCCATGGAGGGTCTGGCCCTGCGCGTGGCCAAGGAAAAAGCGTCCCCCGATGAGGCCTTCACCGACAACGTCATCATGTACGAGGTGCTGTCCGAGCTGAAGGATATCGCCGCCCGGGGCGGCATCACCTGCGCCTGCGGCAGCCACGAATATACCATGCAGGTGCGCCGCGGCGCGGTGGACCTGACCTGTGCCAAATGCGGGGGACGCCTGCGCCTTCCCGCCGCCACCGACAGCGACCTGGATGATCTGTGCTGCCGCATGACGCTGACCATCCCGGGGAGGTAACATGGGCGCTGTCTTCTGTTTTCTGCTGTTTCTGGCCGCGGTGGCCCTCTGCATCCTTTTGGGCCAGTCCCTGATCCTTGCGATATGGGTGGGCATAGCAGCCTTCGCCGCCCTGGGCCTGCGCCGCGGGATGACCGTGCGGGCCATGTGGGACGCCGCTTGGGCGCAGGGCCGCAAAATGTGCTGCGTGATCGTGATCTACATGCTCATCGGCGCCATCACCGCCCTGTGGCGCAGCGCCGGGACCATCGCCTTCTTCATCTATCACGGGCTGCGCATCATCACGCCGCAGCTGTTCCTGCTGGTGACGTTCCTGCTGACCAGCTTCATCTCCTACGCCCTGGGCACGTCCTTCGGCGTGGTGGGCACCCTGGGCGTGATCCTGATGGCCCTGGCCCGCTCCGGCGGCGTCAGCGTGGCCATCACGGCGGGGACCATCGTGGCCGGCGCCTACTTCGGCGACCGCTGCTCGCCGGCCTCCTCCAGCGCCACGCTGGTGGCCGCCGCCACCGATACCAAGCTCTATGACAACCTGCACATGATGCACCGCACCGGCTGGCTGCCCTATCTGGTCAGCCTTGCGGCCTACGCCGCCCTGTCCGTAACGCACCCGCTGGCCATGGTGGACAGCGGTGTGCTGGACCAGCTGTCCGGCACCTTCAGCCTCAGCTGGTGGACGGCCATCCCGGCGCTGCTGATCCTGATCCTGCCGCTGTGCAAGGTCCCCATCCGGCCCACCATGGCCGTCAGCGCGCTGACGGCGCTGCTGGTGACGGTGTTCGCCCAGGGCCGCGCTCTGCTGCCCACCCTGCGGGATGCGGTGCTGGGCTACCTCCCCGCCCCCGGCGCGCTGCACGACGTGCTCTCCGGCGGCGGCATGATGTCCATGGTCTCGGCCACCATCATGGCCGTCAGCGCCGGGCTGTACGCCGGGCTGCTGGGCGGCATGGGCGTGCTGAACGGCGCGGCGCATCTGGCCCAGCGCCTGGCCCGGAGAGCCGGGCGGTTCCCCGCCTGCGCGGCGATCTCCGCGGTGTGCGGCATGGTGTTCTGCAACCAGTCCACCTGCGCGGTGGTGTGCAACCAGCTGCTGGAGGACGACTACACCAAGCGCGGCCACGGCAGGGGCGAGATGGCCCTTGACGTCGAGAACTCCGGCATCGTCCTCTCGCCGCTGATCCCCTGGAACATCTCCGTGTCCATCCCGCTGGCCATGCTGGGCGCGGACATGTCCGCCATCCCCTACGAGATACTGCTGTACGCCATCCCCCTGTGCTATTGGCTGACAAAGCGCCGGGTCTATCCGCCGAAAGGAGACGACTGCCATGATACGATTGCTGAGCCGCTGGCTCATTCCTGACCGGGACAACGTGTCCTCCCCCGCCGTCCGCCGTGCCTACGGCACCCTGTGCGGCGCTGTGGGCATCGCACTGAATATTCTGCTGTTCATCGGCAAATTCTTCGCCGGACAGCTGTCCGGTTCCATCGCCGTCACGGCGGACGCCTTCAACAACCTGTCCGACGCCGGCTCCTCAGCGGTGACGCTGCTGGGCTTCCGTCTGGCGGGCAAAAAGCCGGACACCGACCACCCCTTTGGCCACGGCCGCATCGAGTACATATCCGGCCTGATCGTAGCGGGCCTGATCCTGCTGATGGGCGTGGAGCTGGCCAAGTCCTCCTTTGACAAGATCCTCCATCCGGAGGCCGTCACCTTTTCCCTGATGGCTATCGCCATCATGGCCGCCTCCGTGTGCGTGAAGGTCTATATGTGGCTGTACAACCGGGCCGTCGGCCGGAAGATCAAGTCCGCCGCCATGGAGGCCACCGCCACGGACAGCCTTTCCGACACCGTCTCCACCCTGGCGGTGCTCCTTGCCATGCTCATCGGCAAATGGACCGGTCTGGCGGTGGACGGCTATGTGGGCCTGGTGGTGGCGCTGTTCATCCTGTTCTCCGCCTACAAGGCCGCAAAAGAGACCCTGTCCCCCCTGCTGGGGCAGGCGCCCGACCCGGCGCTGGTGCAGCAGATACGGGATATCGTCCTCTCCAACGACACAGTGCTGGGCGTACACGATCTGGTGGTCCACGACTACGGCCCCGGCCGTCTGATGATCACCCTCCACGCGGAGGTCCCCGCCCACGGGGACATCATGGCCATGCACGATGTGATCGACAATATTGAAAAGGAACTGATGGAGAAGCTCCACTGCCACGCCGTCATCCACATGGATCCCGTGGACACGGACGACGCGTCCATCGCCCGCCTGCGGGAACAGGTGGCGGAGCTGGTGAAGCAGGTGGATCCCGGTCTGACCATTCACGACTTCCGCGTGGTCCGGGGCACCACACACGATAATCTGATCTTCGACGCGGTGCTGCCCTTCTCCAGCAGCAAGACCCCGGCCCAGGCAGCGCAGGAGATACGCGCTCTGGTCCGCACCATGGACGGCAATTACTACGCCGTGGTCACGGTGGAGCACAGCTACACGGACTAAGGGCAACACCGCACAGTGAAAGCCGCGGTGCTGCCCGAAAAAAACCGTGCGCCTGCGGCGCACGGATGAGAGCCCTTATTCCTATTCCCACGTCTGCCATATCTCCGGGTGATAGCCCACGGTGGCCTGCTTCCCGTTGCGGACAATGGGTGCGGCGAACAGCTCCGGGTATTCCAGCAGCTTTTCCTCCGCCGCCTGAGGCGTGATATAGGCCATGTACAGCGCCTCATACGCCCGGCAGTCCTTGTCCACCAGCGCGTCGAAGCTGCCCACGGCCGCCCGGATGGAACGGTACTCCCCCGGCGATACACCCTTGCTCACAAGGTCGATGTACTGGTACTTGATGCGGCGCTCCTTGAACCAGCGCTCCGCCTTTTTCGTGTCGAAGGACTTGCTTTTTCCGAAGATCTGGATATTCATGACAAATGCTCCTTACAAAAGAAATGGAGGGACAGTATGGACGACACCATCCGCAGACTGAAAGAACTGACAGACGCCAGTGACAACATCGTGTTTTTCGGCGGCGCCGGCGTATCCACCGAGTCCGGTATCCCGGACTTCCGCAGTGTGGACGGCCTGTATCACCAGAAGTTCAAATACCCGCCGGAGACCATGCTCAGCCACACATTTTACGAGACGCACACCGAGGAATTCTACGACTTCTACCGGGCCAAAATGCTGGCCCTGGACGCCCAGCCCAACGCCGCCCACCGCAAGCTGGCGGAATGGGAGCGGCAGGGGAAGCTGAAGGCCGTCATCACCCAGAACATCGACGGCCTGCACCAGAAGGCCGGCAGCCAGGAGGTCCTTGAGCTCCACGGCAGCGTGCTGCGGAACCACTGTACCCGCTGCGGGAAATTCTACGGTGTGGAGCGCATCGCGGAGAGCCGCGGCATTCCCTGCTGCACCTGCGGCGGCATCATTAAGCCGGACGTGGTGCTGTATGAGGAGTCCCTGGATGAGGACGTGATGGCCCGCGCCATCCACTATATCCGGCAGGCAGACGTGCTCATCATCGGCGGCACGTCGCTGGTGGTCTATCCCGCCGCCGGGCTGATACAGTACTACCGCGGCCATAAGCTGGCGGTCATCAACAAGGGCGGGGCCGGCAGCGGTCTTGGCGCCGCCGTCACCATCGACGGCCCTATCGGCCAGGTCATGGCCCAATTATAACACGCAGCGCCCCGACACGCAAGCCGGGGCGCTGCGTGCTATTGCGAACGCCGTGCCGATGTGCTATACTATATATTCAAAAAACACCAAGCGAGGCATAGCATGACCACGAAAGATTATCAGACCCGCAGCCCCCTGCGGATATTCCTCTCCTACTTCAAACCCCACCGGCGGCTCTTCGCCCTGGACCTGTCCTGCGCGTTCCTCATCGCCTGCATCGACCTGGCGTTCCCGCTGGTGTCCCGCGCCGCCATGTATACCTGGCTGCCCCAGCGGCAGTTCCGGGTATTCTTCATCGTCATGGCGGTGGTGGTGGCCGCCTATGCGCTGCGCTCGGCGCTGTACTTCGTGGTGGCCTACTGGGGCCACACCTTCGGCATCCGCGTGGAGGCGGATATCCGCCGTGATCTGTACCGCCACATTCAGGAGCTGGGCTTCGACTTCTACGACCGCAACCGCACCGGCCAGCTGATGAGCCGCCTGACCAGTGACCTGTTTGAACTGACGGAGCTGGCCCACCACGGGCCGGAGGATCTGTTCATCTCCCTGGTGACCATCGTGGGCGCGCTGGCGGTGATGTTCACCCTGCGCTGGGAGCTGGCGCTGGTACTGCTGGTGCTGCTGCCTGTCCTGCTGACCATGGCCCTGCGCCGCCGCCGGCAGATGAGCGCCGCCTCCCGGGCTGCCAAGGTCAAGACCGGCACCATCAACGCCGCCATCGAGTCCGGCCTGTCCGGCGTGCGGACCACCAAGGCCTTTGCCAACGAAGAAGCCCAGCAGCAGCGGTTCGACGAGGCCAACGAGGTGTTCAAGACCGCCAAGCGTGGCTTTCACAAGGAGATGGGCCGCTTCAACGCGGTGATGGAGTTCTGCACCGGCATATTGCCGGTGGCGGTGATCGCCGTGGGCGGCTGGCTCATCATGGGGGAGAAAATGGACTATGTGGATCTGATCACCTTCTCCCTATACGTCACCGCCTTCGTCAGTCCCATCCGCAAGCTGGCCAACTTCGCCGAGATGTTCTCCAACGGCTTCGCGGGCCTGCACCGCTTCATTGAGCTGATGGCCACCGAGCCGTCCATCCAGGACGCCCCCGACGCGCGGCCCCTCGAACATGTACAGGGCCGCGTGGACGTGAACGACGTCTCCTTCGCCTACGGCGAAAAGGCCGAGGTGCTGCACAACGTGACGCTGCACATCCCCGCCGGCGAGACGGTGGCCCTGGTAGGCCCCTCCGGCGGCGGCAAGACCACCCTGTGCCAGCTGCTGCCCCGGTTCTACGACGTGGACAGCGGCAGCATCACCGTCGACGGCCGCGATGTCCGCGCCGTTACCCAGCGCTCCCTGCGCCGGGCCATTGGCATCGTGCAGCAGGACGTGTTCCTGTTCGCCGACACCATCCGCGAAAATATCCGCTACGGCCGCCCCGACGCCACCGATGCCGAGGTAGAGCAGGCAGCGCGGCAGGCGGAGATCTACGACGATATCTGCGCCATGCCCGACGGGTTCGACACCTATGTGGGTGAGCGGGGCGCGCTGCTCTCCGGCGGGCAGAAGCAGCGGGTGGCCATCGCCCGGGTGTTTCTGAAGGCCCCGCCCATTCTGATACTGGATGAGGCCACCTCCGCGCTGGACAGCGTGACGGAAGCCCGCATCCAGGGCGCCTTTGACCGTTTGGCCCGAGGCCGCACGACACTGATCATCGCCCACCGGCTGTCCACCATTCGTTCGGCCGACCGGATACTGGTGATACAGGACGGTGTGATCGCCGAGGAGGGCAGCCACGCGGAGCTGCTGGCAAGGAACGGCGTGTACGCCACACTGTACCGCACGCAGAATTTGGGGGCATAACATGGACAGACGTGAACTGCTGGACAGAGCCGCCCACAGCCCGGAGGAACGGCTGCTGCTGAGCCGCGTGTGGGATAAGTGTGAGCAGTGCCGCACGCGGAACATTCCCACGGCCACAGGCTTTCTCTCCCCTGCGGAGCAGGCTGCGGCGCAGGGCTTTCTGGTGCCGCTGGGCGCGCGGGAGTCCGGCATTTTCTGGGGCGGCTATGACGGCGCGGAGCGAAAGCGGCTGCTGTTTCTGCCGGAGTGGATGGCGGAGCCGGACGGCACGGAGATCGCGGCGGTGCGGGCCGCGTGCCGCAGCGGCGGCGACCTGACCCACCGGGATTTTTTGGGCAGTTTGATGGCTCTGGGATTGACCCGGGAGAAGATAGGCGATATACTTGTGGAAAAGGGCGGCTGTCAGGTGCTGCTGGACCCGTCCATGACGGATTTCCTGCTGCAGAACTGGGACAGCGCCGGCCGGGAGAAGCTCACCGTAACACCGCTGCCGCTTTCGGCGCTGGCGCCGCCGCAGGCGGCGGTGAAGGAAATAAAGGACACGGTGTCATCCCTGCGGCTGGACAACGTGCTGGCGGCGGGATTTTCTCTCAGCCGGGGCCGGGCGGCGGAGGCCGTGGAAAAGGGGTCCGTACAGGTGAACTACGTCACCTGTGTGAAGCCGGACAAGCCCGTGTCGGCGGGGGATACCATCACCTGCCGCGGTCTGGGAAAATGCGTATTGGACAGCGTGGGCGCTCCCACGAAAAAGGGCCGCCTGCCGGTGGCCATACGGCGATACATATAAGGGAGAAACAGCTATGGACGAGAAGAAGATAGCACGCATCAACGAGCTGGCCCGCAAGGCCAAGGCCGAGGGGCTGACAGACGCGGAGATCGAGGAGCGCGCTGCACTGCGGCAGGAGTACCTGAACGCGGTAATGGCCAATGCCCGCAGCGTGCTGGAGAATACCTATATCGTGGACGAAAAGGGCAACAAGCGAAAGCTGCGGGGAAAGGGAGAAGGGGAAGCATGAGCTACGAATACGACGAGAACAACGGTCTTCAGCCGAAGCCGCCGAAAAAGAACGATAACGACCTGGGTTCGTGGATATTCATCGCGGTGATGTTTGCCGTGGCCTGGCCTGTGGGCCTGATCCTGCTGCTGAGCAAGCTCAGCGAGGGCGGCGGCAGGAAAATGCGCCAGCAGGCGCGGAATGCATGGCAGCGGACGGCGGCGGGCAGCGCCGAGGCGAAGCCCGCGCAGGCGCGCGCCTCTGCGGCGAAGAACACCGTCCACAAGGTCACAGAGACGCCGAACTACTCCGACAAGGGCGCCAAAACCATGAAGATCATCGGCGCGGCGGTAGCCATTCTGGGCGCGTTTTTCCTGGTGCAGCAGGTGGACTACTTTGAACTGCGCTACGCCATCAAATGGCATGAATGGATGGACCTGCTGCGGCAGGTGTTCTACCCCATGGGCATGATGGCCGGCGGCGTGTCCCTGCTGCTGGGCAGCGGCGCCATGAGGCGCCGCCAGCGGCGCTTTGCCACCTACCTCCGCACCGTCGGGCAGAAGCAGGCCGTGCCCCTGGACTATCTGGCCCGGGCCGCCGACGTGTCCCGCCGCCGGGTGGAGAAGGACGTGAACCTGATGCTGGAAAAGGGCCTCTGGGGTGACGAGGCCTATATCGACATGGGCAGCGGTATGCTCTTCAAGTCCCAGGCCGCCGCCACGGCGTACTTTGATGCCGCCCACCGCGCCAAGGCGGAGCAGGGTCAGCCCGCACAGACCGCGCCCGCGCCGGCGGGCTACGCCGCCATCCTGGCCCAGATCCGCGAGCTGAACGACCGCATCGCCGACGAGGCCATCAGCGCCAAGCTGGACCGCATGGAGCAGGTGTCCGGCCGTATTTTCAAACTCATTGAAGAGGACGAGGCCAAGCGTGACGCCGCCGGCACGTTCCTGAACTACTACCTGCCCACCACCCTGAAGCTGCTGGAAAACTACGCCAGCTTCGAGGAGGCCGGCGTCAGCGGCGAGAACCTGAGCCAGGCCAAGGCCAAGATCGAAAAGACCATGGACAGCATCGTGGCGGGCTTCGAGCACCAGCTGGACGAGCTGTACCGCACCGATGCCATGGATATCGACAGCGATATCCGGGTGATGGAGACCATGCTGCGCCGGGACACCGCCAGCGTGGCGGATGACTTCGGCCTGAACGGCAGCAGCGCCGTGCAGCAGCGGGATGAGTAAACGAAAAGGGAAACGCAGCGCGCCTGCGTTTCCCTTTTGTGCTTGCGGCCCTTTTCCGCCCCCGCCGCGGCACAAAAAGCGCCTTGTTTGTTGACGGGACGGGAAAAATGGGGTACAATGTCGGTAACGTTACCAGCGACCTGTTTCGCGTCCTTTGACGGAACAGGCGTGCTACCATAGAGCAGACGAGCAGAGTGAGAGAAAAGGAGCTGAGCACATGACGCGGCACCCGGCCCACGACATCTACACCTACCTCGGCGCGCACCCGGCGGAGCAGGGCTTCACCTTCCGCGTGTGGGCGCCCCACGCCCGCGCCGTGGCGCTGGCCGGGGACTTCAACGGCTGGCAGCCCCGGCCCATGACCCGGCTGGATACCGGCGTGTGGGAAACGGCGGCGGAGAGCGCCAAGGTCTACGACGCCTACAAGTATGTGGTCACCGGCGCGGACGGCCGGGTGGTCTGGAAGGCCGATCCCTGTGCCTTCCACGCGGCCACCCGTCCCGGGACAGACAGCAAGGTCTACGACCTGTCCGGATACCAGTGGCGGGACGATGACTGGCGGCAGCAGCGGCTGAAAAAGCCGCCGGTGAACGGCGAGCTGCTGATCTACGAGGTGCATCTGGGCTCGTGGAAGCGCCACGAGGACGGCTCTCCCCTGAGCTATGTGGAGCTGGCAAAGGAGCTGCCCTCCTATGTAAAGGCCATGGGCTACAACTTCGTAGAGCTGCTGCCGGTGACGGAATACCCCCTGGACGACAGCTGGGGCTACCAGTGCACCGGCTACTTCGCCCCCACCAGCCGCTACGGCACGCCCCACGACTTCATGGCCCTGGTGGATGCCCTGCACCGGGCGGGGCTGGGCGTGATACTGGACTGGGTGCCCGCCCACTTCTGTAAGGACAGCCACGGGCTTATCGAATTTGACGGCACCTGCCTCTATGAGTACGGCGACCCCCTGAAATGGGAGCACGCCGGCTGGGGCACCCGTGTATTCGACTTCGGCAAGCCGGAGGTCCGGGAATTCCTGCTGTCCTCCGCCGTCTACTGGTTGAAGGAATACCACATCGACGGGCTGCGGGTGGACGCGGTGGCGTCCATGCTGTATCTGGACTATGACCGGCAGGGCGGCGCGTGGCGTCCCAACAAGGACGGCGGCCGGGAGAGCCTGGAGGCCATCGACTTCCTGCGTGAGCTGAACCGGGCGGCCTTTGCCGCCGACCCGGCGGCGCTGATGGTGGCTGAGGAGTCCACCGCGTGGCCGCTGGTCACCTATCCGCCGGAGCAGGGCGGTCTGGGCTTCAACCTGAAGTGGAACATGGGCTGGATGAACGACCTGTGCCACTATCTGAAGATGGACCCCTACTTCCGCCAGTTCCACCACCGGGACGTGACGTTCTCCATGGTCTACGCCTTCTCGGAAAACTACGTCCTGCCCCTGTCCCACGACGAGGTGGTCCACATGAAGGGCTCTCTCCGGGGCAAGATGCCCGGCGACGACTGGCGGCAGCTGGCCGGTGTAAGGAGTTTCTGGGCCTATATGCTGTGCCACCCCGGCAAAAAGCTGCTGTTCATGGGCAGCGAGCTGCCCCAGTGGCACGAGTGGGACTTCCGCGGCCAGCTGGACTGGTATCTGCTGGACGATCCCGCCTGCCGGGCCAGCCATGAGTGCCTGCGGCAGCTGAACCGGCTGTATAAGCGCAACCGGTGCCTGTGGGAAAACGACCGGGACTGGGACGGCTTTACATGGCTGGTGGCCGATGATAACCACAACAATGTGCTGGTGTTTCTGCGGCGGGACCGCAGGGGCCACGAGCTGATCTGCGCGGTGAATTTCGCGCCGGTGCCCTGGGACAACTACCGCTTCGGCGTGCCGGCAGCGGCGCGGTACGAGGTACTGTTCAACACGGACGACGCCTGCTGGGGCGGCAGCGGCTGCGCCCTTCCGGCGGGCAGCCGGATCGACGTGGACGAGATCCCCTCCCACGGGCGGGAGACGTCCCTTTCCCTGACCATTCCGCCCCTGGGCGCGGTGCTGCTGCGCCGGGAGGGAAAACGCCCCCAGAAAAAACAGAACGCAGGAGGTACGCAAGGATGAAAAAAGAGTGTGTGGCGATGCTGCTGGCCGGCGGCCAGGGCAGCCGCCTATATGTACTCACCGGCAGCATGGCCAAGCCCGCCGTGCCCTTCGGCGGCAAATTCCGCATCATCGACTTTCCCCTGTCCAACTGTACCAACTCCGGCATCGACACCGTGGGCGTACTGACCCAGTACCGGCCGCTGGAGCTGAACACCTACATCGGCAGCGGCCAGCCCTGGGAGCTGGACCGTGTCAACGGCGGCGTACATATCCTGCCGCCCTACCAGAGCGCCGGCGGCGCCGTCTGGTACAAGGGCACCGCCAACGCCATCTACCAGAACATCGGCTTCGTGGATCTGTACGACCCGGAGTACGTACTGGTGCTCTCCGGCGACCACATCTATAAGATGGACTACTCCCTGATGCTGCGCCGCCACAAGGCCACCGGCGCCGACTGCACCATCTCCGTCATGGAGGTCCCCTGGGAGGAAGCCAGCCGCTTCGGCATCATGTCCGTGGACGGCGAGGACAACATCACCGAGTTCGCCGAGAAGCCCAAGGAACCGAAAAGCAACCTGGCCTCTATGGGCATCTATATCTTCACCTGGAAAAAGCTGCGCCAGTACCTCATCGATGATGAGACTGACCCCCGCAGCGACAACGACTTCGGAAAAAACATCATCCCCGCTATGCTGCGAAACGGCGAGAAGATGTCCGCCTACCGCTTCGAGGGCTACTGGAAGGACGTGGGCACGCTGGACTCCCTGTGGGACGCCAACATGGATATGCTCTCCCCCGGCTCCGGGCTGAACCTGCTGGACAAGAAGTGGCGCATCTACGGCCGCACGCCCACCTGCCCGCCCACCTACATCGGTAAAACGGGCGATGTGGGCAACAGCGCCGTGGCCAAGGGCTGCACCGTGCTGGGCGAGGTAAAGAACGCCGTCCTCAGCACCGGCACCACCGTGGCCGAGGGCGCGTCCGTCTCCTATTCCGTGGTCATGCCCGGCGCCGTCATCGAGGCAGGCGCGAAGGTGTCCTACGCCATCGTGGGCGAGGGCTGCCGCGTAGGCAGAAACGCCGTGGTAGGCGGCGCCCCGGGCAGCGTCCCCTTTGAGGACTGGGGCATTGCCGTGCTGGGGCCCCGGACCTCCGTGGCGGACGGCGCGGTCATCGAACCGAAAATGATGCTGGGCGAAAACGGCAAGGAGGTGCGGCCATGAACGGAATGCACGGGATCATCTTCTCCTACGACAAGGAAAACGGTCTGCGGGAGCTCATCGAAAATCGCGTCCACGGCTCCATCCCCTTCGGCGGTGACTACCGCATCATCGACTTCATCCTCTCCAGCATGGTGAATGCCGGCGTCACGGACGTGGGCGTCATCATGCACGGCAAGTGCCAGTCGCTGCTGGACCACCTGGGCAGCGGCAAGAGCTGGGACCTGAGCCGCAACTTCGGCGGTCTGACGCTGCTGCCGGCCTTCGCCTATAATGAGCAGCACCGCGGCGACGGCCAGTTCCGCGGCCGCGTGGATGCCCTGGGCAGCGTGATGAACTACCTGAAGAGCATCCGTCAGGACTACGTGGTGCTGTCCGACAGCGACACGGTCATCAACGCGCCCCTGGAGGACGTGCTCCGCCGCCATATCGACACCGGCGCGGACATCACCGCCGTCTGCACCGCCGTCCCCGGCGATGGGCAGGATACCTACTTCCGGCTGGACGCCCGGGGCCGCATCACCGACACGGCCTACGGCCTGCACACGCCGGAGGGCTATCGCTGCCTGAACATCTTTGTCCTGCGGACCGAGCTGCTCATCCAGCTGGTGACGGAGTGCCTGAGCCACAACCGTTACAGCCTGCGGCGGGATATCCTTCAGGGCATGGGCAGCCGCCTCCATCTGCAAAGCTATGTCTACGACGGCTACGCCGCCCACATCAGCACCCTGCAGAACTACTACGACCGCAGCATGGAGCTGCTGGATACCGCCACCCGCAGCGCCCTGTTCTGCCCGGACCGTCCGGTATACGGCAAGGAAAACGACTCCCCCTCCAGCTACATCGACCCGGAGGGCGGCTGCGTCAACTCCCTGGCCGCCGACGGCTGCGACATCCAGGGCAGCGTAAAAAACTGCGTGCTGTTCCGCAACGTGCGTATTGAAAAGGGTGCCAGCGTGGAAAACTGTATCCTGTTCAAGGACACGGTGGTCAAGCGCGGTGCCATACTGCGGGGCGTGATCACCGACAAATACGTTACCGTCAGCGAGAATGTGACCCTGATGGGCCACGAGCGCTATCCCATCGTCATCGCCAAGGGCGCGACGGTGTGAGAGAAAGGAGCCTGCCATGAAGCTGCTGTATGTGACCAGCGAGGCCTATCCCTTCTGCAAGACCGGCGGCCTGGCCGATGTGGCCGGCAGCCTGCCCCCCGCCCTGGCGGCGGAGGGTGTCGAAACCGCCGTCATTCTGCCCCTATACGACAAGATCGGCCCCCAGTGGCGGGAGAAAATGACCTTCCGCCGGTATATCTACGTGGACCTGGGCTGGCGGCATGAGTACTGCGGCCTGTTCTCCCTCTATGACCGGGGTGTGACCTGGTACTTCGTGGACAATGAAAAATACTTCCGCCGCGGCCGCCTGTACGGTGAGTTTGACGACGGCGAGCGCTTCGCCTTTTTCAGCAAGGCCGTCGTCGACCTGCTGCCCAGCCTGGACTGGATGCCGGACATCCTCCACTGCAACGACTGGCAGACGGCGCTGGTGCCCATCTATCTCAAGGACGCGGCCACCCGCTGGTGGGAGATACGCCATATCCGCACGGTGTTCACCATTCACAACATTGAGTATCAGGGCCGCTACGGCAGCGACAGCGTAGACCAGCTCTTCGGTCTGGATCGTGGCTGGTACGATGACGGCACCCTCCGCATGGACGGCGACGTGACCCTGATGAAGGGTGCCATGCTCATGGCGGACGCCGTCACCACCGTCAGTCCCACCTACGCCGCCCAACTCCATGACCCGGCCTATGCCGAGGGGCTGGAGAGCGTGGTGGACGCCATCGGCTGGAAAATGCACGGCGTGGTCAACGGCATCGACACCGTCACCTACGACCCGGCGTCCGACCCGGCACTTCCGGCGCATTACACGGCGGCAGACCCGGCCGGCAAGGCCGTGTGCAAGGCATCCCTGCAGGCTGCCCTCGGACTTGCCCAGGAGCCGGACACGCCGCTGATCGCCATGGTGACGCGGCTGGTAGGCCACAAGGGGCTTGATCTCGTGCAGCAGGCCATGGACGGCATCATGGCCGCCGGCTGCCAGTTCGTGGTACTGGGCACCGGCGACGGGCAGTATGAGGATTTCTTCCGCTGGAAGGCGGGTCAGTACCCCGGCCGCGTGTCAGCCCAGATCCTGTACGCCGAGGACCTGTCCCGCCGCGTATACGCCGCCGCCGACCTGTTCCTGATGCCCTCCCGCAGCGAGCCCTGCGGCCTGAGCCAGATGATCGCCATGCGCTACGGCGCGGTGCCCATCGTGCGGAGCACCGGCGGTCTGGCGGACACCGTGCGCTCCTGCCAGGTGGGGCAGGAGGACGGCACCGGCTACCTGTTCGGCGACTATGACGCCGGGGCCATGCTCTCCGTCATCGGTCAGGCCACCGGCCTGTACCGGGGCGACCGGACAGGCTTCGACACCGTTCGATACCGGGGCATGACCGCGGACTTCAGCTGGGGCCGCAGTGCGGCGGCCTACCGACACATTTATGAGAACCTTTGACCCAAGGAGGAGTTACCCGATATGACCTACAACAAAGAGACCCTGAAAGAGGCCATCGTGCAGAAGCTGCGCCTCAACTACGGCTGCACCGAGCAGCAGGCCACCGACGGCGAGATGATGAAGGCCTGCGCCATGGTCCTGCGGGACATCATGGCCGAGCACGGCGTACAGACCCGCGAAGAGACGGCCCACGAGGAAAAGCGCAAGGTCCACTACCTGTCGCTGGAGTTCCTGATGGGCCGCAGCCTGATGAAAAACGCCTTCAATCTGGCGCTGCTGGAGCCCCTGACCGCCGCCATCGGCGAGCTGGGCTTCAAGGCGGCGGACATCTTCGACATGGAGCCGGACGCCGGTCTGGGCAACGGCGGTCTGGGCCGCCTGGCCGCCTGCTATCTGGACAGCATGACCACCCTGGAGATCCCGGCGACGGGCTACTCCATCTGCTATGAGCTGGGCATTTTCAAGCAGAAGATCGTGGAGGGCCAGCAGGTGGAGCTGCCCGACGACTGGATGCAGCTGGGCGACGCGTGGCTGCTGCCCAAGCTGCAGGAGGCCGAGGAGGTCCGCTTCGGCGGTAAGGTCCGCACCCGCTGGGACAACAACCACCTGATGGTGGTCCACGAGGACT
>ERZ773258.838-NODE-838-length-31087-cov-14.525361_pt1 | contig 31087 bp, 30 predicted proteins | sample MGYA00511962_ERZ773258 | MGnify/ENA primary metagenome ERZ773258 (study PRJEB29015, sample SAMEA2737755) | human gut metagenome | biome: human gut; feature: human-associated habitat; material: faeces | place: China | collected 2012 ... | reverse complement strand
TACGGATGCGGCATACCCCTTGCGGGTACATACAGTATTCCTCCATTTTCGGAACTTTGAATTGGAGCAAAAATCCTGTCTGAGACTTCTTGCCGAATTGTGCGGTGTTGCCTTAAGCGTCTGCGGTCAATGGCCGCAGACGCTTCGTTTCACTTTAATGCCTGTATCCGCCGGGTCAGCGCTTCGGGGCGCACCTGAAAAATAGACACATTTTTCCGCAAAAGCGGTCTATCCAATCTTGCCATGTTATGGTACAATCATACCACAAGTCACGGCGGCATTGCAAGCCACCCGGAATAAAAAGAAATGAGGGCAGCCATTATGGAAAAGAAGCTGTATAAATCCAATCAGAACAAAATGATCGACGGTGTCTGCGGCGGGATCGCCGAATACTTCGGCATCGACCCCACCGTGGTGCGCCTGATCTGGGCGCTGTTCAGCCTGATGGGCGGCAGCGGTATCCTGGCGTACATCATCGCCGCCATCATCATTCCCCGCAGCCCGGTCTGATGACGGAGCAGTGCGGCACCGCCCATTATCATCGATTTATCGTGCAGGCGCAACAGTATAAAACAGCCGCGACAGACTTTTGTGACTGTCGCGGCAATTTGTATATGTTACATCGAAGCACTCTCCGTCATGAGTGCCTCACGGACTTCCTCCGGTATGGTGTTCCACTCGCCTTTTCTGTAAAACAGAATGGAAATCACCGTCGCCACCATCCAGCCGATGGGCCAGGCGCACCAGATGCCTGTGGAACCAAGCGCCGTCCCGGACAGCACGAAGGCCAGCACCACCCGCAGAATCAGGTCGGTAAAGGTCGCCGTCATGAACTGACGCATTTTCCCCGTTCCCCGGAGAATGCCGTCCGCCACCAGCTTGGCGGAGACCACAAAGTAGAAGGGGGACAGTATCCACAAAAACCGCATTCCGCTGCCCAGCGCCGCCTCCGTGGCGTCCTCCATGAAGAAGTTCATCAGCGCCCGGCCGCAGGTGCAGTACAGTGCTGCCAATGGCAGGCAGATCAGCCATACCATTTTCAGCGCCGCCCGGAAGCCCTCCTGAATCCGCGTCAGCTTGCCCGCGCCCAGATTCTGGGCGGCATAGTTGGAAATGCCGTTGCCGATGGTGGTAAACGAGGTGATGACCAGATTGTTCAGCTTCACCGAAGCGGAATAGCCCGCCATAATGTCCGTGCCGAAGCGGTTAATGACGCTCTGGATCAGGATATTGCCCACGGAAATGAAGCTCTGCTGCAAAACGCTGGGGATGGCGATGACCACGAACCGTCCCAGCAGCTCCCCGGAAAACAGTACCATCTTCCCCTCGCCGGGCAACTGCTTCAACCGGCGGATGACCACGGCCACCGCCAGCACGCAGCTGATGCCCTGGCACAGGAAGGTCGCCCAGGCCACGCCTGCCACGCCCATTTTGAAGGCCGTGACGAACAGAATGTCCACGGCGATGTTGCTCAAGGAGGACACCGCCAGGAAGATAAAGGGCGTCTTGCTGTCTCCCAGGGCGGAGAAAACGCCCGTGGCAATGTTATAGAAAAATACGAAGGGCAGACCCCAGACGTAGATATCCAGATACAGCGCAGAGTCGGCGAACACTTCCTCCGGGGTGTTGATCAGCGTCAGCAGACCGTCGCAGCCAAGAATGCCCACCAGCATCAGCAGCAGGCATACCACGCCGCTGGACAGCGCGGCGGTGGACACGGCGGTCTTTACATCGCCATATTCCCGCGCGCCGAACAGCTGGGATACCAGCACGGAGCAGCCGATGTTGCAGCCGAAGGCGAAGGCAATGAAGATCAGGGTGATCTCATAGCTGTTGCCCACGGCGGCGAGGGCATTCTGCCCGATAAATTTCCCCGCCACCCAGCTGTCGGCAATGTTGTAAAGCTGCTGAAACACGATGCTGCCGAACAGGGGCAGACAGAATTTCCAGAGAACCGTTGACGGATTCCCCACCGTTAAATCCTTATTCATGACGACCTTCCTTCCCGTGGAAGCAGACGGCGCTGCCATGAAAGTCCCGCAGCGGTACGCGGGGGCAGAATCATCCGCAATTCCACGATAAAAACCTCCAATTTCTGATTGACTTCTAACCAAAGGCACATTATAATCCAAATGGAACGATATGTAAAATATATATTTCTTATGGCGTAATATCAAATTGATATGGAGAAATCTATGAATATCAGCTACGAGGCCTACCGTGTTTTTTACTATACCGCCAAAGCCCGAAGCTTTACCCAGGCAGCGAACGCCCTGGGGAACAGTCAGCCCAACATCACCCGGACCATCAAGAATCTGGAGCGGGAGCTGGGCTGCACATTGTTCCTTCGGAACAACCGCCATGTGGAGCTGACCGCCGAGGGGGAGACGCTGTACCGCCACGTCAGCGCGGCCTTTGAGCAGCTTCAGGCGGGGGAGGAAGCGCTGCTTCGCGGCGGCGGGCTGGACGGCGGCATTCTGCGGATCGCGGCGACGGAGATCGCGCTGCACGTTTTCCTTCTTCCGGTGCTGTCCCAATTCCGGGGACGCTACCCCGGCGTCCACATCAAGCTGTTCAACGGCTCCACTCCGGCCGCCATTGACGAGCTGAAAAACGGCCTTGCGGACCTGGCCTTCGTCACGTCGCCCATCGACATGACGGACAAGCTGCGAAGCACCCCCCTGGCGGACGTGCAGGAGATTGCCGTATGCGGCAGCGCCTACCGCGCCCTGACGGGTACTCCGGTCACGCTGGACGCACTGGCGAAGCACCCCATGATCTCTCTTGGCGCGGATGGCAGCGGCTACCGGTTCTACCGGCAGTTTTTTGCGGAGCATCACGTCCCCTTTGAGCCGGACATCGAAGCGGCCACGGCGGATCAGATACTTCCCATGGTGAAGGCAAATTTAGGAATCGGCTTCGTCCCGGCGTCCTTCCCGTCGGAGGAAGACTGGGGACATTCCATATACCGCATCGACCTGACGGAAACCGTCCCGCTGCGCAAAGTCTGCATGGTAGAATCCACACAGCACCCCGCCGCCGCGGCTGTAAGGGAGCTGAAAAGCATTTGTCTGGCGCAGACAAAGTCATAAGCAAGCACGTCAACCCCAAATTGTATAACGCCGCCGCACGTTCCGGGAACGGAATCGTGCGGCGGCGTTCTTCTGCTTATGACGGTCCCGGCGGTCGGTGCAGTGGCGTTTGGTGCCGGGAGGGCAGATACAGTGCGCCCGGCAGCTGATGGCCATGTCCTCATACTATTTCTCGATAAAATGGTTATCACCATTTTATCCTGCGAATCCTTCGCAGGCCGCCGGTGGCGGCGAGAAATGTATGGACTTACGTTTTTTGCGGCTACGCCGCTGGCTGCTGAAACAGCAGCCGGATAAAACGGTTTTTAACCGTTTTATTGAAAACCAGTATCAACGGGGCGAAGAGGCTGCTCCTCGGAATAGACGGCCTTTCATTTCCGGATGCTCCGTTTTTCCAGCTCCCGGCGCATGACCCGCGCCGGAGGGTCGACACGGGTCTTGTAGATATCCGCCACCCGGGACGCGGCAAGGCGCTCCATGGCGTCCCTGCCCAGTAGCAGCTCGGTTCTGGAAAATGGATTCAACATCCTGATTCTCCGTTATTCGTAGTCGAAGGATTTGAGAAACGCCTTTGCCCGGTCGGTTTCCGGGCTTGCAAAGAAGGCCTTCGGGTCGTCGGACTGCTCTACCACCGCGCTGTTTTCGATGAACAGGATGCGGTCGGCAATGGCACGGGCAAAGTTCATCTCATGGGTGACGATGACCATGGTGCTGCCCGCCTTGGCCAGAGACAGAACCACGTCCAGCACCTCCCGCACCATTTCCGGGTCGAGAGCCGCGGTGATCTCGTCCAGCAGCAAAATTTCCGGGTGCATACACAGTGCCCGGACGATGGCCACCCGCTGCTTCTGTCCGCCGGACAGCTGCCGGGGATAGTCGTCCTTCCGGTCGGCAAGCCCCACCCGTTCCAGCAGCTCCAGCGCTTCCTTTTCCACATCGCCGCGGGGGCGCTTCTGCACCTTCATGGGCGCAAGCAAAATGTTTTCCAGAATGGTCTTGTGGGGGAACAGCTCATAGCTCTGGAACACCATGCCGATCTTCTGCCGCATCCGGGTGATGGATTTGCTTTCCCGGAGAACCGGCTCTCCGTCCAGCAGGATTTCGCCCCCCTGGATCGGCTCCAGGCCGTTCAGGCAGCGAAGCAGAGTGCTTTTTCCGCAGCCGGAGGGGCCGATGATGACGACTACCTCCCCCTTGTGGACGTCCAGGTCAAAATCTTCAAAAATCGCGTGGTCTCCAAAGGTTTTCTTCAGATGCCGCACGCTTAGCAGCACATTTTCCACAGTTATGACCACCTTTTCTCCAAATATCCCGCCAGACGGCTGATGGGCCAGCAAATCAGAAAATACAGCAAAAATACCACCCCGAAGACGCCAAAGGCGGCGTTGGGGGAGGTGCGCCGGTTGGCCTCGATGATCTGCTGGGCGACCTTCAGCACCTCCACAATGCCGATCATCATGACGAGGCTGGTGGTTTTCACCAGCCGGGTGATGAGATTGATGGACAGCGGAATCAGCCGCCGGACGGTCTGGGGCAGGATCACCAGGGTGTACACCTGAATGGGCTTCATGCCCAGCGCCTGGGCGCTCTCCCACTGGATAACGGGGATGCTTTGCAGCGCGCCCCGCACCAGGTCGCCCATTTCCGCCGTCCCCCAGAAGCTGAACACGATGATGGCCGCCACTTCCGCTTCCAGATTCCAGCCGAAGACCCGGGTCGTGCCGAAATACACCACAAACAGCAGCACCATCTGAGGCATAATCCGGACAATTTCCAGATAAATCCGGAAAATGGCTTTCAGAAGCCGACTTTTGGAGGTCATGAGCATTCCCATGGCGATGCCAAACACAATGCTGATGGCGACGGAGATCAGGCTGATGCGCAGCGCTACCCACAATCCGCCCAGCAGCCGCAGGATGTTCGTCCCCTTGAACAGAACGTCAATTCCCAAACTCTGCATAGCGCAGCCTCCTTTCCAGCCAGCTTCCCAGAACGGACACGGGAAGGAGCATAACCAGATAGAAGGCCACGAGCATAGTCAGGCATTCAATGGTTTTGGCGTACATGCCGATCAGGTCTTTCGCGGGGAACATCAAATCCATGAGACTGATGGTGGAAAACACGCTGGTTTCCTTGAGGAGGAAAATCAGATTTGCCAGCAATCCGGGGACACTGGAGGTCACCGCCTGGGGCAGAATCACATAGCCGAACACCTGCGCCGGGCGCAGTCCTAAGCTCTGGGCGCTTTCCGTCTGGATGATGGGAATGTTTTCCAGTCCGCTGCGGAAGGTCTCCGCCATGTACGCACCGCCCAGCAGCCCCAGTCCCAGCTTGCCGCAGGTTTCCGCGGAAATGCGGACGCCGATTTTGGGCAGCGCGAAGTACAGGAAAAACAGCTGCACCAGCAAGGGCGTATTGCGAAACAGCTCAATATATCCGCCGACAATCTGCCGCAGCACGGGAATTTTCCAATGCACCGCCACCGCGCAGGCAACGCCCAGCACCAAGGCCAGCGCCACGCCCTGCCAGCCGATGCGAAGCGTCAGCAGCAGCGCGTCCCAGAACCTTGGCAGGTAGGCCTTCATAACCTCAAAATCCATAAGCACCCTCCGATTCCCAATTTATACGGAGCTTCCCTATTACTTCCTGTGATCGATTTTCCTTGCCGCCAGATTGCCCATGCCCTGTAACAGCTGCACGATGGCAACGATGAATACCAGCGTCACCAGCATGACCCCGGTGTCGTAGCGGTAGTAGCCGTAGCGGATGGCGATGTCGCCCAGTCCGCCGCCGCCGATGACGCCCGCCATGGCGGAATAGCCCAGCACTGTGCCGAGAACGATGGTGCCGCCCACCAGCAGAGAGGTTCTGGCTTCCCCGATGAGCACCTTCCGGACGATGGTGCCGGTTTTCGCGCCCATGCTCAGCGCCGCTTCAATGACCCCGGCGGGAACCTCTTTCAGAGAGGATTCCACCATTCTGCCCACAAGGGGCGCCGCGGCCAGCGTCAGAGGAACGATGGTAGCCGTAGAGCCGTAGCTTTTCCCCACAAGCAGCTTGGTCAGAGGCATGACCGCGATCAGCAGAATCAGGAAGGGAACGCTTCGGGTGACGTTGATGATGATATCCAGCACCCGGTAAACTGCCCGATTGGGGGTAATGCCGTCTTCATCCGTCAGCGTCAGGGCGATGCCCAGGGGCAGGCCGATGACGTAGCCGAAAAAGGTGGAGACGAGGGTCATGTAGCAGGTGTCCCAGATGCCCTGGGCCATCATTTCGATCATCGCTTTATCCAGCATAGCTTTCTTCCTCCTCGTCTTCGATCAGCAGCAGCCGCTTGGCCGCCCGGGACGCGGGATGGGCGAAGATGTCGGCAACGCTGCCCTCCTCCTGCACCAGCCCGCCGTCCAGCACCGCCACCCGGGTGCAGACCTGCTGAATCACCCGCATTTCGTGGGTGATGACCACGATGGTGATGCCAAACGTATCCCGGATGTTTTTCAGCAGCCTCAGAATGGTCTGGGTGGTCTCCGGGTCAAGGGCGCTGGTAGCCTCGTCACACAATATAACCTCCGGCTCGTTGGCAAGCACCCGGGCGATGGCCACCCGCTGCTTCTGCCCGCCGGAAAGCTGGGCGGGATAGGCGTTCGCCTTGTCCGCCAGCCCCACCTTTTCCAGCAGCTCCAGCGCCTTTTCCCGCCGCTCCTTTCTGGGGATACCCCGGATCTCCAGGGGGAAACAGACGTTTTCCAGCACCGTCTGCTGCTCCAGCAGATTAAAATGCTGGAAGATCATGCCGATTTTCTGCCGGCGCAGGCGGAGCTGCTCTTTGCTCAGCTTCAGCAGGCTTTCCCCGTTCAGCAGGACGTCCCCGCTGTCGGGACGCTCCAGCAGATTCATACATCGCACCAGCGTACTTTTGCCTGCGCCGGACAGGCCGATCACGCCGAAAATTTCCCCCTTACCGATGGAGAGGGACACACCCTTCAAAGCCTCCACGCTGCCGTTTTTCGCCGTGAAGGTCTTACACAGATTATGAACTTCCAGATAGGTTTGCGCCATGTCGTCACCCCTTATTCAAAATAGCACAGCAGGGCAGCCGCATTCTGCGGCTGCCCGCTTATTTGTCAGTCCTCGAAGGGAATCACCGCACCGTCATAGGTGTCGTTGATGAACTTCTTGATCTCGTCGGACTTGAGAACCTTGACCAGCGCCTGAACGCCCTCGTTATTCTCGTTACCCGCCTTCACCACCAGGACGTTTGCGTAAGTCTTGGCAGCGGCGGAAGCGCTGGTTTCGTAGGCCACTGCGTCATGGGCGACGGAGAAGCCCGCCTGCAGCGCGTAGTTGCCGTTGAGCACCACAAAGGCCACCTCGTCCTTGACCCGGGAAACCTGGGCGGCTTCCAGCTCCTGAATCTTCACGTTGTGGGGATTCTCCACAATATCCTTGACGGTGGCGGCAAGGCCTGCACCGTCGGCCAGCTTGATCACGCCGTTGTCCTGAAGCAGAAGCAGAGCGCGGGCTTCGTTGGTGGTATCGTTGGGAACCGCAATCACGTCGCCGTCCGTCAGATCGCTCAGCGCGGTCTTGGTGCCCGGATAGATGCCGAAGGGCTCATAGTGGATGGCGGCCACGGCAACCAGGTCGGTACCCTTCTTCTCATTGAAGTCGTCCAGATAGGGGGTGTGCTGGAAGTAGTTGGCATCAATTTCGCCGCTGTCCACCACCAGATTGGGCTGCACATAGTCCTCAAACTCGGTGACCTCCAGCGTCCAGCCTTCCTTGGCAAGAATTTTTGCGGCTTCGGCCAGGATTTCCGCGTGGGGCGTGGGAGAGGCGGCCACGGTGATGGTGCCCTTGGGCTCTACGGTTTCCGCAACCTCGGCACCGGCGGCTGCGCCGCCCTCAACCACCAGGGTGTCCTCGTAGTCCTTACCGTAGGTGTCCAGCAGGGTTGCCTCGTAGTCGGCGTGGAAGAAGTTTTCCTTGCCCAAGGTCTTGATCTCGTCGTTCAGCCAGTTCAGCAGGGTGGTGTTGCCCTTGGTGACGGCGGGGGCGATGGTGTCCGCGCCGCCCAGGGAGGGGATGCCTACCACATAGCCGGGATTTTCAATGGAGAAGGCGATGACTTCGGTGTTGTCGTTGGCCCAGGCCACGCCGTTGCCGTTTTCAAAGGCGGTCTTGGCTTCGGCGTAGGCGTCGTACTTCTGCAGCTTGATCTCGGGGTTGTTCTTTTCCAGATAGGTCTCGGCGGTGGTGCCGGAGATCACGATGACCTCATCGTCAGCGCCGATCTCGTCCAGGGACGTGATCACCGCGTCCTCGGGGGAAACGACGCCCAGTGCCACATTCATATAAGGAAGGGCGAAGTCCACTTCCTGCGCCCGCTCGGGAGTGACGGTGAAGTTGGCGAGGATGATGTCCACCTTGCCGGTCTGCAAATACTCAATGCGGTTGGCGGCCTCGGTGGAGACGTAGTTGATCTTCACGCCCAGATCCTGCCCGATGCGGTTGGCGAAGTATACGTCATAGCCCTGGTACTCGCCGTTCTCGTCCACATAGCCGAAGGGGCTCTTGTCGGAAAATACGCCGATGTTGATGGTGCCGCTGGACTTGATCTCCTCCAACGTACGGAAGGTACCCTTGTCTGCGGATGCGTCAGGTTCGGTCGTCTTTGCGCCGCAGCCGGCAAGCAGGGAGGCGGCGACGGTCAGGCTCAGGAAAACGGCTCCGATTTTCTTAATTAGGTTTTTCATAAAAAAGTCCTCTCTTTTCGATAAAATCAATGAATTCAGGGAATCCAAGCACAAAAAAATGCCGGGGCTTCTGGTAGCTCCCGGGCAAACGGCGTTATGATATCCCTTCGGAAAAATCATGTTTCAGGTGCAGAAAAGCGTATACGAATGCACCCCGCCATACGGATATGCCCGGGAGATACGCATTCGACAACAAGACTGTGCAGCATAAGAATTGACTTCAAACATTGCAATCCGCTCCTTTCGTTTCGCTGCTCAGATTCGATGGCTAGATAATACACCCACTTCCCTATCTTGTCAATAGGTTTTGAAAAAATATTTCCTATTTTTCTGATAGGAAATATAGGCTTATCGAATTGTTGGATAAAAACCCGCCCCACGGAATGGAACTGCACCCCTTGCCTCTCCCAATGGGAGAGGTGGCTGAGCGCAGCGAAGACGGAGAGGGGAAACGGGGTGTAACGCCCTCTCAGTCGCCTTCGGTGACAGCTCTCCCAGAGGGAGAGCCAAGTGGCTGTACCTCCTCCCATCAAGCGCGGAACGGGCAGGTTCGGTTCAGGCAGCACCGCACAATTCGGCAAGAAGTCTCAGACAGGATTTTTGCTCCAATTCAAAGTTTGGAAAACGAAGGAATACTGTATGTACCCGCAAGGGGTATGCCGCATCCGTAAGCCAGCTTGCGCTGGCAACGGCTGCGCTATATTTCTCGTTTTTCAAACTGAAGAAGTGGGGCAAAAAGACGGCTGAGACTCGCAGACGCAATTGTGCGGTGTTGCCTTCATATTACGTAGTCGTCTCCCGCGGGACACTGCTCGATCAGATCGGCAAGGGTCACGCTTTCCAGGTAATCCTGAATCACCTTATCCAGTCCCTGCCACAGCGCCAGCGTGCGGCATTGCCCCGATCGGGAGCAGGTTCCGGCGTTCTCCTCCAGACAGGATACCGGGGCGAGGGATTCCTCCGTCAGCCGCAGAATGCTGCCCACCGTGTACTGCTCGGGTTTTTTCGTCAGCCGGTATCCGCCGCCCTTGCCCCGCAGGCTCTCCACGGCCTTCGCCTTTACCAGCATCCGGATGATGCTCTCCAGATATTTCTCGGAAATTTCCTGCCGCTGGGCAATCTCTTTCAGGGAAATAAACTCCCCTGACCGATGCTCGGCCAGGTCTATCATCACGCGCAGGGCATACCGCCCCTTTGTGGAAATCAACATAACAGGTTCCTCCAGGTAGAATTCTTTAATTCCTATTATACAGCAAGGTTTATAGGAAATCAAGAGGGACTTGCCAGGGAAATACGCTTCGGAAAACGCGGCAAAACCGGAAATATCCTGATTCCCCGGCCATCCGGCGCCGCTGTGCGCGGACGTGGCAGACCATTGCCGAGAAATTGAGAAAGCATTTTCCTTTTTAGCAGAGAATATGGCGGTGATTCGTGATTCTATCCTCCTGTAATCAGCGGCGATTTCATATGTATTAAACAAAATTCCCTAACTAAATTGCAGCAAATCCACAATATACCGCAGAGAAATTACTTTCGCAATCCGGCGTTGACGATTGGAAAAACAGATGTTATATTGGGCTTACCAACAAAAAAACAGGAGGTTAAACCATGAAAAAGATGTTTGCTGTTTTGCTGTCCGTCATGTTGCTTCTCGGAATGCTGTCCATGACGGCTTTCGCGGACGAGAGTGCAGACGAAACCATGATCCCCGTGGTCGTCCAGGTTCCGGAGAGCTGGGGCGTCCCGAATCTGTGGGCTTGGGCGGATGACGGCACCAACGCCTTTGCGGCGTGGCCCGGCGAGGAAATGGACGCCCTGGCCGAGGGCTGGTATTACACCTATGTCCCCGCCTTTGTCCAGAATGTCATCGTAAACGCCAATCAGGGCACCGATGCGGCTGTCCAGACCGAAGGCATCGTGGTAGAGGCCGGTAAGGAAGTATGGATCACGGTCGCGGAAGATCTGACCGCTTCCGTCTCCTACGAGGCGCAGCTGCGGGGCGAAATTCCCGCGTATGTGGAAAAATTTGTCGTTCACGCCTATGTTCCCCTGTCCTGGAAAACCGTGAATCTGTGGGCGTGGTCGGCGCCGGACGGTACCAACGCCTTTGAAAGCTGGCCGGGCAAGGCCATGCAGGAGGGGGACAATGGCTGGTTCACCTGCAAAGCCCCCACTTGGGTCAACTCCCTGATTATCAACGGCAACGAAGGAACCGTCCAGACCGAGGACGTCAGCATCGAGGGGAAGGAGCTGTGGATCACCGTCTACGAGGACCTGACCTACGAGCTGAGCTACGAAGACCCCGACAAGGCCGTGGAGGACGTGACCGTACACGCCCAGGTTCCCGCAGATTGGGCTGATCCCAGCTGCTGGGCATGGTCCGCGCCGGACGGCACCAACGCCTTTGCTTCCTGGCCGGGCGAAGCGCTGACCAAGGACGGCGATTGGTACAACATTCAGGTTCCCGGCTGGATCAACTCCGTGATTATCAACGCCAACGAAGGCGCTGTCCAGACCACGGATTTGTCCGTCGAGGCCGGCAAGGAGGTCTGGGTTGTGGTGACGGATGCCGAAAACGCCCAGGTATTCTACGAGGCGCCTGCGCAGGATGCCGCAGCCACCGAGCCTGCGGCGGAGACGACCGTCCCCGCCTCCACGGAAGCACCTCAGGAAGCTGCCAAGAGCAGCAATACCGGCGTGATCGTCGGCATTGCCGCCGCAGTCGTCCTTCTTGGCAGCGGCGCGGCAATCGTGGCAAAGAAGAAAAAGAGCTGAAACACTCAATCGTATCCCCGGCGGGTACACGTCAGCCGTGTACCCGCTGACGGTCTATCAAGGAGGCTTTTATGAAACGGTTTCTCACTGTGATAGTATGCTTCGCGATGCTGCTGAGCCTGACCGCCTGCGGCGGCAAAACGGGCAGCGCGGACGTAAATAAGCTGGTCATCTGGCATGACAAGGAAGAGGCGGTGATCACTGCCCTTTCCGATTATCTGGCGCAGGCCGTGCCGGAGCTGGACATCCAATTTGAAAAGAAAACCAGCCTGACCGATTCTCTGAAGCTGGTGGGCAATGACCCCGCCGCCGCTCCGGATCTTTTCCTGTTCGCCCACGATAAAATCGGCGTTTTTGCCGAAATGGGGATTCTGGCGCCGGTGGAGCCGCTGCTGGAAGAAGGGACGCTGGATAGCTTTCTGCCCATGACCCTTCAGGCGGCCACCTACAAAGACACCCTGTACCAGCTGCCGCTGTATTTTGAAACGCTGCTGTTCATGTACAACCGCCGTTATATGCAGGATAATGAGGTTCCCGCCACAACGGAAGCGCTGTATGCCTATATGGAGAACAATACCGGCCGGGGGCGCTACGGCTTCGTGGAGCAGCACAGCACCGCCTACTATTCCGCCGCCTGGATTCATGGCTTCGGCGGCTCCATCATTGACAGCAGCGGCACCCCATTTCCCGACGGGCAGGCTGTGCAGGATGCGCTTTCCTATCACCTGAAATTTGTAAAGCTGATGCCGGGGGAGACGGAATACAATACCGTCAACACGCTGTTCCTGGAAGGGAAAGCGGACGCTACCATCGGCGGTCCCTGGATGGTTCCCTCTGCCAGAGATGCCGGAATTGATCTGGGCATTGCCCCCATGCCGACGGTGGACGAGACCGGCCTTGCCCTGGCTCCCTACTCCGGCGTGCAGGGCGTTCACGTTCTGAAGGCTGCCGCCGAGAGGAAAACCGGGGCGGTAAAGCAGCTGCTGGCGGCTCTGGCAAAGCCGGAGATCGGCACGTCTCTGGCGCTGGCCAGCGGATGCGCCCCGGCAAACAGCAGCTGCTATGAAGACGCCCGCGTCGCGGAGGACGCGCTGGTGCAGGCCATGCGGCAAACCGCGGAAATTGCCGTTCCCATGCCCAACATCCCCGAAATGGACGTCATGTGGACGGTGGTCAGTAACCTCCTGACCGATGTGAACCTGTCCGGCAAGGATATTCCCTCCAGCTTCCGCTCAGCCGAAGAGCAGGCGGAAAGCCTGATCGCGGGAATGAAATAAAGGGAGCACGCCATGGAGAAAAAGAAACGGAAGGAGTGGATACGCTCCTACGCCTGTTCAGCGCCCTCCCTGCTGCTGATCGGGCTGATGGTGGTGTTTCCCATTCTCTACACCTTCTATATCAGCCTGACCAATATGAACGTCTACCACTGGTTTGACTTCACTCTGGTGGGACTGGATAACTACATCCGGGCGCTGTTCGTGTTCGATTCCGGCTTCCTGTCCGCACTGCTGGCAACAATCCTTTGGACGGTCGTCAGCATGGTTTTGCAGCTGGTCATCGCCTTTTTGCTGGCGAACCTTCTGAATATCGAAAAGCTCCGGCTGCGCAAGCTCTACAAAACGGTGCTGATGTTTCCCTGGGCGATGCCCGGATATGTGGGGATTCTGCTCTGGAAAACCGGAATGTTCAACACCCAGTTCGGCCTGCTGAATCAGTGGATGGACAAGCTGGGGCTTACGGCGGTCAGGTGGCTTTCTTCCGACGTGTCGGCGTTTCTGAGCTGCACGGTGGTCAATCTGTGGCTGGCGCTGCCCTTCATGATCATGATTATGGACGGAGCCTTGCAGAGCATCGACAAAAGCTACTATGAAAGCGCCATTCTGGACGGCGCGGGTGTCTTTGCCCGGGCGAAGTACATTACCATCCCCGCCATGCGCCCCATCATTGCCCCGGCGGTGATTATCACGGTGTTTACGACCTTCAAGCAGTTCGACGTCGTCTACCTGCTGACGCAGCAGGCCGGCGCGAAAACCGGCTCCGGGTTCCACACCATCCTGACCTACGCCTACGAAAATGCGTTTATCACCAACAATTACGGCTATTCTTCGGCCATTTCCATGATTATTTTCGCACTTCTGCTCCTGTTTTCCGCGAAATTCCAGCTGAAGGAGGATGCCTGATGACGAAACGCAGATGGCGGGAGGGCGTTGGGCTGACGGCGCTGAATGTCTTTTTCATTGCGCTGTGCTTTCTGACGCTGATCCCCATTCTCTATGCCCTGAGCGTCTCCTTTAACGGGTCAAACAGTCTGCTCAGCTCCGATTTTTCCTTTATCCCTAAGAATTTCACCCTGAAAAACTACCGGGAAGTCCTCTTTGGGGAGAATATCACGCTCTGGTTCCGGAATACCGTTTTTCTGGCAGCTGTGACCGTATTCCTGTCCCTGCTGGTGGCGGTTCCGGCGGCCTACTGCTTCTCCCGCCGCCGCTTTCCGGGAAGAAAAGCCATACTTCGGTGTCTGGTTCTGCTGAATTCCTTCCCGGCGATTCTTTCCATGTTCGCGATCTACCGTCTGCTGCGGCCGATGGGGCTGGTCAATACCCGGCTGGGGCTGATTCTGGTTTACACCGGAACCATGGCGGTGTTCAGCCTGTGGAACACCAAGGGCTACTTTGACACCATCCCCACGGAAATTGAGGAGGCTGCCAGAATCGACGGCGCTTCCGACGGGCAGATCGTCCTGAAAATCGTCATGCCCCTGGCAAAGCCCAGCATCATCACCACAGCGCTCCAGGTGCTGATTTATGTGTGGAACGAATACATCTACGCAACGACCTTCCTGACCGGAGAAAGCAAGTATACCCTGGCCGCCGGGCTGAACGCCCTTCAGGCAACGGAGATGACCGGCTCCTGGCCGGTATTCGCGGCGGCGGCCGTTACCGTATCTCTGCCGGTGCTTGTGATTTTCTTCCTGTGCCAGAAGTACATGACCTCCGGGCTGACGGCTGGAGGTGTCAAGGGATGAAGCTGGACGCTGTTTTGCACATTCCCATGTCGGAATACTGCTGCGGACTGGATGAGCGCCGCATCGTTTACCGTCTGCGCTGCGCCAGAGGCGACTTGCAGCGGGTGACGCTTTTCTACGCCGACACCGCGTGCCGGGTCAATCCGATTCTGTTTACCTCCGTCCCCATGGAAAAGATTCTGTCGGACGCCTGTCACGACTACTGGCAGGTGATTGTAGACAGCCCCTATAATCGGGTCTATTACTACTTTCAGCTGGACGACGGTGCGGAGACGACGCTGTACTACAGCAATCTCTTTACCGACCGGCTCGCACAGGATCGTTCGGAATACTTCAAGCTTCCCTTCAACCACCGCAGTGACATTGCCCGCGTGCCGGCGTGGGTGAAGGATGCCGTCGTGTATAACATTTTCCCGGACAGCTTCGCCTCCGGCAAATGCGAAATTTCCGGGCAGCCCCGGTCACAGCGATTTAAAGAGCAGACCGTGCGGGGAAAGCTTGGCGGAACGCTGGAGGGGGTCGCGCGGAATGTGGATTATCTGAAAGCGCTGGGCGTCAACTGCGTGTATCTGAATCCGATCTTCGCCGCTGGGGAATACCACAAGTACGACCTGCTGGACTATTACCATGTTGACCCCTGCTTCGGCGGAAATGACGCCTTCCGGAATATGGTCAATACGCTCCACGCTTCCGGCATCCGGGTTATTATCGACGGCGTGTTCAATCACTGCGGCTGGCATTTCTTTGCCTTTGAGGATGTGGTTAAAAATCAGAAGGAATCCTGCTACAAAGACTGGTTCTACGATCTGACCTTCCCCGTGCATCGTCCCCAAACCCCGGAGGAAATTCCCGGCTACACCTGTTTCGCCTATGAACGCATGATGCCAAAGCTGGACACCGCGAACCCGGAGGTGCAGAAATACTTCTGTGACGTGGGCGCTTACTGGGTGCGGGAATACGGCATTGACGGATGGCGGCTGGACGTGGCCAGCGAGGTCAACGACGGCTTCTGGCGGGCGTTCCGCAGCGCGGTCAAAGGCGAGAACCCGGAAGCGCTGCTGATCGGCGAGGTCTGGGAAAGCGCCGGGCACTGGCTTCAGGGAGATATGTTCGACTCCACCATGAACTACGACTTCCGGAAGCACTGCTGCGCGTTTTTCGCCGAAAAGCGCATTGACGCGGCGGCCTTTTCCGGGCGCATTACGGATATGCTCATGCGCTACCGGCTGCAAATGCTCCCGGCGCAGCTGAACCTTCTGGACAGTCACGATGTCAGCCGCTTTCTGTCCCTGTGCGGCGGGGATACCGCAAGCTACCGCCTTGCGTTCCTGTTTATGATGTGCTTTGTGGGAATGCCCACCATTTTTTACGGAGACGAGCTTGGCACTCAGGGCATCCGGGAGGAAGAATACCGCGCCCCCATGCCATGGAAGGGCGGCGATATGGCGCTGTCGGGATTTTTCCGGAAAGCCATCGCCATGCGGCACGCCTTGTCCCCCCTGCGGGAGGGCACTTTTCAAATGCTGTCTGCCGAGGAGGGCAGCCGCGCAATCTGCTTCCGCAGGGATACCGGGGCGGCGTCTGTGACGGTCTGCATCAACGCAGGAAACACCGCTGCCGCAATTCCCCAATCCGAGGAAACGCTGTATTGGGCAGAGGGGCTGCAAAACGGCATCCTGTCCCCCGGCGGATTTTGCATAACTTATCGATAAATTTTTCCCCGACCCTTTCAGGCCGGGGAAAATTATGCTATACTGGAGAATAAGGTGGTGAAGAAACGATGGGTGTTACCATTAAGGATGTAGCCGAGGCGGCGGGGGTCTCGATCTCCACTGTTTCCAAGGTTCTGAACGGACATTACAGCATTTCCGAAAAGACGGCCGAACGCGTTCGCGGCATCATGCGGGAGATGAATTATTATCCCAACGCCAATGCCCAGAGCTTTGCCAGCGGCTCCAGTCATACGGTTGTTTTGCTGGCAAATCTTGCCCCTAACGCCGCCTTTCAGAACCCCCATATGTTTGAAATCATTGCCGGTCTGGAGGAAGCGCTCTGCAAACGTGGGTACCGGCTGATCCTGCGGGGTACGGATGCGACCTCTGCCTGCGGCATTGCGGAGGAGATCATTTCCCGCCGCAGCGCGGACGCCATTGCCGTCCATGTGGGCGTCATGTCCCATCCTCTGGCCGCCGTGCTCACCCGGCTGCAGTTCCCCCACATTGTTCTGGGCGCGCCGGATTTTGACAGTCAGGTCTGCTGGATCGACAACAGCAACACGTATTCCGGCACGGTCGCCGCAAGCTTCCTTCTGTCGCGGGGGTATAAACGGCTTGCCTTTATCGGCGGAAAATCCTATGATTTGGGTTCCGCTCTCCGGTTGCAGGGCGTGAAACAGGGGCTGTCCAACGCCGGGGCAAAGCTGGAAGACCAATACATCTGGCTCGGGGAATCCACCCGGGCGGATGGCTTCCGCATGGTGGAAAATCTTCTGAGTCAGAAAGAATTGCCGGACGCCATCATCTGCGCCAACAATTACATCGCCCTTGGCTGTGTGGACGCGGTCGCAAAAAAGGGACTTCGCATTCCGAAGGATATCGGCGTTATGGCCTTTGACAATTTCCCCTTTTCCCAGATTATCGAACCGCCGCTGACGGTGGTGGACATCAACGTCCGGGACATGGGCGCCCAGGCGGCAAAATTTCTGACAGACATCATGCGCCATCCCAATACGCAGATTCAGACCTATATCACCACCTCTAATGTGATCGTAAGAGGGTCTACGCGATAAAAAATCATATGTCCCCCTCATACTATAAATGGTATTATCATGCACGATCACATCAAAGAGGGGGGCATCCATGAAGCAAGATACCGTTACCGGCATGGAATACAGCTTCCGTAAGAAGAAAACCAAGCGGGAGGAATTTCCGGAAAGCATGGACGAGATCATTCCCCGGGAGGAATGGGCGGGTGTCATTGAACCCCATTATTCCAGAGGGAAGCGTGGGCAGAAATTCCCGGAGGATTTTCTGTTTTCTTCAAAAAATCCTTGACATTTCTGCCGTTTTCCTGTAAACTAAACTGGTCTGCGAATGCGGACATATCCTTGCTCCCGGCGCGTCCGGGGGCCAAAAGTCCAAAAGGAGGTGCAATCAACATGGCTAAGATCACCGGTAAGTATGAGGTGCTCTACATCATCGACCCGACCCTGGGCGAGGAGGGTACCGCAGCACTTGTGGAAAAGTTCAAGGCAATGGTGGAGGCGGAGGGTACTCTCGCTTCTGTCGATGAGTGGGGCAAGCGCCGTCTGGCGTATCCCATCAACGACATGGCCGAGGGCTACTACGTCCTGATGAACTTCGAGAGCAAGCCCGAGTTCCCCGCGGAGCTGGAGCGTGTTATGAAGATCACCGAAGGCGTTATGCGCTGCCTGACCACCGCTGTGGAGGCGTAATTTATGCTGAACCACATTGTCATCATGGGTCGCCTGACCCGTGACCCCGAGCTTCGCCGTACCGGCAGCGGCATCGCCGTTGCCAGCTTTTCCGTGGCTGTCGATCGTGACTTCGGCGGCAGAGACGGCGGCGAAAAGGAAACCGACTTCATCGATTGTGTTGCCTGGCGTCAGACGGGAGAATTTGTCTCCAAGTATTTCACCAAGGGTTCCATGATCGTGGTTTCCGGTCGGCTCCAGATCCGCAACTGGACCGACAAGGAAGGCAACAAGCGCCGTTCCGCCGAGGTTGTCGCGGACAACGTCTATTTCGGCGAAAGCAAGCGCGGCAACGAGGGAGCTTCCAGCTATAACAGCAGCTATGGCAGCAGCAATAGCGGCTATACCGGCAACCCCGCGCCCGCACCCAGCTACGGCGGCGGATATTCCGCCCCTGCCGCTGCTCCCGCATCCGACTTCGCGATGCTGGAGGACGACGACGCCCAGCTGCCCTTCTAAAATTTTCTTGACTTTTCTACTAAGACTTACAAGGAGGGAAACACCATGGCTAACGAACAGCGTATGCGTCCGCGTAAGCGCAAGAAGGTTTGCGCGTTCTGCGTGGATAAGGTGACCAGCATCGATTACAAGGACACCGCTAAGCTCCGCCGTTACCTGTCCGAGCGCGGCAAGATTCTGCCCCGCCGTACCACCGGTACCTGCGCCGCTCATCAGCGTGACCTGACCACCGCCATCAAGCGCGCCCGTCAGATCGCCCTGCTGCCCTACGTCGCTGACTGATTGTTATAATCTGCACCCCGGGAGATTTCTTCCGGGGTGTTATTTTTCTTGCTATTTTCCCCATGGGAAGGTATAATAGTAGCAGATTGCCCCGGGAGGGATATTTTTCCTCCGTTTTTGGGCTTTCGCAACCAAAATGTTGTGCGAGGTCGCCAATGACTGCAAAGAAAAAAATCCTTCTTCTCACCACCGGCGGCACCATTGCGTCCGTTCCCGGCGGGGAAGGGCTGGAACCCCGGCGCTCCGAGGTGATGGAGCGGGAGCTGGAACAGCTGCGTACCTATTACGACATCTCCGTGAAGGACGTGATCTGTCTGGATTCCTCCAACATCCGTCCGGAGGAATGGCAGCTGATCGCCCGGCACGTTTTTGAGGATCGGGCGGGCTACGACGGAATCGTGGTCTCCCACGGCACCGACACCATGGCCTATACTGCTTCCGCCGTGACCTTCATGCTGCCCAATATTGATATCCCGGTGGTGTTCACCGGCTCTCAGCTGCCCCTGACGGACATGCTCAGCGACGGCCCGGACAACCTTCGCACCGCCTTCGCCATGGCGGCCTCCGGCGCGCCCGGCGTGTTTCTGGCCTTTGACCGGAAGGTCATGCTGGGTTGCCGGGCGGTGAAGGTGCGGGCGTCCGGCTTTTCCGCCTTTGAAAGCGTCAACGCCCGGTATGCCGCCCTGGTCAGCAACCGGGGGCTGGTGGTGGATAAAGATGTGCTGCCCCGGCGAACCGGGGAAAGCAGGCTTCTTTCCGATATCAGCAAGGAGGTTTTCCTCCTGAAGCTCACCCCGGGGCTGAACCCGGCTGTTTTCGACATGCTGGCCGCCATGGGCTACAAGGGCATCGTCATCGAAGCCTTCGGCCTTGGGGGCGTCAACGTGCTGCACCGGGGACTGCGGGGCATCCACCGGTGCGTGGAGGACGGCGTCAGCGTGGTGGTGACCACCCAATGTCTGTACGACAGCGCCGATTTGCAGGTGTATCAGGTGGGCAGCAAGCTTTTGGAGCTGGGCGTCATTCAGGGGCGGGACATGACCACCGAGGCCGCCATGACCAAGCTCATGTGGGCGATCGGTCAGGGCATGGGTCAGGCGCAGGTTTCGGAGCTGTTCAGCCAGAATCTCGCGGGAGAGGTCACCGTCTGACCCTTCCCGACAAAGTAAGGAGGTTACCTTATGGATCCCATCTATGTTACCGGCCACCGGAACCCGGACACGGACTCCATCGTGGCAGCCATTTCCTACGCGGCGCTGCGCAACGCCTGTGGGGAGCGGGAGTATGAAGCGGCCTGCCTTGGCCGTGTCTCCGACGAGACCCAGATTGTGCTGGACCGGTTCGGCTTTCTACCTCCCAAGCGCATCACTGACCTGTACAATCAGGTGCGGGATCTGGATTTTGACAAGCCTCCCATCTTAAGCGGCGGTGTGACCATGGGGCGCGCCTGGGACGAATTTCAGGCTTACCCCGCCATTGCCTCCATCCCCGTGGTCAACGAGGACGGCACGCTGTACGGCATTCTGTCCCGGACGGACATCGCGGACTACAACATGTCCCGCACCAATTCCGGCGTGCTGGAGGAAGTGCCGCTGTTCAACGCCATCTCCGTCCTGGAGGGCAAAATTCTCAACGACGCGGGGGAAAACACCGACACCATCTCCGGGGAGGTCACCATCGCCCTGCCCCAGAGCCGGGAGAACCTGCTGTTCCATTCCCGGGAGAGCATCGTGCTGTGCGGCAACCAGCCGGACATGATCCGCCGGGCGCTGGAGCTGAACGTCAGCTGTCTGGTGCTGTGTCAGGCGGAGATTTCCGAGGAGCTGCGCACCCTGCCCACAAAGACCTGCATTATCTCCACCCCCTACGATGCGTTCCGGGCGGCGCGGCTGATTTTCCAGTCCATCCCCGTGGGGCGGATCTGCAACACCCAGGGCGTGGTCAGCTTCCATCTGGACGACCGGGTGGACACCGTGCGGGATATGGTGCTGAAATACCGTCACCCCAGCTACCCCATCCTGGATGCCGACGAAAAGGTCGTAGGCATTCTGACCCGGTATCATCTGCTCCGCCCCCGGCGCAAGCAGGTGGTTCTGGTTGACCACAACGAAGCCTCCCAGTCCGTCCCCGGTCTGGAGGAGGCGGAAATTCTTGCCATTATCGACCATCACCGGCTGGCGGACATTCAGACCGGCAACCCCATTTACGTCCGCAACGAGCCGGTGGGTTCCACCAATACCATCATCGCGGAAATGTATCAGGATCGGGGACTGATGCCCTCGGCCAAGCTGGCGGGCATGATGGCGGCGGCCATTCTCTCCGACACCGTCATGTTCAAATCCCCCACCTGCACCCCCCGGGATATCCGCACGGCGGAGCGCATGGCGCGGATCGCCGACGTCTCCCTGGACGAGCTGGGGCATGAAATTTTCTCCGCCGCCGTGGACAACAAGTCCGCCGAGGAAGTGTTCTTCACGGATTACAAGGAATTCCACATTGCGGGACACAGCCTGGCCGTGTCCCAGCTGACCTGCGTGGACAGCCCCAGCGTACTCAAGCGCAAGGACGAATTCCTGAAGCTGATGAAGAAGACCGCCGAGGAAAAGATGTTCGATCTGGTGATCCTCATGCTCACCGACGTGCTGCTGGAAGGCACGCAGATCCTTTATGTAGGCGACGACGACACCATTCGTCAGGCCTTTAGCGTCATTCCCAAGGACAACACCGTCTTCCTGCCCAAGGTCATGAGCCGGAAGAAGCAGATCATCCCCATGCTGTCCGTGCTGTGGGGCTAAGCGACAACAGACAATTCAAGGAGGTGGGAGCCGTGGGCTTTGACGCTCTGCTGGGAAACGACCGGCTGAAACAGAATCTGACCCGGAGCCTCGCCAAAGGGCATGTCTCCCACTTCTACCTGATCTCCGGGCCGGAAGGCTCGGGCAAGCACACATTGGCAAGGCTGCTCGGGGCGGCGATCCTCTGTCAGGGCGGCGATAAGCCCTGCGGCCGCTGCACCCCATGCCGCAAGGTGATGGATGGCAGCCACCCGGACTTCATCACCGTGGACGACCCGGAAAAGAAGACCGTGACGGTAGACCTGATCCGGCAGGCGCGGGCGGATGTGTACATTCAGCCCAACGAATCGGAGTACAAAATTTACCTGTTCCCCCGGGCGCAGGACATGGGGCTTTCCGGGCAGAACGCATTGCTGAAAATTCTGGAGGAACCGCCAAAATACGGCGTATTTCTTCTGCTCACGGACAATCCGGACAAATTGCTGCCCACTGTCCGTTCCAGGTGTACAGAGCTGACTATGCAGGCGCTTCCGGGAGATGTTCTCCGCAGCCACCTCCGCCGGGAGTTTCCCCAAGCGCAGGACGAAGACATTACCGCCGCCATCGACCGCAGTGGCGGCTTTCTGGGACAGGCCATGTCGCTTTTGAGCGGCGGCGGCGAGCTGCCCCAGCAGACCCGGGATTTTGTTCAGGCGTTTTCCGCCCGGGACGCTTTGGGGCTGATGCAGACCCTGACGTCCATGGAAAAGTGGAAGCGGGACGCCCTGGCGGACATTCTGGAAAGCTGGCGGGAGCTGCTGGAAAGCGCCCTGGCCAGCCGAAGCGGCATCCGGGCGGTGTCGCCCCTGTCCCGGAAGCTCGCCCAGAGCCGCAGCAGCCCGGAACTGCTGAACGCCGTGCAGTGCCTGCAAAAGGCGGTGGATTACACAGTAAGCAACGTCTCCCCCGCCGCCGTGTGCGGCTGGCTGGTTTGGGCATTGCGATAAGTTGGAAATAATCAGGAAGCCGTATAGGGCATCCTGTATGATACTAAGGAGCAAATTTCATGGAAGAACAAATCAAAATGGCGCCCCAGACGGATGTGGAGGTCGTGGATATCCAGTTCCGTCCCGGGCAGAAAATTTACTTTTTCGCCCCTGACGGCCAGCGCTTCGCGGAGGGCGACCACATCATCATCGACACCGCCCGGGGAGAGGAATTCGGCATCTGCGTGGGCGGGAATCACAAAATCCCCCCCAAAAACGTGGTAGCGCCCCTGCGGAAGGTGCTTCGCAGGGCTACCCCCCAGGACGAAAAAACGATACAGGAGAACCGGGCGAAGGAAAAGCGCGCCTTCGAGGTCTGCCAGCAGAAAATCGCGGAGCATGGGCTGGATATGCAGCTGGTGAGCGCGGAGGTGGCCTTCGACGGAAGCAAAATCCTGTTCTACTTTACCGCCGACGAGCGGGTGGATTTCCGGGAGCTGGTGAAAAATCTGGCTTCGGTGTTCCGCACCCGCATCGAGCTGCGCCAGATCGGCGTCCGGGATAAGGCCAGAATGGTGGGCGGCCTCGGCATCTGCGGGCGTCCCTTCTGCTGCGCCAGCTTCCTGGACGATTTCCAGCCGGTTTCCATCAAAATGGCAAAAACCCAGAACCTTTCTCTCAATCCCACCAAAATTTCCGGCACCTGCGGGCGGCTCATGTGCTGCCTGAAATACGAGCAGGACGCCTATGAAGACCTGATTCGCAACAGCCCCCGGACGGACTCCTTCGTGGACACCCCGGAGGGTCGGGGAACCGTAGTAGAGGTGGAGCTGCTGCGCCAGCGGGTGAAGGTTCGTATGGAGGATAATCCGGAGACAATCTCCGTTTTTTCCAATGAGGATATCGCGGTTCTGCGCAGCGGCAAGGCCAGGAAGAACGATCCCCCCATCCCCGCAGATCTTGCCCCCATTTCCGGCAGCGGCAAGCGTGCCCGCCGGGAGCAGGCGGAGGAAAAGCCCGTTCTGGAACCCATTCGTTTCCGCTACAGCACGGAAACGATCGTGGACGACCCGGTGGACGAGAAGCCGGAGACCGCCGAGACCCCGGAGGCCAAAGCGCCCCGTTCCCGGAATCGCCGACGCAAGCCCCGTCCCCAGACCCAGGACGCCGCGCCGGAGCAGGCCAAGCCTGCGGCGCAGGACGCCGCCGCGAATCCCGAAGCCGCCGGCGACAGACCCCGCCGCCGTCCCAATCACCGCCGCCGCAAGCCGAGACCTGCCGGCGACGGCCAATAAAATTCGTTATCGCAGGAGAACATAGAAAATGCGTGCCATAAAGAAAGATCCCGGCAAAGGGAAAAAGGTTTTACAGAGCATCCCCATTCCCGGATGGCTGTTTACTCTGGTGACGGTGGTATACTGCGAGGTGCTGCTCCATCTGTGGACGATGGACGGTTTTTCCTTCGGCCGGTTCGCCGCAGTGGTGCTGTTCGCCCTGGGCTTCGGCGGGCTGCTGGGGCAGATCGCCGGCTTCATCGGCCATAAAAAATGGGGAAAATGGATCACCGTCGCGCTGGCGGCGGTGGTGTCGGTACTCTACATTGTGGAATACTTCGTCAACGACGCCTACCGGAGCTTCATGCCCATGCGTATGCTGCTGGGCGGCGCGAAGGGCGTCACCACGGACTTCGGCGGCGTGGTCGTTTCGCTGGTTCTGAACGGCTTCTGGCGAATCTTAGTCATGCTGCTGCCTGCGCTGCTGTATGCGCTGCTGGCACGTCCCGTCCGGACCACGTGGAAAATCCGCTGGTTTCTGCTGGCGGGAGCCGTTGCGGCGTATCTGCTGGGCTTCGGCGTTGTCCGGGGCGTGGGGACGGATGCCGCCCGGCTTTCCGACGCCTATAATTTTGACAGCGCCGTCCGCGTGTTCGGATTGAACATCGCCATCCCCCTGGACGCGGTCAACGGCGGCGAGTCCTCGGAGGAAACGCCGGGATTCCTCGTGGTGGAGCCGGTCGCTGCGCCTACGGAAGCACCCCCGGCGGTTTCGACCCCCGTAGGAGAGACTGCCCCGGCGGAAACGGAGCCGGCGGCCTACGGCGACAACGTGATGGGCATCGACTTTGACGCCCTGATCGCAAGCACCGGAAACAGCCACATCAATGCCATCAGTCAGTATGTAGCTTCCCTGACTCCCTCCAAGAAAAACGAATACACCGGCATGTTCGCAGGAAAGAATCTGATTCTCATCACCGCCGAGGCTTTCTCCAAGCAGGTCATCGACCCGGAGCTGACGCCCACCCTGTACCGGATGGCCACCAAGGGCATTCAGTTCACCGATTACTACCAGCCCGCCTGGGGCGGCAGTACCACCACCGGCGAGTTTTCCAATGTGACCGGTCTGGTTCCGGCCGACGTGGGCATGTGCATGAAGCAGGCCGTCTATCAGGATCTGTTCCTGACCATGGGGCATCAGCTTCAGAAGCAGAATTACTATTCCGCCGCCTACCACAACCACAACGCGGACTACTATGACCGGAACAAAACCCACACCAAGCTGGGCTACGACCGGTTCCTGGCGCGCTACGGCGGTCTGGAGGGAATCACCCCGGTCTGGCCGGAAAGCGATCTGGAAATGATCGACATTTCCGTACCCCAGTACATTGACCAGCAGCCCTTCAGCATTTATTACATGACGGTTTCCGGCCACTGCGGCTACTCCTTGAAGGACAATGCCATGTCCCGGAAAAACTACGACCTTGTGGATTATGACGGCTCCGAGGCGGTGAAGTGCTATCTGGCCTCTCAGCTGGAGCTGGAAAAGGCCATGGAGTCCCTGATCCGTCAGCTGGAGGAGGCCGGAATTGCCGACGACACGGTAATCGTCATCAGCCCGGATCACTATCCCTACGGTCTGGAGCGGAGTGCCACCTGGAAAAACGCCAAGAATTACCTGAAGGAACTGTACGGCGTCACGGAAATGAATCGGTTTTCCAGAGACAATAACGCCCTGATCATCTGGAGCGGCTGCCTGGAGGACAAGAATCTGAAGGTGGAGACGCCGGTGTACAGCCTGGATATTCTGCCCACGCTGTCGAACCTCTTCGGTCTGGACTATGACTCCCGGCTGCTGGTAGGGCGGGACGTGTTCTCCGATATGGAGCCGCTGGTTCTCTGGCCGGAGTTCAGCTGGAAAACCGACAAAGGCACCTACGAAGCCGAGTCCAGAACCTTCACCCCCGCCGAGGGCGCGGAAGTTGACGACGGCTACGTAGACCGCATCAATGCCATCGTGTCCAACAAGATCAACTATTCCCGGGAAGTGCAGAACATGAAGTATTTTCAGGTTCTTTCCGACTACCTGAACGGGAAATAATACTATTTCTTCATAAAATGATTTCATCATTTTATGAAAGCCGTTTCACGGCAGACCGCCTGGGCGGCGGTAAGAAATGTATTGACTTCGTTTTTTAGCGGCAGTGGCCGCAATCCTGCGGCCGAATAAAACGCTTTTAAGCGTTTTATTAAAAACTTGTATAAGGTAACCGACGCGCTCCCTTCTGCGTGGGGGGCGCGTTTTCCTGTCCGGCCGCTTCCCAACCGCCGGTTGTCCGGGGTTCAACCGGGAATCAACCTCCGGGTTATGGATTCAACCGGGGAAACGTGATATTGTAAGCCCATCAAACAGAAAAGGAAATCGTTTATGAAGCGGAAACTATGGAACAAAGATACCATCCTCATGCTCCAGGGAAACGCCGTCAGCGCCCTGGGGGATATCCTCTACAGCGTTGCCATCGGCTATTGGGTTTACGAGAAAACCGGCTCCAGCGCCTTGATGGGCATTATGTCCTCCATCTCCATGTTCATGACCATGCTGGTCATGCCCTTCAGCGGAAGCATCATCGACAAATGCAGCCGTAAGCTGATCATCGTGGGCATGGACGCGCTGCGGGGCGTGATCATGCTGGCGCTGGGAGTTCTGGCCTTTGCGGACAGCCTCAGCGTCCCTGTGGTGCTGGCGGCGGCGTTTCTGGCTTCGGCCTGCTCCGTGTTTTTCTCCCCTGCGGTCAACACATTGATGCTGGACATCATTCCCCATGACGACATGGTGCGGGGGCAGTCCGTGTTTTCCGGCGTGAACTCGTTTATCAATCTGGTGGGCAAGGCGATCAGCGGCGCGCTGGTCGCCTTCCTGGGGGTGCCGCTGATCGTGCTGCTCAACGGCGTCAGCTATTTGGTTTCCGCCTTTACCGAGCTGTTCATCACCGTACCGAAAACCGTGCATCAGGGGGAGAAAATCACCCTTGGAGGGATTTTTGCGGATTTCCGTGTGGCGGTTCGGGAAATTTTCAGGAACCGGTACCTGAAGCTGTTCATCCCCTGCGCGCTGATTCTGAATCTTCTGAGCGCCGGCTCCATGACGCTGATGCTGCCCTTTACCCTGGAAAAGGGCTTTACCGTGGACATGTACGGGTATCTTATGAGCGTGGAAACCGCCGCGTCGCTGCTGTGTGTATGCCTGCTGGGGGTTGTGCGGCTGAAGCCGAAGGCACGGTACTGGGGCATGAGCGGCGGCTTTCTGAGTGCGACTCTTTTTTTCATTCTGACGTATCTGACAAAGAATTTCACCGTCATGTGTGTGAGCATGTTCCTGGCAAGCTTTGCCAACGCGATGGGCAACTGCGTCTTCAACGCGTCGATGATGCTGGCGCTCCCGGAGGAAAACCGGGGGGCGATCCTGGGCTTCATCAGCGCCGCTTCCACCGGCGGGTGCGCGCTGTCCTCTGTGATTTTCGGCGTTCTGGGAGACGTTTTCCCGCTGTATCTGGTGTTTACCGCGGGTTGCCTGCTGTCCGTCCTCCCGATGGCATACATGTGTCTGCATAAACACGCACGGGAATTTGTGCTTATGAATTGATTTTCCTGCCCCGCTGCCATTTGGCAGCGGTTTTTTTCGTCGCGCATTTCGCTTTATACGAGTTTTTAATACTATTTCCTGATTAAAATCTTTGATTTTAATCAGGAAGGCATCGCCTAATGGCGCTGCCAGTTTTGTGATTTATAAGGAAAGAAATCACAAAACAAGTCTCATATGAACTCCTTGCCCTTCGGGCAATTAAAATCTTTTCTAAAGATTTTAATTGGAGTTCAGTATAAGGCAACACCGCAGGATTGCGGCCAGCGGCCACTGCCGCTAAAAAACGAAGTCAATACATTTCTTACCGCCGCCCAGGCGGTCTGCCGTGTAACGGCTTTCATAAAATGATGAAATCATTTTATGAAGAAATCGTATTATGTGCAACATTTGCTTCTTTTGCGGATAAGGTCGCAGGATGTAGTTTCGTCTTGCAGAAAGGATGATGAAATGAAGATAGCAGAAGTACAGGTCAGCGGGTGCCGGTGTGAGACTGTGCGTCTGGAGCCGGTTCCCAGGGGGATCGTGGGCGCGGTGGTTTCCGTCGCGTATACGGATCCCGCGTGGGATTCTCTTCGGAAAACCGTTGTTTTCCGGGGGGCGGTGACGAAGGATGTGCTGGACGCCGGAAATGAAGTGGTGGTTCCGACGGAAACGGTCAGCAGCGCGGGAGTGACACTCTACATGGGCGTGTACGGCGTGGACGCGGAGAATCATGTGGTGATCCCCACCGTCTGGACGGAGCTTGGGGTGGTGCAGGGCGCGGCGACACCCTCCGGTGACGCTTCCACCGATTCGTCCCTGCCGGTCTGGGCGCAGGTTCAGGGCATGATCGGCGATTTGGATGCTCTGAACTCAGAAGTCAAATCCAATCTCGTGGCGGCAATCAACGAAGCTCTGGCAAAGAGCGGTGACGCGGAGACAGTGCAGAAAATTGTGGAGGAGTACCTGAAAGCAAATCCGTCCGAAGCCGGTTCGGGTGGCATTACCCCCACCATCGGCGAAAACGGGAACTGGTACTTAGGGGACACCGACACCGGAAAGCCCAGCCGGGGGGCGGACGGTACAGTCCCGAACATTCAGATCGGCACGGTCACGACCCTTCCCGCGGGCAGCGACGCGACGGCCAGCATGGGCGGTACGGCGGAGAATCCGCTGCTTGACCTGGGCATTCCCAAGGGTGCGGACGGGCAGAAGGGCGACACCGGAAGCGCAGACATTTCCCTTGGCGTTGCATCGGCCGAGGTAGGACAGCTGGTGCGGATCAAGGCCGTGGACGCCGAAGGAAGGCCCACCGAATGGGCGGCGGAGAAATGGGAGAAGATCGCGGAGATCGTCATTCCCGACGGCGCGGAAGAAACCAACGTGCTGACCATCGACAAGGATCTGAGCGGACAGCCCTTTGCCCTGCTGAAAGCCCGTCTCTGCGGGAAGTTCCCCAAGTATACCGGCACGAGTACCATCCCGACCAACAGCTTTGCCATGCTCAACGGGAGAGCCGAGGAATGCCCCCGGCCGACGGCGTATACCGGCCTCTGGTCGAAGGTCAAGACCGGAAGCTGTACGGGCAGCGTCTACGAAGTGGACGTTTCCGGCGTGCAGATGGTGGAGTGCGTGCTTCGCGCGCCGGCGGGCGGCTGGAGCGACGACACCGACAAGGACTACAACACCTACGGCGCTACCAGCAGCGTCTATTCGCGGTACTATACCGATTCCCTTTGGGCGAAGCCCATTACCTCCATCGGCGGAACCGGTATGCTGATTTATCCCGGCTGCCGGTTCGTGCTGTATGGCGTAAGAGCGTGAGGTGCAGCCTTTGACGGCGAAGCAAAAGCAGCATCTGCTGGGGTATCTTGGGTACTATGCGGGGGAGATTGACGGTGCCTGGGGAGAGATGTCCCGGGCGGCCACGAGGGCTTTCCAGCGGGATTACGGGCTTACGGCGGACGGGATATTCGGCGTCGGGACGGAGGCGCGTATCCGGGAGGTGGTCGCCTCCGGGGAGACGCCCCAGCACACCCGGGATGTCCCCGAGACAGGCGGCGCAGACTGGTGGAAGGATATCCGGTATTTCAAGCGTGCCGAATTTCGCTGCCCCTGCGGCCGCTGCGGCGGATTCCCGGTGGAGCCACAGGAATCCATCGCGCGTACCGTGGACGAAATCCGCCACAGGCTTGGCATCCCGATATCCATTGTGGACGGCGGCGGTTCCGGCGTGCGGTGCGCGGCGCACAACGCGGAGGTTGGGGGTGTGTCCGACTCCCAGCATCTGTACGGGCTTGCGGCGGATCTGCACAGCGCCGCAAGCCCGGCGCAGATGCTAGCCGTGGCGGAGGATGTCATGGGACACACAGGCGGAATCGGCCTGTACAGCTGGGGCATTCATGTGGATAAGCGATCCGGATATGCCCGATGGAACGGATAGGAGAAGTGGAATTTTCAATGGATTTGGAACATGAGCAGAGACTGACCGCCGTGGAGGAACGGTCGAAATCCAACAGTCGCAGACTGGATAAGGTGGAGGCGTCCACCGCAGCGATAAACCGGCTTGCAACCTCCATGGAGGTCATGGCCAGCAGGCAGGAACAGGTCGCAGATACCGTGGACAGGCTGGACGGCAAGGTCACGGCGCTGGAAGGAAAACCCGGAAAGCGCTGGGACGGATTTGTGGAAAAGCTGATCTGGGCGGTTGCCGCCGCTACAGTGGGGTTCGTCCTGGCGCAAATCGGGCTGGGTTAATTTTTCAGGAGGAATGATTATGACGAGGGAAAAAATGATTGCATGGTTGAAGGCCGCGGGGGTCCGCGCGCTGAAAACGGTTGCGCAGACCGCCGCTGCGACCATCGGCACCGCCGCGGTGCTTGGTGACGTGAACTGGGTCATGGTTGGCTCGGCTGCCGCTTTGGCGGGAGTTCTGAGTCTTCTGACCAGTGTGGCGGGGCTTCCGGAATTGAAGGCGTGACCGCAGAATAGTTGTCCCCACCCCGGATGGTGCTGAGCCGTTTGGGGTGGGGATTTTTTCTGGTTGGAGAACGGTAGCTTGGAACGAACTGCGGCGGTAGACGGATGATTTCAACCCACAGCCCTACGGGCTGCGTCTTGAAATCATGGGACTCTCCCACGGCCTGAAAACATGCCACTGGCATGTTTTCTTAACGGCCTTTCGAGTCCCAATCCACCCCATAAAAACAGCACCATCCTTTGGATGGTGCTGTTTTTATGGGGTGGATAATGGGACTCGAACCCACGATCTTCAGAGCCACAATCTGACGCCTTAGCCAACTAGGCCATATCCACCATATTCTGTTTTGCTGAATGGCACGCCAAGAGGGACTCGTTAAATCAAGGAGCCGCTCGGTCAAGCCCTCGCGGGCAACAGTCCACCGGACTGTTGCATTTTATGGTTCGAGTCCTGAGAAAGGCTTCAGCGAACCGCAATGCAGTATTCTACCTGACGCTTGCAGCAAGTGGCACGCCAGGAGGGACTCGAACCCCCGACCTACTGCTTAGAAGGCAGTTGCTCTATCC